>Ga0153982_1000071_pt1 | contig 29447 bp, 7 predicted proteins | sample TSGA066MetaG_FD_104743 | JGI IMG/M metagenome (GOLD analysis project Ga0153982, IMG submission 104743) | Attine ant fungus gardens microbial communities from Georgia, USA - TSGA066 MetaG | ecosystem: Host-associated > Fungi > Mycelium > Unclassified | place: USA: Georgia, Alexander Wildlife...
CATCCACGGGTCAGGGGGTCCCAATTTCAAGTAAAACTATTAATAATTTTTAAATTTAATACACCTCTGTGTATGCTTAATATTCTTTAACTTATTTTTTTTTGAATGTTACTTTAATAGAGAAATGGGTTTTGGGGAACTCAGAAGACTTGTTGTTAAATAATTTGAGGTAGGTTGTGATAAGAAGGTAGACTTTAGATATTTGATTTGATAGTTGGTTAGTAAGGTAAGTTTATTTAGGAGGTTTGGGTTTATTGGGTATAAAGGCTTGTAGTAGTTTATCCTTATTGAAGTACAGGTTTAATTTTATCAAAGATTAATAATTATTATAAGAATTAGTAACATATAGATAGGGTATTATAGTAGGATATTAATTTACAACAAATTTTATATAGATTAGTTTGTTTAGATTTTTGGAGTGGTTTATTTTTTGTTTTATGGTTTAGGAAGTTTTATGTCTAAGGGTATAAAAAATTATTTAAATTATATAATTCAATAAATGAAGTGAGGTTATAAGGTGATGTAGATAACAATATGAGAGACAAAAGCCTAAATTTCTATAACTTGCATTTAGAGTATTAGTTATAAGATATATAATATTAGTACAATTTATTTATGTTGGATTATTTGTTTTAAATTATTTAATTTTAGTTAGTTAGTTAGTTATTAAAGTTGTTTATGTTGTTTACTTTAGTGAGTACTAGAAATTACCGAGAATATTTATTACGGGGAAAATACTTAAATTTATACTGTATTATTTATTGAGGACGAGGAGAATACCAAAAGAGATGTGAGGATTAAAATTTAATACGGATTTTTAATAAATAATTTAAAATTTAGGTACGAATTTGTTTACTGAATATTAATGGCTAGAGAATACCTATTTTATTTAATTTAAAACTATGAGAATAAAATTAGAATAGCAAAATTATCTTAAAAATATTAATATTAATTATATAATAATTGGAAAGGAAACGGATTCTACTAAACCTTTATTTAATTTCTTTTAAAAATTTAAAACATACAAGTTGTAAGGGTAACGAGTTATAGCAAATAATTTATTTTTAACTTTAAACTTTAATAACATTTAATTTGGTTACGCATATAAGACCGTAATTCTGTTTATTATTTAACATTAAATTAATAATTACATAAAACTTGGAAGGGGAAGTAACTCTATTTAAACTTACAATTCATCATAAATAAATTGAATTTCTTATTATTATTATGGTACTGATTGTGTAATTAAACGTGTACTATCATATTTTGTAATATATCTTACAACACTAGCAATAGCTATTCGTATTATGTATGATGGATCTTTACACACACAAATTCATTGCCGCTAAACGCAATTGCGTAATGGAAAACGAATTATTTTTTCGTAATGAAAACTATCTAATACTTAGTAATACTATTCATTATAATAATTTTCTATGTAGTAGTGTGTAAATTGTCAGGTGTACTAAATTAAATTGTATTTTCATTATTATTGGTAAAATATACGAAACTTAATAGAATTAGTAATACTAAATAGTATTTTTATAAATTTGAATCTATTTTTCTATTTAATTCCTAGTCTAGTAAGGGATGTAAACTATCAACTGCTATATCTCAGGTTAAGACCGTCGGTTATTCTAGTTTGAATGATACCTAAAGACTGCTTAATCGGTGGCTACTGTTAACTTTAGTGCTTAATTTACAGTCGGAATTAATTATATTTTTAAGAATTGTTACACAAGGCTATTTATTATTAAAATAGTACAGGCTTATATAATTAGGAGATAAGCTAATTTAAAGCACTATGTATAATGGAAGACATGGCAACAGTAATTACAATTCTTCTAAGTGCTATCCCTTGAATTGGTCAAGATTTTTTTAATTTATATTTTTATATAGACACTACCAATAATACAACATTTGCCCTTACCCTTTTGTATATGTTTTTTGTGTATAGATTAATTTTCACTATATTTTATTAAAAATAATTATATAACTTTGCATCTTTTCTAATAGAAACTGCTCACTTAAAAACTTACAGAAATTTTCTCTTGATACTTAATTTCATTATGAATTTCTTTGTATGATTATGGAATTTTTATATTAAAATAGTAGAATGGAACATTAATTTCGATATCAAAGATCTATTGATAATAAAATTTATTCCTTAATTCATAAAATTGGACATTATATTCAAATAGTAATACTGCTAAATTAATTATGAACATTTTCCTCTAATAATTCTTTCTAAACTATTATTTTAAATACTAGATAAATAAATTATAATGTACCTGTATCTATATCTACTAATAAACAATCTTATTTAAGATGATATTATACCTAAAATAAAAACTTTTGTAATGTATTCACACTATCGAAAACTAGTTTTAAATATTAGAAATTATCCACATACGCATCAATCTTACCGATAATCCTAGTTTACACGCATAGCAAATAGATTGTGAGGGTCGACAGATAGATCTGATCTAGAAAGGCTCGTAGGGCTAAGTAAACCAAATATTTATTTCCTTAACTACTGTTACAGTTGGAAACATAGAAACGATTTTTCAAAATTAAAGATTGTTGAATATAAATTTAGTGTTTTCTAAAATATTTATGTAAAGTAATTGATTTTTGTCATAAAGTAGATTAATATATTGTTAGATAGTATTAAGGTAAATAATAAAATAAGTAATTTGATATTAAGTGTTAGAAATATATATAACATAAGTTCCTTTCTATTGAAATTTTTTAATAAATTGGGTGAATTGCAAAGCATATGCTTTTTGTATTTAAGATGATTTGCAGCTAATATTTTTTCAATATTATAACTAGAATATAGTTATATGATAAGAGAAAGTTAAACGACTAACAGGTGAGTTATATTAACATTTCTTCCGTTACAAGTGCCCAACATCAAAGTATATAAAGAAATACTATCACTAATTAATATAATTAAAGATGATGATATAGTCTAATCTTATTAGAAATAATAAGTAAATATATTTTATATTAATATACTATTAAATAAGACTGTTACTGTTGTTTGGGAGGATTTTGTAATAAGTAATTAAACACTAAATCGATTTTGTCTCTTCACTATCTACTACCTTTTATTCTATCTGCACTGGTAGATATACATCTACTAACACTTCATGGAAGTAATAATCCACTAGGTTTTTAAGAAAATACAGATAGACTACCTTTTCACCCATATTTTATTTTTAATAATCTAGTAACTGTATTTATAATGGAACTTTCGATATTTTTTATACCAAATGTAATAGGACATTACGGTAACTATTTACCTGCTAATTCTATGCAAACACCATCATCTATCGTACCATAGTGGTGTAAATAAGCTCAAAAAAAACCTGGACTAATTGAAAAAATCCTATTCTACTTACTATCTTCGAAATGCAGCTGTTATAAATATTATAAATGATATAAAAAGTTATTATTTGATTAGAACCGTTAATTGGCTATAACATGGGACAAATTATTTGTAATACATAGTCTAAAGCATATTGTAATATATGTAAAATAAAATATCACACAATCGTAGATTACTCACACAACTATCTATATTCGCACTTTACTCATGTATTGTTTCACTCGTAGGATATATCTTAATAATTAACATGATATCACACAAGGAAAGACTAAAAACAGATTAATATTTAACATTTTTAGATATCCTAGATTTCTATCAACCACAATCCGCCACCTCCACACCTACTTACCCTCGATTCCTTTTTAGTGATCAGGCTGGCTATCGTATATTGATTAGTGTCTAATTTTGTTGAGATTGTGCGCACATAATCATTGTGGTAATATTTTCTATTAATAATGTTTTAATAATTTAAAAATACTTTATTCTACACAAATACATACTAACTGAGTGTTAACAATGTGTCTTCATTGTCTAAATACGTATTACAAACTTTCTATAATACAAGTTACACAACAAAACTTCTTAATTACAATCTGCACACTATCTATCTACACATTCAAAGATTTATCAAAGATTTATAATAAAGTTATAAAAATTTCACCAAAGATTCGTATTGTACGACAAAACCGAGGTTGAATTAGATGATTAGGACTCCGTTACGTAATTATGGATCTTAATAAAATTAAGTTATAATCTGAATATATATTTTGTATGAAAAAGAGTAAATTATCGATGTAAACTGCTATAAATAACCCGTTGAATATATAAAATGGTATTTATATCTAATCTATGTGAAATTTAGAACTAATCTATGTAAATTTGTGATATTGTACTAAACGAACTAGTATAAACAGAATATAATAACTTCTTTTCTATCGCTAAATCGGAGTTATACATAATAATATGTGATCTTATACCATTTTAGGATATTTTGAGGACGATCTATTCAACAAACTACTAGGTGTTATTTTTCTATCACTACTAATTATTAGACCTTTACTGCATACTACTCGACTACGTGGTAATCTTTTTCGTCCACTAATACGATTTGCAATTTGGTGTCTAGTTTATTCTAATATTTAGTGCTTCACAACATGTAGAATCACCATATTTTGAAATTGGTGCTATGGCAACAGTATTTTATTTTACACCTTTTGTATTTATAGTACCTTTTGTTGGTATTCTACTAAATACTCTAATGGATATCGCTATTCTTGAAGAAGTAACTAATACTATCCATTTTATTTTCACTTAAAATAATAACTGTCCTTAAATTCTTACTCTTATAACATTTTTAATATAATTCCCCTTTATTTAGAATATATAATTTATTTTTATAGTTATATCCGATTATAGCATTTTTCATCGGCAATAGAAGATTACATTCCAAGATTGAGAAGATTAAGAAGATTAAGAAGATTGAGAAGATTGAGAAGATTACATCCAAAGGTTGGTTAGTTTGAGATGCTTTATCAGATTTGGTAGATTTATACTACTATTTATGTAATTATATATAACTATTTTTAGAGTTAATATATTTCTCCTCCATGAAATTAGTATAATATTTATAACTGGGTAGGTATGAATAAACTCTTCTTATCTCCTAAAGTATATTCTTCCTATATAAATTTATAGGTGTCTAGTGAGTACTAAACCTTAACCAAAAGGTGATAAATAAGATAAACCATCTAGAGCTATTCGTTAATCTTTGTATGCTTATTACTCGATAGTATACGGCTTTAATTTATAAAGAATAATAACAGAATCCAATAATTATTTAATAAATGGAAGATTGTAACTACTTACCCTTTTGTATTTAATTCATCGTATTTCTATATAAATCTGTTATTACTACTCTCATAGATTGTCTTTACTGTGTAAAATGAAGATATATACCTTACTTAAAATTTAAGGTGAATTACAAAGAAATTGTATCAGAAACTAGTTTTATTTGTCATTATTAATACCAGAAAATGATATATTTATACAAAATATTGTAAACCTTATCTACACCTTGTTATTTTTATCTAGATTATACTTTAGTTATTTATGTTAACTTTCGTGTTATTAGAAATACTAATATAACTTTTACTACTAATTAATACTCTTGTTAAATAATTCCATGATTTGAACATGCAATGCTCTAAACTATTGCATATGAAATACGATTTGGCTACCTTACTTTTTCTACATATGTTTACATATTTTATAATTGGTAACTATAATAAACTATTTAAATATAAATTAAATATTAAATATATCACACTAGGAAAGGATTATTACTTTAATTAAACTTTTTAAGCTAAATATTAAATTAATAAAACTTGGTAGGAAAACGATATATACTATTTTTATATAAAATTTATAACAAATAACCAATTACTAGAATTGAACTAGTGTCAAGTAATTACAAATTACTCATTCTACCTCTGAACTAAATCGACAATATTTAGAATTAAGAAGGATCTCTAGGATAATTGAACTCATAATAATAAAATGAAGATCTACGGTTTTACCTTTAAACTAAGAGACTTTTATTAAAAATAATAATATATATTAATATAATCGAACGTAATTTGGAATCGAACCAAATCTTTATAAACATGAGCTCAAAGTGATAACCATTACATCATTACGTTAACTATTTATAAAATTTATTATCTATTTCCCTATAAATTAATTTTATTAAAGGGATTAATTAACCTCATCAATAAACTGATACATAAAGAATTAGTAAAATAATATCAACAAAATGTCAATAAAGAATAGCTGATTCAAAACCTAGATTATGTGTTTCTGTAAAATGATAATTAATAATACTGAATAGTGCAACAGATAGCATAAAAGTTCCAACAATAACATGAATTCCATGTGTTCCTGTAGAAAAATAAAATGTTGAACCCCATCTGAAATACTAAAATGTGCAATAAAATATTCAATTCCATGACAAATTGTAAATACAATAGCAATAAATAAAGTTAGAAAAAGTGCAAAAATTGCTCCAAAACGATAACCAGCCAGAAGAGCATGGTGTGAATATGTAACACTAGCACCAGAAGATAGTAGAAGTACTGTATTAAGTAGAGGTAGTTAAAAAGCATTAATAGGTAGGGGTCAGCGTTATTTAAAAATTTACAGTGGAGCTACAAAAGGAAAAGAGAAAAACCATGCTAAAGACGTTATCGCGTATTACCTTAACTTCTTGTTGTATCTATGTACTTTTAAGATATCTGATCAGTTTAATTGACCCTTATGTAGTAGACTATGATGATATGCACAGAATGGGACCTGCTTTATCTGGATATCTCCCTTAAATTGTGCAAATGCCCCTTTTCTAAAAATAGCTTTAATTTCTTTTAGTGATCTGACGTGATGCATCTCCCCGAATTGAGTTGAACCACACACAATACAGCATTCAATAAACACTGAATGGGTGTCTTTACCCGCTCATGTCTTAGTTTTAAGAGAAGTTTATCTGGACTTGTAGTTTTCTTATTTTTAAAATCATGATTACTTTTTAAGTTCTCAGGTCTGTAAAATGTTACTCCAGTGTCTTTACACTCAAGCTCAGGACCAAAATTATGAAAGACTTTACTTAAAGTACGAAGTTTTTAGCCATGGTTAGGACACAAGATGCACGCATTAATCAAATGATACTATAGAGTCTGGATTTATTTGTGGCAAAGCTAAAAAGTTTACTACCCCCTCTAAATTTTGAGTTATATAAGCTTAGTATCTCTTGATGAGATAGATTCATTATGGTTGTAAGTCCGGTAGGTCATAATTAACTCATATGATTTTGGCGAATAATTTTCTTTAAGTTTGTAAGATCTTTTTTATAGGGATATAAGTTTTACCAACCCTTACTTATCTTATACCATGGCTAACCAATCAGGTTTAGTTAATTTTTGGATTTTTAATTTCAGCACCAAGAAATTTTCTGACAAGCTACTGATGATTGTTTTATTATCGTTAAGTTATAATCCGCATTTAGCTTTCAGTAAGTAAGTCTTTTATTCAGGATTTTATGAATTTGGCCTCATGAAGAGAACCAGCAATCATAACAACGAAGTAATCCGCGTATCATACAAATTTCCTTATACGGTAGTTATGAACGTATTGATATGACCTTCAGGTCTTCCGCATTTAAGTTTAATCTTAACTTTCATAACGGGATCCGATGTCTTACAGCTTAAGGTTTGTAATTTGGCATACACAGTGAATAGCATGTAAACCTTTTTGGACTATTTTAACTATGGGAAATTGTAATTATAAAGGCCTCATTTTTCCATTAGATTTGGGATTTTCTACTATACGACTGGTTTTAATTTTAAATTAACCGGATTTCAAGCTATCAATGGTGTTCTCAAATCACTTTAGATTTATACCTTCTAAGCTCTCTTTATCTAATCCCTTACTCAAATTACCTGGTTTACTACGAATTTCCAATGAGCAATTTTTCCAAGAAGTTTGGCTCAGTGATAAATTAAAGCAAATGGAAGTGCTTCTGTCCTTTTAAGTCCCGCTGCTCAATAATTATTTTTACAGTAGTGGTAACACCGACTCCATTAGATACCTTTTTAGGTTTATCCAACTTAGCCATTACTTTATTGTTATCATCTATTGTTTTTAATTCAAGGGTGTCTCCCTTCAATGAATTAATCTGGAGACTCCGTATATTATATATATAGGCGCTTAGATCTCGAAGTTGACAGTTAGTGATGTTTAAAGTCCTTATTGATTTAGCACCCACTTGAAAAGCTTAAGTTAAGGAAAATTTTACTCAGCTTTTGGCAACAAGCCCTGCTATAACCATCTTTAATCGCAATGGTGAATAAACACCGATGTATTCTGCTTAAATTTTACCTCGCAGGTTTTATATGATATTAGGTATCAACTTTGTTAAGCTCAGCTTGTCAATCCCTACTAATGTTGTTATCTTTTATGGGCTGTATGAATTATACAACACTTTACTCTATGCTTTCCATCTTTAACTAATTATTAGCAACATATTGCGGGAGAGTCCGTAGCATTTATAAAGTTGGCCCAAATATAAATGAGATATGGGACATCTTATCAATACACTAACGCCCCCATTCGGCGCACTGGTAATACCCATATGAGGTGTTCCAAGTTTAATTGTGGGACTTAGTGCTTAATGAAAGAAAAAAAAACTAAAAATAGCTATGAAAAAGAATAGTTTACTATAATAAATAGTGATACTCCTAGTGTAAGACCTTTTTGTACTTTACTTGTTTATCCCACTATATTGTACCTATGTAATAATATCTCGAAATAAAAGAATTATAGCACTTACTGTAGAAATAAATCCTATACTTAGTAATACTGATACACCAAAAGGTAAAGCTTAACCATTTAAATAAATTACAGCTGATGTTGTACAAATAAGTAGAGAAAAAGATGTTAGTACTCTTTATAAATTATGAGATTATCATATAGTGACAATCTAACAAAGAATAAAATGGGCAATCAGCAGGAAACCAACATTAATTTACAAATATTAATTAGTAGTATCCTCAGAGAATACACGTGAAGCTCTTACTAAATATTTTAATATATTAAGAAATAATATAGTCCGATCACTAACCAGAGTTATAGCTAGCACTTAGGAGGGTTATATACATTACATTATTTTACATTACATTACATTACATTACAGTATACTAATATATATATAACTAACATTATGCCAACACCTGTTTGTGCTCTTATTCATGCTGCTACTCTGATAACTACAGGAGTTTATCTACTAATTCGATATTCACCTCTATTTGAATTTGGTACAACAACTATATTTGTAATTACTTGAATTGTGCCATTACAGCTTTTGCACCTAGTACTGGAATTATAAAATTGATATGAAAAGTATTATTGCTTATTCTACTTGTAGTAAAATAGGGTATTTATTTAGAGCTGTTGCTATCAGTCAATACGATAATGCACTATTCCATATAGTAAACCATGCTTTATGTAAAACTCTTATATTTCTAGCAGCTTCTGCTGTTCTTCATGCAGCATATTACCAACAAGATGAACGATGTATAGCTGACGACTAGATTTCCTACCTTTTACTTATACTGCAATTATTATTTGTTCAATAAGTCTAATAGCTCTACCTTTCCTAACAGGTTTTTTTTAAAGAAATTGTACTAGAACTTTATTATTCTCAATATACAGTATCAACTGCAGTAATTGATTGATTTGGTACAATAAGTGCTTTTCTAACACCATTTTATTATTTTCGACTAATCACTAAAACATTCCTAACTGATATTAATGGTTTTATATAAAATATATGAAAATGTACATGGAGCATCCAATATTGTTCAAATACTAATCATATATAATATTAGTTTTTCTTTGAATATATATTTATATGGCTCTTGGTAGTGACTTACGTAGTATTTTTATTCATCTTAATCATACTTATCTAGTTGAAGCTGAAAATATTTCTACTCAGTACAAACTGTTTTCGAATATTATAAGTATTATAGCTGGTTATCTATTAGTATATGTTTATCAATATAAACCTCAAATGCTAATTAAGATTAAAAATAAATTTAAACTAGGAAATCTAATTTAGATATTATTTTGCTAAATATTATTTTGATGTTCTTAATAATTATTATGTTATTAATAAAGCTATTCATTTTAGATATAATTATATTGTACGAGGTGTTATTTAACTTTTAGCTACATAAGCTATAACACAAGATACTTTTTAAATAGGTCATAAACTATCTCATTTTGAGACAGGTATTTTTATATTGCTCTTTATTTTGCTATTAGTATAGTAACATTAATATTTATTTTTGTACCTTTTCTATTTAACACACACCTTTATATTTTTTATTTTTATTTTCACCCCTTATTTATTGAAATATAACTGTTTAATATTTTATTATAAATATTTTATATAACTATATATATTTTATTATTATTTGATATGTATTTTATATATGTTACTAATATTTGTAAATAAAATTGAAAGTTTAAAAAGATTTATTAAATTATTAATAGCAGCAGCAGCAGTAATATTGAAACTAATACTTTAGTAGTATATTTTATATTATTTAATGGATATATATTATTATATTAGTTATTAGCCTTGTTGTTGTAAATAAGTTTGTATATTTTTTATAAATTTAATTTAATTTAATATTTTGTGTAAATATATGTTTTTTTCCTGGTTATATAAGAGTATTAATTTAATTATTAAGTTTATTTTTTAATTTTCTATTTTAGATTATTGATTATAATCAGTATATTTATATATTTATTTATTTATATATATTTGTATTTATAATAAGAATTAACTATGTGATTCCTTTGTTAAATATAGGTTTAATTTAAATTTAATCTCAACGTAAAATCATCTGATTAAAATTAGTAATAATAAAAGAAGTAGGATTTTGAAGTATTAATTAATAATTTATTATGGTAACTATAGCTTAATGGTAAACTACCTTTTTTTGTTGTTGATGCTAGTTTCGATTAAAATCGTAATATTTACCCATTTTTTATTAATATATTTAATTAGTTATTTATATTATTTTAATATATTTCAGTAGTTATTTACTGTATAAGTTGGTTACTTGCATAATATTTTTAAGAATATTGTATAATGGTTAATACGTCAACCTTCAAAGTTGATTATATAGGTTCAACTCCTATTGTTCTTGTTTAAATTAGTTTTTTATTTATTTTATATTTTTGAATGCTTGCTAAATATATTGCATAAGCTACTCTGATCAATTACTTATTGCAGATGGTATTGGACTAGTTGTACTATTTGTTGATATATTTAATTTATAAATTTGCTCCTTAAAGCTGATATATTAGCATATCATGTTATAGCATTTGATATTTCACTTGATACTTTTGCTATATTGATTTATTACTTAATTATATTTTCATATTAGTAATAGTATTAAATTGTTATTTCCCCCATATATTACTATATAAATAGATAAATTATATAAATTATATAAAACAAAGTGTTGAACATGAATGTTGTGCCTAACTACTTGTATTGCTACTGTTTAATTTTATTACTACTTTATATTCAATCTTAATATGTTATTAAACTATATACATTAATATTAATTAAATAAATTATAGTTAAGTTATAAGAAAATTAAATAAAATTCTTATTAAAGAAACTTTAGCTCGTCTATCACACTATAGTTATCTATTACTTTTGCTCATACTTTAATTTTTCTTATCTGAAAGGAGGAGCTTCTTATTTTCTTAATTTTATTACTACAGGGAGTTTGTATTTACTTTCTTTGTTTTTAGCTCTTGTTATTGATTTCTTTCACTGGGTTTATTTAAACTATAATAAATATGGAAAGTATGTAGGTATTCGATAAGCTCTAATTAAAACTCTGTTGATTTACTTTAGATAGATAAATATTTTATTAACTATATATGGAACTATAAGTTCTGTTGATCTATTTATTTACTTTATGTGTATCTTTATGATATGGTTATTTAACCTCTTGTGATCTATTTGTTTATTTAAAAACTTTATATGTTTAAGATCTGCTTATTGATTTACTTTATTTCTTTATAATAAATATATGCTTAATGTTTAATTATTTTAAAAATATGTATATAAAGATATGCTGATTTATTAGTTTATTTGATTATTGATTTAATTTTTATGTTTAGATATGCTTACTGGATTTATGTTTAGGTTTTCTTTCTAGTTGGGAAAATTTAAAGTAGAGGGGAGAATAATCGGGGGAACCTAAATTAAACAGGAAAGATATAAAGATATCAAAAATAAAAAGTAAAATAGTATCATATAAAGATAAGTTGTAATGATAACTATAAAGATTATTTCTTTGATTATTTCATCAGCTGAATGAGTATTTATTACTTATTTGTTAATTTAATTTTATCTATAAGATCTGCTAATTACTTTATTATTTTATATAACTTTATTAATTTATAAATGTTTTCAATTAGAAAGCTTGTAAATAATTTTATTCAATAACTGTTTAAATATATCTTAATATATTAAGTTACTCTCTTTTTAAGAAAAATCTTTGATTACTTTCATTGATTATGTTTAATTTATCTCTTAAAGATCTGATGTTTACTTTCATCTTTTGTTTAAAGTTACTTTTTTATTAATTTGTTAAATTTTAACCTCTGCTGATCTTTTTGATCACTTTATTTTTTTATCTAAGACATGTTGAGCAATATTAGACTGCTTTAGATTTAATCTAGAAAATAATAAAAATATTTATATCAAAATAACATATGCATATCTATATACTATACTACATGTGTATTTACACCTCTGCTTAATTATTCTAAAATTGATTTAGTATATAAAATATATGGTAAATTAAAACCTGGTTTAAATATTTTACTCTAGTTATTTTAACTTTTTTTACATATGTTGATTTAACTAAAATTAGTTTACTAAATTTGTTTTAATTAGATCTGATTAATTAAGTTACAAAATATGTTTCATTAAACAATGCTGGTTTACTTATTTAAGTAACAAAGTTTATTTAAACTGTAATTGTTTACTCTATTATTATAGATCTGGTTATCTATTTGATAATCTATTTACTTTTTAAATCTCTTTTCTTTGATTACTCTTTTTAGAAAAAAAAACTCTGCTGAATAACAAGATGCTTTAATTAGATAACTAAATAAGTTTACTTAAATGATTTCTTTCTATGATTATCTTGTATTTTTACAATACACTTTTCTTTTTCAAGATATTTAACTATCTTATCCAGTCTTGAATATTAGAATATAATTAAAAATTAAATTAATACCCTTTTTATCAAAGGTAAAAAAATATTTATTATTATTAAACTAAACTTATTATTTTCTACAACTATTGTATCAACTCTTGTAATTTCTGTGTAATGGTGATAATATGATTAATCATACTAATTAATAGTAAATTGATGAATATGTATCTATAATTAGATTTCTTTAAAAAGTTTTTAGAGTAACTTGTTTCTGTTTTCATTCTTGAATATAAAAATATATCTAAATATCTTTATTAAGAAAAGGTAAGTTTTGTAATTTACCTAAAAAGATAGAGTTTCCAAACCAGTATGTAATACACTAAACTTAATTAACATAAGATATGTAAAGATACTTCTTTATAAAACTAAATTTTAAATAAAAAACTAAATTAATTAATTAAGGACTCTAGTTAAGTTTCAATTAATTTTAAAGTTAGTTAGCTACCGCCTGTATCAAAAAATTTAAGTAAAAAATTATTAGTATGTAAACACTCCAATATATAAAAATAATAATAAATATATTAAGATAACTAAAATCCCATATTGGTTAAGTCAAATATGACTGTTAAATTAACAGTTTTATCTGTAAAATAAAATTATACAAATAAGGAAAGTATCCCAATAAACATAAATATTAATATACACCTTCTATTATCATAATGTTATATTTAACACTGCTTCCTAATTCTGTTTATACTTTTTTTATTAGATGTTACTTTAACATCAATGTTAATAAAGTAAATTAAGATAAATAAAGCTAAAAAGTCCAGATTATATCAAGTTAAAAAACTGTAAGTTAACTATTTAGTATAGTAGTTTAAAAACTAAAATTTAGTCTTCTTTTTTTATCTTATCTCACTGCTTCTTAGAAACGGGGACGAAGGCATATAGAACAATAATATAACGGAATTTAAGCAGATTAGAGGGAGAGGGTGCATGTTTCCACTTGGAAAGATCTATGTTATTAATACTACCAAGGTATTAACGCAATTCGGATACACAAGAGGTTTACACACATCTCAACAACCATCTGACTCTAAGGTCAAACTTGACATAGCTTGTATAAAACGGAGATCTACTAGAGAAATCTAGAAAAATTGCAGAGAGAGCTGGAACTATCTTTAGTTCCTAGTATTGAGAAAAGTCTTACAGATAACAAATGGCCAACAACTGAGCTAGAAATCTCTAACATGTTGAAAGCCTATATTCACATCTCAACTTATCTATAATACTTAAGAGCCGTAGGGGTCGATAGTGGCATGGAGGGAAATATGGTGGGCTTAATAATGGAGACCTGATCTTTGGGAAAGTAATAATTTAATACGAAACTCCGACTCTTTCGATTTCCATTATTATTCGTCTATACCAAGTAACCTTGTTTCTTAAATAAGAAATTTCTAAAAAAGATTCTTAGTAGATGTTTTGCGCAACTTAAAAGTTTTCCAATAGAACAATTGGATTATTAAAAATAAAAAATAAAAAAAAATAAAACACAAAATTATTAAAAATATAAGTAACAAAAATAGTTGCAGGTCGATCCTTAAAGTTAATTTAATTATAAAGTCTACCAAAATTTAACGCAAGTTGGTCATTATTTAAAATTTATTTAAAAAACTTCATTTGTTGTGAATTCAACTATAAATTATACAGGGAAAAGTTTCTAATTTCCAAAACCTGCAAAATTAATAAAAGTCACAAAACAAATAACAAATTCATTTAATGAGGGGAAGTTGTATAATCTAAAATTTGACTTAAAATTCTAAGTGAATAATAGTTAATGGAATGACTTAAATGTTTATAATTCCATATTGTATAATTAATAAGCTTTTTATAATCCGCTGTTCTATACCCACTGTTAATTCAAGTAATCAGTTAATACTAAACACTATAATATAACAAATAATGAACTTATTTAACTTATATAATTAAATTTTGTTAAATTGACCTGTCTATATTTAGAGAGACCTTGTTTTACTTATTTTAAGTTTTATAATTGAAACATCTTTAGAATTTTTCTTATCGATACTCATAAAAGTTATTTTAATTTATTCTGTTACTCTTAATTTGAAGCTATTGTGTCTTAAAGTTATACTTTCTTTTCAAAGGTTGACTATCTAATAACAGATTTTCCTTATTAGAATTTAAACTTAATTCATTTTGCGTTAATACTGATCAAATATTGTTCAAATAAACTTTAGTAATCTATTTTAGATCATTTATTAATTTTAATAGTGAATTCTTCTAATTTAATTAGTTTATATCAATTTAATTAATAATTTATGATCTTCTAAAGAAAAGTACCATTTTTAAAAAACTACTAGGATCTAATACTTTGTAAATTTGTTCCAAAATTGGAGCTTTTGAAAATCAGTATATAAGTTTTAATACATAAACTAGAAAATACCTTAATTTTACATTAAAAACCTCGGATACTTAATTGTTATTAGAACTAAAACTTCTAATATTTTTTAGCTAAACTTTTTTTACTTTGAATATCAATTCAATAAGTAATTTTATTAAACTCCAAAAAACTTTGGTAAATTATGTATACAATTTCATTTCATTGTAATACATTTTACTACAACCTAATGTTTACCTATTATAAAATTTAATTACATAAAACTATTCCATTTTAATTTAAGTTTTTATATTTATTTTTATTTAATATTATTTATTTTAAGATAAAGATCTGCGCGGATAACTTATTTTTAATTTTAATAATTTTTTAATTTTGTTATCCTAAGGTTTAGCAAGCTTTATTAACTATATTTATTTCATTTTTCAAAAATTCAAAGTCAATCACTAAACTCAAATCTGCAGAGGTGTTCTGAGCTATTAAAATATATTTTTATATAAAACTTATACTGCCTTTTAATATTTTACCAGATTTAATTAAATCCTCATACTCGATACTTTTTCTATCTCGAGTTAATTTAACTTTTCTTCAGATTTTAAATTATCCATCAACTTTTTTAGTTTATCCTTTATCTTTTTCTACTATATACTATATCATCTTTTGCTAAGGTATTATCATCATTTAACAATTCCTTTAAAGTATAACCATTTTCATCTAAAATCTTTATTAAGGTTTTTTCTCTTGTCCTTCTTTAAATCTCACGATTAAGTTTTCAGAATCTTCGAAGCCTCCATTAAATTTTAATTTTATTCGCTTTTCATCTAAATCCCCCAAAAAATATTAGTAAAAGTTACTATTGAAAATATTATCTCCAACAATGAATAATCAAAAGCTTTTATTGTTTAACCTCATATTGTTCATCTGTTAAAGGATTTATTTTGCTAAATTTATACAGGGTATTTTCAAAAAAAAATTTTTAAGAGAATTGAAAGTACTTTATTATATTTGATATTCTCATTAACATAATCTGAATCAGAAGCTGTTGTTTAAATTTTGTACCAAACTAATACCTTTCTTTTTAAGGATTTTCTTATACTCGGATCTAATTTTATAAGCCTCATAATATTCAAGTAAAGATTACAAAAAAAATACTTCGTTTTCAAATTCTTTGATATCTAAACTTTTTTTCTAAATCCAAATCATATTCTAATATAGATCTATACACTGATAATAGAATTATATTATACATCCATTTATATTCAAATAACCACTGTCTAATATTACATTTAATTCATCAAATAATCTTTTTAGGATATCAAGGTATTTTTCAATCCTTATTTTTAATCTTATTTCTAAGGTTTAATTGGCGATAGTTTTGTTAATATCAGTTTTTAATTCTTTAAAAAGTAAATACAAATAGTCTCTCTATTACTTTGTACATCTATTACCTCGATGTTCTTATTTTGATTGTCCTTAACCAAACTATTGAGAAAGTTAATTTGTATATTTAATAATAAATAAATTGGGTTTAATATATTTAAACTTTAATAACATATTTTATTAACTTCTTTTCAGTCTTTTTAGCAATACTACTAACGAAAAGCGATATATAATAATTAAGCTTATTACTATCAATTTAAAAAAAAATATTGTTGTGTTACTAAATCCTTTTTCACTGTTTGGGTTTTAAGTAAAGGCTAATGGAATAATGCATAATATTAATTGTTAATTCAATATCAACGACCGATAGGTATAAAGTTAAAATTAACAGAAAAGATAATAATAATTAAAATTAGAATAAATAATTATTTTGATTTTCTATGAGAGATATTTTGCTTAGTAGGCTTTTAATTTAGTCTTTAAGTAGTGTAGTTCTGTTAGTCTGTAATTCTGTTTTAAAGTTTTTAGTTAATCTATTAATCTATTAATCTGTTAATCTTTTTTTTTAGTTTTAAACTTGAAAAATAAAACACAAAACAAAAAGGCATTAAAACCATAGCACTGTAAACGGGAGAACATCATTGAATAATCTATAACAGCTCTTAAAGATTTTAATGGCTTAGTGGGTTGTTGATCAAGTGCTACTTGGTTCTTCTTATGCCGAAGACATAGTGATAAACACGAAAGTAAGATTCCTTTATTATACTACAATATTTAATTAATATTAAATTATTATCTAATTCTGCAAATAGTGAATAATAATAGTTTTTAGTTATTTTTATACTTTCTTTAAAGTAAACAATTTTCAATGAAGCTTTATTACCAAATATTCCATATATTGAATATAGCATTAACTTACTTAATTGTTTTTCAATAGGAGTAGTCTTTTTAATAGTGTATAAACTTAAGAAAGAATTTTTGATTAATTATTTACCTCTGTCAAATTTAGTTTCAACTTTAATACTGTATCTTTCCTTATATGCTTCTTTAATATTTTTATAAAAATGGTTGTTTGGATATTTACCTCTCCTGTTTTTTTTTATAATCTTTCATTTTAATAAATGGAACTCTTCATCTGTCATCATCAGGTGTGTAATTTATACTTAAACTAATCCAAAGTAATTATCTAGTTTTTAACTTTAGTTAAAGTAGGTTTAGATACAGGCATATAATTAAGCATAAAAATTGGATAAATCTAAATCATATCGTAAGAATAACCCCGGATTAATATTAGCATAAAAATATGCAGCTCTAATCTCTTATCAACTTTACCTCTCATCATCTTAAATTTAATTACATAAGACTTAGTATAGTCATTGCTAGTTTAAATAGCATCAGCTAATTTAGGTGCTGTTACAAATTTAGTCACATTTAATGAGTATTTATTATAAATTTTTTCACTAAACTTTTTTAACTTCTAATAATCTTACTACATCCTTGGATAATTAATTTAATCATTCTTCTTTCATATTCCAATCATTTTTCTTAATATAAATATTAAATATAATAGGAATTTTATTCAAATATATTTTATATAAAGTTTCACTATATAATCTATTTATCTTCACAAAGGTATGTAAAATAACCTTTATTCAATTTACAATTAAATGATTTAAATAATACATCTATACTACCTCGACATAATTTGCAATGAATCTAATAATTTAATTCTAAAATTTGTTAATTTATTATATAAAGTTATTTAAAGAATTTTCTTATCTTTGCATTTAGTTTTAAATTAAACATTATCAAGTAAAATACAAGATTTAATTAAGAATACAGAATAAAATCTCCCTAAATTAAGATAGTTTCATATTAATATTATCAGGACAATCTGTTTCTGTTTAAACAATGAGTAAATCATTTCATATAAAATGACAAATTTAGATATAGATAACATAAATAAAAAAATGTAAAGAAGGCCTTTTTGACAATGAGCTGTAGTGAGGGACAGGCTTATGTCGTAACTTGAAAGCCTACTACTGGAGCAATCAAAACATATGTCGTAAGAACATAAGTAAGCTTTTTCCTGCAAATGAAAAACTATTAAAGATATCTAGCTTTACATCTTTCCAGTAACCTTGATTGTTGTGTATTGGATTATGAGCGAATATTTTACATCATAAACCAAGTTTATTAAAAGTACTTGTATCTTTACAAATTTTTTATTATTTCATCTATGTTAAATTTTCCGTTTGTTAACAAGTATAATAATTATATTATTAACCCCAAATTTTTGGTTTAAAGCAGGTATAAAATTATACGACTCAGGGTTTATATATTATTCGGTTTTTATCTAAGTGATCGGCTAATTGTATTATACCTATTTTTGGTAGCTAATTGATGTCTGGGATCGCCTTAAACATTGTTGCTTTTCTAGATTTTAAGGAGAAAGTTACACTCTTAAGATTATGAGGCGTAAACCCAGACTAAAAATATGTAGTTTAATAACATCGACACTCTGCCTTTTCTTAATGCTTATGTTTTCCACTTCTCTTTCAGCTTTTTATTTTTGTAATGATTTTATAATACTAGGATATAATCGTAGCTTTTATATATCTGTTTTAGATTTTTATTCGAAGCCAGGTAGTATTAAATCGTGATAACATTCATAAGCAGCCTCGATTGATTCAAATTTGGTTTAATTATTATTATATTATACAAATCTAATTGAAGTTTGAACAAAAATAAAGAATGATTTTTTTTTTACGGAATAAGGACGAGTCGAACGTCCAAGAGCTATTAACCCTAACAATTAGCAATTGCTTAGTCTTACCTATGACAATTATTCCTAAATTTTGATCCTTACCAGAATTGAACTGATCCTGACTCCTTGAAGGGGAGTTGTACGAACCACTATACTAAAGGACCTTAATTAATAAATTTTTATACATATAAGTAAATATTGATTAGTTTAGCGAAGTTAGGATTTGAACCCAATCTAACAGATCATGAGACTGTTGTGCTACCGTTACACTACTTCGCTTATTATTTGTTTTTGCTCTTTTATTATGATGTTTTGAACTGATTTTTATATTTTAAGTCTTTTTTATCTTAATTTAAAAAGTAAACCATATCCTTAAACATAATTTATTAACTATATATTATATATACTTATATATATTTATATTCAAAGGTAATGTATTTTTTTAGGGTAAAATAAGAGACTCGAACTCTTAACAGCGTTGCCACAAAACGTGATTTTACCTATTAAACTAATTCTACCTCTTTTATATAAAATATAATGTTTTGGGGACTTATAAACCTTACATTAGCAAAATAAAACAAATTTATTTGTAACTTTTTAGGCAAGGTATAAATTTAAATTAGAGGGGTTATAATTAAAAAATAAATAAAAAATTTAATAAAGAAAAGTTATTTATTGATTATACCATTATTTTATAACTTAATTATTATTTATTTATATAATTTTATTCTAGAAAATAACCTGTATAAATACAAATATTTAACTACTTTTCAAACTATTAATAAAAATATATTAAGATAGTGTTATTTTTATTTACCTTACCTTATCTGACTTTACATTACTTTATTTAAAAAATTTTTTAATTTAAATTTGCTATTTATAGCGCTTGGTAGTTTTTCTTGCCATTCAATTTTTCTCCTCATATCGAATTAAGAATTATCTTAGTGAAATTACAGCAGTAGTTCTATTTTATTATGTACTACTTTCATTTAATGTATTTTTTATTTAATCTCTTTGATCTGGAGTAAGTCTTTATAATAGTCTATTTAATGTTTAAAACATTTACTTGTTTTAGTTAAATTTTGTAATAATAATTGCTATTTATCTAAATATAGATTATAAAGATAAAGATAAAGATAAAGATAAAGATCATTCTGCTATTTTTTTTTTAAAAACTTATATTTTTCATATAATTATTGTACTAAATATTATAGGTTCACTTCTACTTATTTCAACTAATGATCTTATTACTATATATATTAGTCTAGAACTTAAAAGTTTTTCTATTTATATTATTATAAGCTATCGTTTTTATAAAAATAGTATTGATGCTACTGTTAAATAAATTTTACTGGGTGGACTCTCATCATGTATTAATCTACTTGGTTGTGGTATTATTTATAGTTATACAGGTTCACTTAATTTTGAAAATACTATAATAATTAATATAAGTAATTGTTCTAATATAAATATATAAAAATTTGGACTCGTACTTATTCTAAGGAGTTTCTTTTAATATTTTCTTCTTTTCCATTCTATAATTGAGCACCTGATGTATATAATAGTGTACCTACTAAAGTAACAACTTGACTAATAATTATACCTAAATTTAGTGTATTTATTTTTATAGTTAAATTTATTAATATAAATATTTCTTTTATTACACCTGATAATCAATATAATATTAGTATATATATAATAGATAATATACTTATTATTGGTTCTATAGGTAGTCTAATTTTGGTACTGTACTTGGAATTTTTAAAAAAGAAATTAAAAAACTTCTAGCTTATAGTAGTATTACTCATGTTGGTTTCCTACTTCTTGCTCTAAGTATAAATACATATCTTTCTATATAATCTTTTTCTTTTTATCTGTTCCAACATATATTCACAATTGTTAATCTTTTTAATACTATTAATTATTTATGGTAAAAATTTTAACATTAAAAATAATAATGGTAAGAATCTTATTAATAATGAAAATAATAATAATAATAGTGATATTATTTAAAATAAAGATCTTCAAGGAGTATTTATACTGTTTCATTTATTGCTATTATTACAAGTGTGATTAGTGCCTCTTATTATCTTAATTTTATTAATGTGTTTTTAATATATAACTATTGGGAAAATATTCTCTTTTTATTATATAAAATACTAATTAGTAATATTCAAATTCTATTTATTAGTATTAATACACTAATTATTCTATTCTTTATTTTGATTAAATCAATCATACTAAATATTTTTTCTATTATAGCTTCAACACTCTATTTATAATTTATATATAAAATATTAATCTTCTATTATAATCTTGCTGCTAAATATCGTTATTATTGTATTAAGTATTAAATTTATTAATAATATATTATGTATTTGTATTAATCTTAAAAAATTTTTATAAATTTAGTTTATTATATATTTCATTATATATTTATCTCTATTATTTTCTATGTATTCAAGGAGGAGATAATTATTAGTAATACAAAAATGTAAATATATTTTATATAAAAAGTAAATAAGTTGGATGTATGTTTTTTATAAAAATGTAATAAAAATTTGTATTGTATAAAATTATTTTTTCTAAATAATAGAAGATCTCCATTAATTTTAGTTTAATTTGTAAATTAGGACTACTATTCTAATTTATTTTTTGTAATTCCAATTCTTTTTATTCTACTATTTGCTAAGTTTATATTTGCTGTAGATATACCCGATGCTGAAAAAAGTTTATAGTTTTGATTGTGCTTTCCAAGGTATTTATGCTCAAACACGACAAATTTAATATTTTCTTTTTATCTAATTGGTATTATCTTCCTAGTTTTTTATATTTACATTCTTTATTTTTTTTTTCTTTTGCTACATCTATTTATCATGCACAAAATTATGGTTTATGGATTATTCTAATTTTATGTCTAGATATAACTATCGGTTTCGTATTTTAAATTGCTTCATCCGCTCTTTATTAAAACAAAAAAACGTTACCTATTACTCCCTTTAATCTACAATTAATTGTATAGCATTTATTATTTTTAATTATAAAGAATTTATTTAAATAACATTTGTAAATTAACTGTTTAATTTAATACTTTATTAAATAAGTAGTTTTATTGTTGGTTAATTGGGGATTTAAAATTAAATTAGAACTCTCAAATAAAAAGAAGTTATAAAAAAAAAGAAGTTAAAGTTATAGTATTAAAGTAGAAACTAACTCAGATTATTATATTTATTTAAATAATTTTTGTTTTATTAAACTTTTATGTTTTATTACGGTAATACTCGCCATTTAAAAATAAATTTGCAATTATAAGATTAAAAATTAAAGTTAAGTTAAATTAAATTAAATTAAGTTAAGTCCCTTTTAATTTACTAAAATATTAAATTTTGAATAAAAGTCAAATACTTTATAATAACTACTAATTTTATACCTTATGTATATTTTGATATGCTTATAACCACCTTAATTTAAAATCATCAATAACCAAAATATTGGTTAAAATAGTTATAAAAATGTAATCAATCTAATCATCTCATCTCTTAAATTAAATGTCAATTAAAAATTCTACTATTACTATTACCCCTTATAAATTTCAGTTAAATTGAAAGCTTAACTTTTTATTCAGAGTTGAATCTTATTAATAAATTTATAAAAAATGATTAAATTAACTAGGTTGAATACGATTAAATGTTCATAAAAATTTTAAAATTAAAAAAGTATTCTAAATACAAATACATAATACATAATACCTTTCCATTATTTTTATATTTTTCTATTTTATATTTATTACTACTATTAACACCACACCATATACTATTCTTTGATTTATTTAAATTAGTTTATTTATATTAATTTATTAAAATAGTAGAGGTTATTATCTAAATGAATAATAATAAAATATATCATATGTATTTATTTATTGTAAATAGTGGTAATTACCTTTTAATTCTATTTTTAGAAAATAATTATACAAAATTTAATTTGTATCGAGTTGTATTGTATTATTGCTTTTTATTTTTAATATAGAATTGATAATATTTGTATTTAGTATCAAAACTCTCATTTATCCACAATTCTTGTTTATGTTTTTGAAATAAATTTCATTTTTAAAAAAATTTTTATATAAATCCTTAAGCTATAATTTACATATAGTCTATATCAAGGTTGTATCCTGCTGATTTATAATTAAGAGGAAGAGAGATTAAAATAGGAAGAATTTTTTAAAAAAGTTTTATTATTGGATCATATCTAGGGGGTCTAATTAAAACAAATATAAAAATTAAAAAGGTTTTTATAAATCAAATTATAGGTTGTAAATTTATTCCAATAACTAAATTATTTTTAAACAATTAAGGTAAACGATAAACTCCTAATAATAATCCCTGCTACAGCATCAAGTGGGAATATATACAAATATGTAAGATACGCAGACGACTGAGTCTTTGTAATATATGGACCAGAAGAGTTTGAGATTAAGATCAGGTATGAAGTATCTAATTTCCTGCGCGAGGAACTTAAGTTAGAACTGAGTGTGGAGAAAACAAAAGATAACAGATCTACATCATGACAAGGCCCAATTTCTATAATTAAAACAAAAATAAACCAAAGGAAAATAATCGAAAACTCGTCATTATAAAAGGGACAGTAGTAAGTTGAAAGTGGCTCATAATGTGATTACAATCCAATCCTACCAACAACCACCAAATTATTGGAAAACTAGTTATTCCTAAAGAAGGGTTCATGAGAATTGAAGAGAATAGTGCTAAAGGTAGCTACGTTCCCTTACCTAGCACGCTTTAATCTTTATGGAACATCACGGTATCCTAATTAGATAAAATTATTAACCTGGGGACTAATCAACTATTCGCAATAATTAAATAATAGATATGTACTACATACAATAGTGAACTTCATAATGAGACACTCATGTGCGTAAACCTTGACAAGATAATTAAACCTTACATCAAGAGCTAAAGTATTTGCAAATTTTTGGAAAGAGTTGGAAACCTAAACATAAACTAACCCTATGTTGAAGTTATATTCAAACCCGTATTTCAAGTTAATTCCGATTTGAAGAATGGAACCTATCTTATCTTAAACGCACCGTCCGAGGCACTTAATTGATAACTAAGGACCCAATTAAAAAATTTTACATAAATGTAGAATGTGCGGGAGCACATAAAGAAAACCATCAAGTTAGAAAAATTAGAAAGGCCGGTAATAAAATCTTTGGATTCACACAAGTAATGTAAGAGCTAAACAGATACCAGTCTGTCAAAGTTGCCAGTGAAAGATCCACAAAGGAACTTATGATGGATTAACCTTGAACAATTTAACACCGCTCACCCGTATTGAGACCTACCTTATAATTATATATAGGCCTCCTCACGCATCACTTCGTTACAAGGCAAACCTAGTACCCTTATTCTAAAGCACTACAATGCGGTACTGATATATGAAGGTTAAATACTATGCTAAGTCGGGCAAATTAAAAATTGAGTTTCCCATGCTTATATTTAATATATTGTCCCAAATAATACTTTAGCGATATCCACAAAGAGTAATTGCCATTATTAGGGGGGATTTGAGTGATGCAAAAAGGAAAATACTCAATTAGTCTATATCGAAGTGAGGTACCTATTTATCCCAATTTAGCTATCTATCTCATATGTCTAAAAGAGAGGGTATACCCCAAGCTAAAAACAGTTAATATTTTTATTTAATTTTTATATTATTATATGATTTGATATTTAATTATGATAAGGGATTTTATTTTACTATTTAATTAAATTAGTATAGAGAAAGTTAGCTATATATAATTATAGATTTGGGATTATTTTTAATTGAGTTTTACATTATAGGCAAACAGTGAAAGTTTATTTGTATAAAATTGTTATTTATTATAGGTTTTAATATTAAGTGGTTAGGTGGTAAATTGGTTAAATGGTAATAAATATATTTAATATTAGGTTGAATAGTATTTTACTAAATCTAGGGTAGACTTTATAACATTTTATTTACTTTAAAAAATAATAGACTTTTAACTTAAAATTTTTATACCTTATGTTTATATAGATAACTTATTATAATAAGTAAGATCATGAGCTATATATAGAATTGAGAATATGATGTTAATTAATTAAGGGATATTTATTATCCTAATTTTTAATTGTAATTAGATTGTAAAATTTATTTGTAATAAAATAAACAGAAATTGTAGGGTATGTGTAGTGATTTTGAGTTATATTATTTATATATAAAATATATTATTATTATTACTTCTAATTAACTTAAATAATTTGTGATTAACTTATTATTAATTAAATGATATGTATTCTTCCAAATAAATGCAGAATATTGTTACCCATAAATTAACTATCATTTAATATCTGTATAAACTTGATATTTATAACAATGTGACCTTTTGTTATATCTTAATACCAAATATACTGTGTTTTAATTAGTGTAGTATTTTAATAAATATATTCCGGTGTTTATAGCACTTTGTTTTCTTTATTCAAACTTAACATCATTTATATACCATTATGTATATTAAATTAATATTGACTATATTGCTATTTTACTATCTTTAGTTACTTACTATTTAATTAAATTTTAATTATGTTTTAGGTGAAAACTGTAAGAATTTTATTCTTTATTAATTTAATTATTTTTTAATCTCAACGATTGCTAACAATTTATCAAGAGTACTTATTTCATATTCAGTTAAAACTAATTTTACATAATCATATAATGTTCCAATACTTCTTAATCTTTGTCTTATTACCTAATAACTTAGTATCTCTGATTATTACATGATAATAATTTATAAACTTTACCTAAAGTAATAAAACATTTACTAGGTCCAATTAAAATATTGTTTAATACATAACTCACAGTCAATCTATGACCTTTTACAATGTAATATAATTTATACAATCTTAAAAAAAAAACATTATTGTTATTATATTTATTATTTATATTCAATATAATCTGTATTAGTGATAGTTTAAATGGATTTAAAAATGAATAAATATCCTAGTCTTATTAAATCATCTAACAATGATCTGAACTTTTACTTTCTATTTATGAAATAAGGTATCTAGCATCAGTTAATGCATCCTCGTTATCTGTTTGGAAAATTAAGTAATTAGCTGTTCCCTCTAAAGTTTAATTAGAATATAACGATTCTTTTTTACTTGCGTAATCTATTCGTTTTAAACACTTAATGTAATCTTTTTTGCTGCATCTTTCTCTTGCTTACTTTATTATTTTTTATGACTAATTTTTCTTAGCTTGCTTTAGTTAATCTGTGTTATTTAAGCTTGTAAAAATGGTAATTAGTACTTAAGTACTTAGAATAGATTTACTTATATTTTATATAATTTATTTAATTTAAAAAAGACACTGGTAATTTTATACTGACTAGAGCTATTTTGAGATAAAGTGAATACCTAAATTTAGTTTTTATTTAATAATTTTATTAAAGGATTAATTACATACTCTTGGGAATAAACTAGACTGCTGTAATAATTATATTTTTATTTATATATTAATTTTATTAACCTTTTGTAAATAGCGCATCTCACCTTGAAAACTAAATTAAATAATCAAAACATAATTAACTAATATTCTGTGTCAGCTTTTTATAAAAAAAAACATAACCGAGTAATAAATTATTTGATAATAAAATAAATACATTTTTAATGTAACTAGATCCGCGATTCATTGCTTATAAAATAAGCTAAATAATTTTAAACTAAATTAGTAAACACTTCTCCACTGTTCGTCCATTAATTAAGAAATAAAGTATTTTTAATATAAAAAGTAAACTAGTACTCCGCTACCTTTAACTCCAAGTATAAATTAATTTGATAATTAAATATTTAATAATAAAAACAAGTATCCGCCTACTGTACTAATAGAGTAATTTGGATATTGATACTAAAAAAATTAAATAAAGAAAAGGCTCCTAGAAACTGAGCAAACAAAGCAAATTATTAATATCTTAAATAAATATAACTCTAATATCGTGATGATTATTGAAAAGAACTAGAAATTTTTATATTTGAATATGTTTTTAATAATTCAAAACGTGAAGTTAATAAAGATTTTTATATTAATCATATTATTACTATTTATGAAAATCTGACATTTATTCCTTTTATTAGAAATAATTTTTAAACCTACTAAAGGAGAATTTACAGGATATGTAGCTACTCTACCTAAAAGTCTTTCTATTAAACCTAGTTATTTTTCTATTCTAACTTAATCTACTAAAGCTTAGTTCAGCAATTCTTTATCTATATATAGTGCTAAAAATCAACTAATTATACAACAAGAAAAAATAAGATTTTATTCAATTATTTATAATAATCGCTATCTTAAATATAAAATAAGATAAAATGCAAAGAAATATTATTAAATATTTATGAATATAATTTGCACCCATTTTCAATGGTTAAACGAGTAGAAAGTGAATAATAATAATTATTTAATTATAATAATAATAATAATCTTTTCACGTTAATCTTACATTTATATTTTAAAAATATGATGACATAGTCAAGAGTTATTAGTAATAATAAGAAATATTTAATTACATACTAAAAATTTAAAAAATTAAGTGTATCTGAATTATAGTTCTACTTCCATTTTATGGTTTTGGACCGTTCACTAAAAAAAAAGGGAGTACTAGTTCTACAACTAATGCCAAATCTTTAAACAACTCGAATTCGATAAAATAAATTCCGAGCACTAAATCGATTTATGTTTGTAGTAAATTTCTTTATTCTAATGTTTATTTGTAGTCAACATGTTGAAGTGGTACAATTGGTGCAGCAGCTACACCTTTTTATTTTACTTGCTTTAATGTACTAGTACCTGTAACAGGTATTGTATTGTATTGTATTGTATTGTATTGTATTGTATTATTTATAATACTCTAATAGATATTGGTCTAATTGAACAAAATATAAAAATTTTAAAATAAATAAAAATATAAATTTGAATAATTTCCTAGTAATTTCTAAGCAATAAACAAAGAAAAAAATAAGTAAACACTAAAAAATATTATAAACAAAATTAATATTTAAATATCTCTTTATCTCGTAATGTTTAAGAATAAAAATTCTAAATAAAAAAATAAAAGAAAATATTAATTAAATAATTTGATTATAAAAGCAGGAATAAATCGGAGTATAAAACAACAAACTCCAAAATTTACAAAAATAACGTTAAAATATAAAAAATCCTACAAAGTAAGAGATAAAAGCTAATAAACTAAAATATAGCAAAAATATAACAAAATCACTAAAATTCTAAAAATAGTTCCAAAAGGTGGATTACTTAAAAATTTACCTATCAAAAAGGTAAAAAAATTACAAAATAACAAAAATAAGTAACAAGTATATAAATATACCTATCTCAATAGTAAATCCATAAAAATTTAAACTAAAAAGTAAATAAAATAATACAAAATACAAAATTTCTTGTAGTTAGCACCTTATAAAACCCATATCTGTGCTTCCTTCCTTAATTGATTAATTTATTAATTGTCCAAATTTTAATATTTATTGGAAAAAAAACTAAAATTGCAAAAATAAATCTCTTAAAATAACCCAATAAAAAATAAAAAGGGCCACAAATTTAATAAAAAATAATTAAAAAAAGATACAAATAAAGAAAATG
>Ga0153982_1000072_pt1 | contig 28907 bp, 27 predicted proteins | sample TSGA066MetaG_FD_104743 | JGI IMG/M metagenome (GOLD analysis project Ga0153982, IMG submission 104743) | Attine ant fungus gardens microbial communities from Georgia, USA - TSGA066 MetaG | ecosystem: Host-associated > Fungi > Mycelium > Unclassified | place: USA: Georgia, Alexander Wildlife...
CCGGGTTGTAAGCCAAGGTGACATCGAACTCAGGACGCACGCTCATCTGCTTGGCGCCTTCGCCGAGTGCCAGAGCGCTATCTTTGGTGTTGTCGACGCCGGATACTTCCTCAATGCCGATGCCAGTGATACCGCCGAATAGCGCAGGTGTCACCGGTTTACCTTGCGCGTCGATCACTTGCGCGCCGCCGGCGGATAGGCCGTTGCCGACTTGCACGATACGCCCTGCGCGCACCAGCACATCGGCAGCTTGCAGCGTGCCACGAGCGGTCGCGGTGTGCACGGTTGCGTTGCGGATCAAAACATCCTGGGCGGAAGCGGTACCGGCGGCGAGCAGCAATGCCGACCAGGTCATCGTGAACCAACGCGCCATCAGCCCCGCGCCTGTGCGCGAATGACAGCAACCATTTTGGCCGCTCATTGCCCGCCTCCCTTGCTTGCAGCACCCTGCCCGAGCATGAAATCGGATACCGGCTGCCGCGATGGATCATTGCGGTCGTACGTGCGTGCGCCGTCGATGTAGACCTGCTCTGCCTGCGCGTACACGCTGAACGGATCGCGGTTCCACAGCACCACATCGCCCATCTTGCCTGGCGTGATTGTGCCGGTCAGGTGCTCGATCCCCATCGCTCTGGCCGGATGTTGGGTGATCCAGCGGATCGCGCGCTCAGGTGGGATCTCAATCCCGATCCTGCGCGCCTGCGCCATCACCTTGGCGGCTTCCTGATTCAAGCGCTGAATGCCCTCGCTCGAATCCGAATGCACGATCGCGCAGCTATTGGCAGGGCGATCGACCAGGGCGATGTTTTCCTGGATGCCGTCGAAAGATTCCATCTTGAAGCCCCACCAATCTGCCCACAGCGCGCCACACACATTTTCGGACGCAAGCCGGTCGGCAAGTTTGTAGGCTTCCACGCCATGATGGAAGGAAGCGATCTTGAAGCCGAACTCTTTGGCAAGATCGAGCATGGTGGTCATTTCGTCGGCACGGTAGCAATGGATGTGGGCCAGGAAATCACCATTGATCACCCCTGCGAGGGTTTCAAGTTTGAGGTCGCGTTTGCTGTCTGCGTCCTTGTCCGCTTTCTTCGCGTTAGCCGGCGCACGGTTTTTTTTGCGATATTCGGCTGCCTCGATAAACGCAGCACGAAACCCGGCGATATTGGCCATACGCGTGGCTGGACCACCTTTCTGGCCATAGACGCGCTTGGGATTCTCGCCGCAGGCCATCTTCACCGCCCACGGGGCACCAGGGAACTTCATCGCCTGATAGCTGGTGTTGGGCAGATTCTTCAGTGTGACGCCGCGTCCGCCGACCAGATTGGCCGACCCGGGCAGGACGAGCAGCGCGGTCACGCCACCAGCCAGCGCGGTGATGAAGCCAGGATCCTGCGGCCAGACCGAGTGTTCGGCCCAGACCTCCGCGGTCACTGGCGCGGTGGCTTCGTTGCCATCGCTATGCGCTTTCACGCCGGGGCTGGGATAGACGCCAAGATGCGAATGCACATCGATCAAGCCAGGAGTGACCCACTTGCCGTTGCCGGCGACTCGGATCGCCCCAGACGGCGCGGTCAGGCCGGTGCCGACTGCGGCGATTTTGCCGTCTTGAAGCAGGACATCGGCATGATCCAGGCGCTCGCCACTGCCGGTCAGTACAGTGGCGCCGGAGATCAGCACTGGCGGCGATGCGATCGCGCGATAAGTGCTGGGATAAGGATCGTTGGTAAATCCCGATTGCGTGGCTAGCCGGTCGCCGTCGGCAGGATCAGATTTCGGGTTGCTGCTAGCGCAGGCTGCTAAGAGCGTGGCCGCGAACAGGGTGCATAGGGATTTGAGCATGGGCGAATCTCTCAGTAGTCGCCGCGGAACCTAACGGCTGTCGCCGACGATGCCATGTGCCAATAGTTCGGGGCAGATTGTGCGCCGATGCTACCGCAGTCGTATGCGGTGCTCCTAACGCGACTTGCCATGACCCCATGGCGCGCAGGTGCTGCCGCGCGTAGCGCTATCCTCCGAAGAGCGCAATGATCTCATCAGGCTTGGTTCTCGTGAACACGACCGCCATCGATCGCGACCGTAATCTGGCTAGCTAGGGCTATCGCGCCGCGCTGTTACCGGGGCTGGATACCTCGCGTGATCTGCAAAAAACGCCATACTGCGGTACCTCCTTTCGAGACCATCGCGTCCTTGCAGTGTCAGCCGGTGCCGCTGGATCTCATGTCATTGCGGCGCAAGCTGCCGAGCGCAGGCTGCTGTTTGACCGGCGCGGAGGGTATTGTCGCGGAGGGCATGGTTATGAATTCAATCGCCGGTTTTTTTGCTTTGCTGCGGGATCTGGGTGCGCGGTATGTACCATCGCCGGGCGAGTGCTGATGGGTAGGCATGAAACAGCGTTGCCGGCGTGCATCCATTCGGCCATCGTGGCGACACTTGGCGATACCCAGTACTTGGTTGACGTCGGTTTCGGCAGCACGGTGCCCACTGCCCCGTTGCATTTGGATCTGCGACTGCCGCAGTTCACCGCGCACGAAGATTATCGGCTCGACTTGCGCGAGGCGATCGCGGAGAAATTTGTTGCCAAGGCGGTGGTGCGCTGACCATCGCGTCTGGTTTCGCTGCGACCTGGAGCCTAAGCTAGCAGGATGAAGGAAAAATCCCAGATCGTTGAGAACTGGCTGCCGCGCTACACCGGCGTGGCGCTGGATGGCTTTGGTGAGCATATTTTGCTGACCAACTTCGGTGGCTACCTGCACCACTTCAGCCGTCTGACCGGGGCCGAAATTGTCGGTCAGGATCGTCCGATGCCCAGTGCAACCGCCGACGGCATCACTATGATCAACTTTGGCATGGGTAGCCCCAATGCGGCCACGATGATGGATCTGCTCTCTGCCATTGATCCCCAAGCCGCGCTGTTTCTGGGCAAGTGTGGGGGGCTGAAGCGCAAGAATGCGCTCGGTGATCTGGTGTTGCCGATCGCTGCGATCCGGGGCGAGGGCACATCCAACGATTATCTGTTGCCGCAAGTGCCCGCACTGCCGGCGTTTGCCTTGCAGCGCGCGGTTTCCACCATGATTCGCGATCTGGGATACGACTACTGGACCGGCACCGTCTACACCACCAATCGGCGGGTATGGGAACATGATGACGTGTTCAAAGAGCGCCTGCGTCAGATGCGCTGCATGGCCATCGACATGGAAACGGCGACCATTTTCGCCGCCGGCTTCGCGAATCGCATTCCCTGTGGCGCGCTGTTGCTGGTCAGCGATCAGCCGATGGTTCCTGAAGGGGTGAAAACCGAGATCAGCGATGCGCACGTGAGCGCGGAGTATGTCGAGCGCCATATTCAGATTGGGATCGAGGCGCTGCGCCTGATTCGCAGGCATGGCAAATCAGTGCGGCATTTGCGTTTTGATGAATGAGTGAAAGTTGGAGTTCATGGTCAATTGAGAGCAGGTTGCGATGCAGAGTAAAGCCAACGAGATGATTGAGTTCTGGCGCGAGGCCGGACCGAAAAAATGGTTTCAGGGCGGCGACGCATTCGACCAGGTCTGTCGATCACGCTTTCTCGATACGCACCATGCCGCAGCCAGGCGCGAGTTGGAGTCTTGGCTGCAGGCACCGGAGGATGCCTTGGGGTTGCTGCTGTTGCTTGACCAGATTCCACGCAACATCTTCCGCGGCAGTGGCCATGCCTTCGCTACTGATTCGCTGGCGCGACACTATGCTGCGTACGCGATGGAAGCCGGCTTTGATGCCCAGGTCGGAGCGGATTTGCGGCTGTTTTTCTATATGCCGTTTGAGCATTCAGAAGATCCTGCCGATCAAGCCACCTCGGTGGAGCTGTTTACCGCGTTAGGCGATGACGGGTACTTAAAATATGCAGTGGCACATCGAGATGTGATCGCGCAATTTGGCCGATTCCCGCACCGCAATCACGCCCTCGGCCGCAGCAACACGCCAGAGGAGCAGCAATGGCTGGATGCAGGCGGCGGGTTTTAACGCCAGATCGATAACACTAGATCGATAACGTTAGACCTATAACTCTAAACTTGGCCAGATCCTAAAGCCGGCCCACGATCGGCAGGCGCGCGATACTGGGGTTGGCCATGGCCAGATCTTTGGCGGTCCGACCCTGGGGGTCGGTCAAGCGCGGATTGGCGCCAACCGAAAGCAGATAGTCGATCGCTTCAACGTCGTAACCCTCAGCGGCGTAGCGCATCAGCGGCGTCCACCCATCCGGATCGCGCGCATTGACATCGAGCTTGCCAGCGATCAAGGCCTCGAGCACCGGCTTGGTCTGGCCGGACTGCGCGGCGATCGACAACGCGGTGTCGCCTCGTTTGGTTTTTTGCAATGGATCCAGCCGGTAGTGATTCAGCAGCAGCAGCACGTTCTGTGGACCGTTGTCCGCGTCCTTTGACTTGCGCAGTGCGATCAACAGGGCGTTTTCGCCCTGCTTGTTGACCGCATGCACGTCGGCGCCGGACCGGCTGAGCAGTGCAAACAGGTCCGGCGCGAAAGTCTGCGCCTGACCGGCCATGATGAAAGCGGTATTACCGTTGTGATCGCGCGCGTTGACGTCTTGACCGAGCGCAATCAGTTGGCTGGCGACTGGGGCGCTATTGCGACCGGAACGGATCAATGCGGTGGCGCCATTTGCGTCGCGTCCGTCGACTTGCAGGCCCTGGTCGAGCAGCCACTTGAACACTTTACCGCTGGGATTGTTTTCCGCAGCCAGCATCGCAGCGTTGAGGCCGTCCCTGCCGACTCGTTTGAGATCGGATTGCTTGGCAAGGAACACCACCACATCGTAGTTCGGATTGCGCCATGCCGCGTTGAGGAATGCATCCCAACCGTTGTTATCCAGATCCGAATAAGCAAGGCCGATGCTATGCAGATATTCGGCGACATGGACATAACGGGTGCGCATCGCTGCTTCGTGCATCGCGGTGCGGCCATTTTTGTCCTTCACTCGGATGTCAATGCCTGCGTCCACCAGTAGCCGGTACACCTGCAGATCAGGCTGCAGGCGGGTGGCATGGGCCAGGGAGTTGCGGCCCACCGAATCCAGGGCCTGGATGTCGACACCGGGCTGGGCCATGACCAAGCGCACGGCTTCTGGTGTGCCGCCCTTGGTGACCCAGAAGATTGCAGGACGATGGTCATGCAGTGGCGCGGTCAGGTCGGCGCCTTGATCGATCAGCAAGCGCCAGACATCTTCATTTGCCATGGCGTTGCCGGCCCATACGATGGCGGCATCACCGGACTGATTGGTCTGGTTGATGTCCACGCCGGCATCCAATTGGCTTTGGATCATCGCCGGGGTCACAGTATGGATCCAGAATTGGCTGGTATTCAACGCGGTATCGGCTTGGGCAGGCGCAGGACGCGAAGGCGGGTCCGCCCATGCCGTCGCGCACGCTGCGTACAGCAACAGCAGCGCGAATCCGGTGGTGACATATCGAAATCGCTTCATATCGGTTAGTGCATCAATGAGTAAATCAATAGGTGCGGTCGGTGAATCATCTGTTTGCCAGTGCTGCGCGTATGTTTTCGCGGATTGCTGTCAACAACCTGTCGCATGGCGGTGTGCATCGCGGCATGCTGGGACGCTGGAACACGCGCAGGACAATTCAGGTCGATCAGGTCGATCAGGTCGATCAGGCCGAAGTCAGTCAGCAGACTGCATGGCATTGCGACGATGCACCTGATCAGCCGTCATCCGAGCCAGATGCAGTGGCGTCGGAACGCCCATGCGCAGGTATTTGCGCGATATAGCCGTAGCCGTACATGGTCCGAATTGACATGGCATCGCCAAGTTTGCGTCTGAGCCTGCCGACATAGACTTCCAGGGCGTTGCCCCCGACCTTGTCGTCGAAGTTGAACATCTTGGCGAAAATCTGCTCCCTGCTCAGGGCGCGGTCTAAATTGCCGATGAAAATCTCCAGCAACCGGTACTCTCGATTCGGCAGGGATAATTTCTGATCGCCGATGTAGACGCTGCGTGCGCCGCGGTCGATCGTCAAGGTTCCAATGGTGGTGACCTCGGATGCGGTCCCTTGGACGCGCCGCGTCAGCGCGCGCAGGCGCGCCTTCAGTTCACGCAGATCAAAGGGTTTGAGCAAATAATCGTCAGCGCCAATATCCAATGCGTTGACCCGGTCCTCAACCGCACCATGCGCGGTTAGTATCAGGATTGGCGTGAGATCGCCGCGGGAGCGCAAGGCGCGCAGGACATCAAGACCCGATGTTCCCGGCAAGCCAAGATCGAGGCAGATCACGTCGTACCGCTCGCGTTTGAGGATCTTGTTGGCTTGCCTGCCGTCTTTAATCCAATCGACCTCAATACCGGCTCGCCTCAGATGATGTTGGGTCGCGTCACCTAGATCGTTATCGTCCTCGACTAGTAGTAGTCGCACCAGCGGCCTCCATACCGCATTGGCCAAGCGGATTGATGTCGAATCTATCACGAGCGAGATTCAACACAAGGATTATTCGCGCAGGCGGGATGAATGGATCAGCGCGACCAGGCCATCACGGGCATCGGTATCTGGTTCGGCCGGCCATGGTGTGCATGCCTGGCTGCGCAGGCGCACTTCCAGACCATCATCTGCGCCAAGCCTGAAGTGGCGGCGACAGCTTTAAGACAGCATTCTTCCCTATCTTGCGACCGTAGCGTCTGCTGCACTTGAAACTGCCCGATATCTTTCGATTCGATGCAAGCCAATTGGCGTTGTCGTACCCAAATTTAAGATCGGTGGTTGATTGAAGTTGGCAAAAGTCTGTATGGGGACGGCCGGTCCATTGATTTAACAACCATGATCTAACAGCGGAGAAATGGTCTATGGTGCGCGAGGATTGTTCGCCGTTGGTTGCAGGCACAGGTCGAGTGACCGCATGCCGAGTGAGCGCATGCGCCAATGTTTGGGCGACGGGATGTTTGCTGAAGGCTACGATATCGGGCTTGGGATTTTTCGCCCTATCGGCGCACGCCCAGACAACGCCAGTGCCCAGCGGTTCCGATTCCGCACAGATACCTATAGCGACAACGTCCGCACCAACCAGTCAGGACACTGTCACCGAGATCGACAAGATCGTAGTGACCGGGCGTGCGGAGAAGCTCTACCGCGTTCCTGCAACCACGGTGGGGAAATTGCCTACCGAGCCGTTGGCGTCCAGTCAAATGGTGACTGCGTTGACCGGCGATCTAATCCAGGATCAGGGCGCGCGCAATGCACAAGACCTGTACCGCAATATTTCCGGCGTCAGTGTCTATAGCTATGCCGGCGTCACCGCTCGAGGCTTTAATCAAGAAGAAAACTTTTATGACGGCTTGCGCGGCGATCCCTATAACGGGTTTTCAGTTCCGCAGCTATTCAATATGGAGCGGGTGGAATTTCTAAAGGGACCGGCCGGCATGCTTTACGGCCAGGCGGCGCCCGGCGGCATCTTCAATTATGTGACCAAAAAGCCAAAATTCCGCCGTGAAGGGAGTCTGCGCGGCGTCGCCGGGAGTGGTTCGCGCGCGGGCGCCACGATCGAGGCGACCGGCCCGGTGACGCAGACCGTCGCATTGCGTGGGGGCATTTTCCATGAGCAACGCGATCTGCCGCGTAATAACGCCGACAGCAGGGTATTGATCGCCGATGGCGGTGCCAGCGTCAATTTGGGCTTTGGCATGCTGACTGGTCAAGTGTCGCGGATTGAGTCCGACCTCGGCGCAAACCGCCTGCGTGGTGTGCCAGTCAATGATGAAGGCAGCTTCTTGACCGACCGGCGCTGGAATGGCAACGAGAAGGAGGATTTCCTGCGGCTCAATTCCGACAGCGCGCAGTTACGCCTGGAGGGTGAGGTCACCCAGAACCTGATCTTCGACGCCGGCTTGCGTTATATCGACGCAGAAGAGCGGCAGGAATATCACAATCCATCCGCGCTGGTCGACGCCAGCGGCAAGCAGGTCAACGAGACCAATACCAATCAGCCGGTGCGGATTGTTCGAGAATTCCGGCGTCAGTTTCGCAACGATAAAATCTGGTCGTTCGGTACCAATGCCGTCTGGTCGACGGAGCTGAGTGAGACGGCAAGCAACCGCGTTTTGTTTGGCATGGATTGGTACTCTGAAAAAGCCTACGAACACGCCGCGAGCGCGCGTGGCACTGCGACATCCACAGCGGATGACCGGCTGCCCACGCCTCTTGACCTGCGCAATCCTATCTACGGACAGACGAATCGGGCTGATTACGAGATGAGCGTTAACAACCCGGGCACGCTCACCGATTCGCGCAGGACCGGTTTGTATGCGCTCAATGAGTTGACGATCGACAAGTTCATCCTGACAGCAGGTGTCCGCCGTGACAGCTTCCGCGACACTGTGACAGTTGCCGCTGATCGGCTGAAAGATGAATTTTCGGACAGTGTCCTGACTTATCGTGGCGGTTTGGTCTATCGGGCGACCGAGAATTTGTCGTTTTTCGGTCAATACGCAACCAGTTTCGAGCCGCAAGAGGCGACCAATCAACGGCGTGCGGCCGGTGGTCCATTTGATCCGACGCAAGGCGATATGTGGGAAGCGGGCTTCAAGGCTTCGTTGTTGGATGCAAGGCTGCAGCCTGCCATAGCCTTGTATCGAATTACGCGCAGCAATGTGCTCCAGCCCCGGGCTTCCGATGCACCGCGTGGAAGTGATCCTGGTAACGATGGCACCGACGATTTCGTCGCACTGGGTGAGGTAACCAGTGAGGGCGTGGATGTCGATCTCGCCACTGACATCACCCCGAATTGGGTCGCCACGCTTACTTACGCCTACAACAAAACGCGTGTGACTTCAGATAACGGTGTGACTTCAGATAACGGCGAACAGGGTGTTGGCGACCAGGGCGATCGTTTCGCAAACGCGCCCAAGGACAAGTTCGGCTTCTGGACGCGCTATCAAATTCCATCGAGCGGTTTTGCCTTTGCCGTCGGCGGAGACTACGTATCAGAGCGCATCAATCGCGACGGGCAACGAGTCAAGCCCTATCTGGTCTTTGATGCATCGGTGATCTATCAAGCCGGTCCATGGAAGACGTTGTTGCGGATCGATAACCTGTTTGACAAGACGTACGCCGCATCGGGTTTCACGCGCAACGCTGGTCATTTTCCAGGCGCGCCCCGATCGGCATTTATTGAACTCAGTCGTGAGTTTTAGCGAACTCGGCCCCAGTCCGATGCCGAGTTCGATGCGACACCAACCCGACAGGCAATCGCCACAGACATGAGTTTGATGGCGCGGGTTGTGTTATCGCGACTGCTCGCGATCAATAACGCGCGATGGATGCGTCCACGGTTTCTGCCCAGGCATCGATTCCGCCTTGTATGTTGTAAACCTCGCTGAACCCGAGTTCGCGAAAATGTTTTGCCGCATCCAGGCTGCGCCGGCCGTGATGGCATAGAAACGCCAGCGGTGCATCGAAGCGCAGGGCGCGCACGTCGTCGTCGCCCTGGTCCAGATGCAAATACGGGAGTGGGAGTGCGGCCTGCGCGCGTTCTGGCCCTGGTCGGACATCAACAATGGTCAGCGTGCCAGCGCGCACCCGTGCATCCGCATCGGCTGGCGTGAGCGTCATCACTGATGCAGCTGCATTCGGGTTATCGATTACCAGACCGCGGCCGCGCGCGTCGTCGATCCAATCGATGCGCAGACCATCGGCGCGGCGAGCACTGGACAGATCACACTGCAACGGCACCTCCGCGACGGTGGTAGTGATGGCCGTCCTGCTGGGCGGCGCCAGTTGCAGCCGAGTTTGGAAACGTGCATCGATCTGCAGCTGGACTACCGTCTTGCCCCCGGCATCGTCGATCGCCTTGCGCAACATATTCGCCGCTGCGGACGTGAGTTCAATCCTTGGCGGCGTGCGGTCCGGCGCGGGCAGGCCCAACGCCGCGTGCAGTTCGCCGGAATTGGCCATTTGCTCAACGATGTCGCTGCCGCCCATCAGTTGGCTATCGATGTACAACTGCGGAATGGTGGGCCAGTCGCCGTAGCGCTTGATGCCATCACGGATTTCCGGATCGGACAGCACATCCACGTGTGCATAGTCCACTTCCAGATCGTTGAGAATACCGCTGGCCTTGGCCGAAAAGCCGCATTGCGGGGCCTCTGGCCTGCCTTTCATAAACAGTACGATGCGATTGGCGCGTAGCAGCGCATCGATACGTTGGCGGGTGGCTGGGGCGAGCGTCATGGTGTGGGTGCTTGGTGTGGAATGGCGCTGCCATGGCGCTGAGCGCGGCATTGGCGGCGACGTTGAGTTTACGCACCATCGAAAAATATCGCGTCAATTCGCCATGCCCTGGCCGCGTGCGATCATTCGAACATGTCAGTAGCAGACCTCCATCGCCCGCCCAAGCGCCCGTTTGCCTGGCTGTGGGCGTTGATCCCTACACAATTGTTGGTGGCGGCGCTGTGGTGGCGATTCGGTTGGCAGGTCGGTTTGTCTAGCCTGCTGGTCAGCCATCTGACATTTTTATGGGGTGTGTTGTGGCCGCAGTCATCGCTGTACAGCCCGGTGCTGACCCGGCTGCCACTGCCAGCTCACGATCGGCGTGTCTGGCTGACTATTGATGACGGGCCGTCGCAGCAGACGTTGCAAATCCTAGACTTGCTCGATGCCTATCACGTCAAGGCCACATTCTTTTTGGTGGCGCAACGCGCGCAGACCCGTCCGCAGGAAGTGCGCGAAATCGTGCGCCGTGGCCACAGCATCGGTAATCACAGTACCTCGCATCCGCAGGCTTGGTTCTGGGCGCTCGGGCCGCGGCGAATGCACGCAGAGATCGCCGTTGCCCAGAGCATCCTGCACGATTTGGGTGGCGTAGCACCTCGCTGGTTTCGGGCTGTGGTGGGCATGGCCAACCCGTTTGTATCGGCGCCGCTGAAGGCATTGGGTTTGGCGCGCGTGGGTTGGAGCGCGCGTGGCTACGATGGTGTTGGCGCGACATCCGAACGCGTGGTGGCGCGAATCGAGCGCTCGCTGATGCCCGGCGCGATCGTCCTATTGCATGAAGGAGGCGCAGCGACCCAGAGTGTGGAAACGATCGGCCTGTTGCTTCAGCGGATGCGTGCGACCGGCTGGAGTACATTGCTTCCCGAACAACTCGAGCAGCACCATGACGCGCGCGCTGGTGCTCCCTGTCTGTCTCCAGACCCCCGCGTCAACGGGTAGCGACGATCAGCCAATTGTTGAAAGGCGTGCGGCCATACAGTGGCTGGATCACCGGCGCTAAGCCCGCTTGCCTCAACTGCATCTGCAGTCCTTCGCGGGTTGGATACAGTCCAGGGCGTTGCCGCATCCAGCCGAATGTGTGCGCAAGGCGGTCGGTCATCCAGGTAGCATCGCTGCGGCGCGTGTCATCAGCAAGACCAGTGCGGACCACCAGGCGCGCGCCGGGTGTGAGCATCGCCGTCGTTGTCGCCAATAGATCGCGTTGACGGTCAGATGGAAGATACTGCAGCAGGTCCAAGATGGTCACGCTGCCGGAATGGAGCGGCGCACCGCCATCCAGATCAAGGACCTGAAAATTTGCATTATCAAGCCGGCTGCGCGCAGCGCCTGCGCGGGCGCGGCGAATCTTGGCGGTGTCGACGTCCACGCCCAGATACGGCAGAGTCTGTCCATCCGCACGCAGCGCATGCGCCAACAATCCCAATCCGCAGCCCAGATCAAGCACCGGTGCGCGACTGCCGCGTAGTGCCGCCAGCACGCCTGGGTACAGTGGATCGGTGCGCAATTTGACTTGGGCGTAGTAGTAGTCGTAGCGGTTGCCGGACCATTGCTGCGGTAGAAAGGCGCGCGCGATCTGGCGCGCGGTCCTGGCATCAAAAGGATGTGTGGAATCAATCATGGACCGGCCGTGCAATGTGCTCGGGGCGGGTGAACAACCAGCTGCACCAACTACGCGCCCGCGGCGAGTCGCGTTTTGGCGATCGGCATGGCCTGTTGCGTCCACAGCGCATACTGCGCGCCGGACGGATGCAGGCCATCTTCTGCCAGCATCTGCGCTTGATCTGCGCACGCGCGGCTGATGGCGGTGATATCGACGAAGGCGACGCCATGTCGCGTGCAGGCGATCCGAGCTGTGGTGTTGAACGCGTCGATCTCGCCTGCGACTTGGCTCAGGTCGCGACCACTGGCGCGGCCGAATGCGGTCACCCCCCAGTCCGGAATCGACAGCGCCATGACCCGCGCAGCGTCCGCGTTGGCGTAGCCAATGGCGCGCTGTAGCAGCACTTGATACTGCGCTGCGTAGTCATCCAGGCCGCGACCGCGGTATTGGTTATTGACCCCGATCAGCAATGTGACCAAAGCATGATCAAGCGGCGGGGGCTGTTGATCGATCGCGGCATCGAGTTCGTCGGTGGTCCAACCAGTGGCGGCGATGGTCTGCGGCGTGGCCAACGGGATGTTTTCTGCGCGCAGTGCCGCGGCGAGTTGGTGGGTCCAGCGCTGCGCTGCCGGCACCCCTTCGCCGATCGTGTAGGAGTCCCCGAGCGCAAGATAGGCAAGGCGAGCGTGGCTGGCGGCGCTCATGCCACAGCCGGTTGCGTCGCGCCGTGTTGCACGGGCGCTGAATCGTGCACCGACGTGAGCCGCCGCGACAGTACTCGGTCGATGCGCTGAAATACTTCGCGCAGCACCGGTGCTTCCGGCAATAGGGTCACCCGAAAGTGATTGCGATACGGTACGTTAAAACTGGAGCCCGGAACGATCAGCACATCCTCGGTTTCGAGCATTTCCAGCGCAAAGGCGTGATCGTCGAACCCTTGCGCGGCCGCGCCCACCACGCCGGGGAATCCGTACAGTGATCCGGCCGGCGCAACCAGTCGCAGGTGCTCGCTGGCGGCGCAACTTTGGATCAGTGCGCGCCGGCTTTCATACAAGCGCCCGCCGGTACTGCACAGTGCATCGATGGTATTGACGCCATGCAGCGCCTGTTCGATCGCGAACTGTCCGGGTACGTTGGCGCACAGCCGTAACGCGCCGAGCAGATCCAGTGCGTGGTGAAATGCGGTACTGGCCGACGGGTCGCCGCTCAGCACCGCCCAGCCCACACGCCAGCCGCAGGCGCGGTGCACTTTCGATAGTCCGCTCAAGCTCAGGCAGGGCAGGTCGCCGGCGATCGGCGCAACGGGCTGGAAGGCGTGGTCGTCGTAGAGAATTCCTTGATAAATCTCGTCGCATAGCAGCAGCAGGCCGTGCTGGCGCGCTACTTCGACGATCCGCTCGATCAGCGCGCGCGGATAATTGGCGCCGGTCGGATTATTGGGATTGATCAGTACGATTGCGCGCGTGCGCGCACTTACCAACGATTCGATCTCGTCAGGGTCGGGTAGAAAATCGTCCTCTGGCAAGCACTGGTAATAGACCGGTCGACCGTCGTTGAGGATGGTGGCCGCGCTCCACAACGGATAATCCGGAGAAGGCAACAGCACTTCATCGCCCGGGTCGAGCAGGGCGCGCAGGGCGATGTCGATCAGTTCGCTGACGCCGTTACCGACGAATACCCGCTCTGGATGCGCATCAGCTGTGCCACGCGCTGTGTAGTACGCCGCGATCGCTTCGCGCGCTGCCGGCAATCCCTGCTGATGAGTGTATGCATCGGTAGCGCCAATATTTTCGGTGATGCAGCGTTGCAGGTGCTCGGGCGCACGGAAGCCGAACGCACCAGGATTGCCGATATGCAGCTTAAGCAGCTGACGGCCCTGGGTTTCGAGTTCGCGCGCACGCCGCGCCAATTCACCGCGGATCTCGTAACGGACTTCTGAGAGACGCGCGCGGGTTTTCAGGGCGGGCGGCGACATCGAGGCAAGGGCGGCAGACGTCCGGGCAGAATACCAGCTGAGCAGGCTGATGCATGGGCGCGACAGCGGTAAAAACCGCTACGATGCCAACTTTCAGCGATTTGCTGCCGCACCTGTGACTTTTGACCAGCCCGAACCGATGAGCGATCTGCCTGAAACCTTGGAACACGCCACCGACAACGATCCACGTTGGAGCGTGATCTGGTTGCATGGATTAGGTGCGGACGGCAACGATTTTCTGCCGATTGTTCCGCAACTGGTGCAGCAGGACTGGCCCGCGATTCGATTCGTGTTCCCGCATGCGCCGGTGCGACCGGTGACCATCAACGGCGGCGCACCGATGCGTGCCTGGTACGACATCCGCGACTTGGACCTGTCCAACCGCGCCGATGTCGAAGGCGTCGATGCATCGGTTGCCCTCGTCGAAGGATTGATTGCGCGCGAGGCAGAGCGCGGGATCCCGGCCGCGCGGGTGCTACTTGCCGGGTTTTCCCAAGGTGGCGCGATTACCCTGGCCGCTGGCGTGCGCCGCCAGACGCCGCTGGCCGGGTTGATTGCGCTATCGACGTATCTTCCGTTGGGTACGGCAACATTGCGCAGCATGGTTCCGGCGGCGCGTGCCCAGCCGATCTTCATGGCCCATGGTCTGCATGATCCGATCGTGCCTTATAGCGGCGGAAAACGCAGCCGCGACGCGTTGCGCGATGGCGGTTTCCAAGTCGACTGGCATGCCTGGCCGATGGCGCACGAGGTCTGCGCGGAGGAGATCGCCGCGCTGACGAGCTGGATGTCGAGTCGATTCGCCGCGCATCTGAACTAGCGGGCGGACGCCAAGTGCAGCGTTACCAACACCATCTTGCCAACTGTTTTCGCCCGCGAGTACTGCTTTGCCTTGGGTATCGTCGCCGCTGCTCGATCGGCCGGCTTGAATATCTGACAGCGCGTGGATCTACGACGCGTGGGGCTATGACGCATGGGTCCATGACGCATGGGTCTGAGAGATGAGGCTGCGTATCGCCACCCGCAAAAGCCCGTTAGCCCTGCGCCAGACCGAACTGGTGGCTGCGCGTCTGCGCACGCTCTACCCGGAACTGTCAATTGAAACGCTGGCCTTGAGCACCCGCGGCGATTTGTTGCAGGACCGCTCGCTAGCGGCCATCGGTGGCAAGGGGTTGTTCCTCAAGGAACTGGAAGAGGCGATGCTGCACGGGGCAGCTGATTGCGCCGTGCATTCGCTCAAGGACATGCCGGCGGCGCTCGAGCCCGAATGGGTGCTGGCCGCGATTTTGGCCCGCGATGATCCCGGCGATGCATTGGTTAGCGCGCGTTATCCTGACCTGGATGCACTGCCCACGGCAGCGCGTGTTGGGACGTCATCGTTGCGACGTCAGGCGCTGCTCCGCGCAACGCGAGCGGATCTGCAGGTGCGGGATCTGCGCGGCAATATCAATACCCGGCTGGCCAAGCTCGATGCCGGCGATTACGACGCCATCGTGTTGGCTAGCGCCGGTTTGCAGCGCCTCGGACTTGAGCGACGAATCCGTCAGCGCTTGGATCCGCCAACCTGGTTGCCGGCACCTGCGCAAGGTGCTATCGCGGTGGAGTGCCGCGCGGGTGACCGCAAGATCGCCAGCCTGCTTGCAGGGTTGGACGATGCCGCAACCCGAACCTGTGTGGAGGCCGAACGTGCGCTCAATCGCGTGCTCGGTGGCAGCTGTCAGGTGCCGATCGGCGCCTGGGCGCGGTTGGACAACGGACAGGCGCATCTGCACGGACTGGTGGGTGATGTCGCCAGTGGCCGTTTGCTGCGCGCAACCGACTGCGGCGAACCCGCTGAGCCAGAAGCCCTGGGCAGGCGTGTGGCGCAGGCCCTGTTAGCCAAGGGCGCTGGCGAGCTCATCCACCCGCAACGGTGAGTTCAATGCTGTGCAGTGCTGGTCAGTACCCTCGGTGCGCGCCGTACTATGGCGCGCACCGCAATCTCGGTTCCTTCCGACGAGTACCTGGCGCGGACGTCGCGGTCTGCGCAGTTGATACCGACAAGACATTGCAAAAGCAATTGCGACGGCCTCTCGCGCTATGGATTTCGACGATCTGGCTATTCGATGTTGTAGACCAAATTTAGCGTGGTCAGGGTGTCGGTGGTCTTGATCCCCGGTTCCACATCCGAATTGCGTCGGGCCTGCAGACCAGCTTTGAGTGCGAATGCATCGCTAATCGCCACGGCGATACCAAAGTCGTTGCGCATGAAGGTGTTGTCGCTGCCAGATTCCACCAGGAATGTGTTGAACAGTTCGGTGGTGTCGGTGAGTTGATGTGACAGGTCGAGCAAGCCACGCGCGATCACGCCGCTTTCGATCTCGCCGGTTTCGGCGTTGCGTCCACGCCGATAGCCGGGGCCGATCTCGCCAGAGAATGTGGTGCGGTCATTCTTGACAAAGTAGTAGCCGTACCCGACCGCAGCGGTGGCCTGATAGTCGTAGGGCGAGAAGTCGTCATTCTCGTAACGCAACGCACCGACCATATAGCTGCGGTCGTCGAACTTGTAGGCGCTAGAAGCGCCGGCATCGAGCCGATTGGCACTCAGTGCGTAGCGCTCTTCTGGGACGCCGTCACCATTGAAATCGCCGGTAACCTCGCCCTTGGCGCGCAACATGGACAGATAAAAATCATGTCGCCACACATCGCTTTCCTTGCCCATGGCGAGTTTGGCGTTGAGATTTTCCGAACGGGCGTTGCCGCGGGCGAGCGCCAGTCCCAGTTCCCCAGTGCCATGCCAGCCTTCTGGCGGTGCTGCGGTGGGTTCCGCATCTTGCGCGATCAATGTCGTCGGGCAAAGCGCGATCAACAGTAGCGGCAACAGACGAGTATTGGACATACAGATGATTCTCCATCGTTGGATGCAGCGATGACAGGAGGCCACAACTGCCGAGCACGAGGATCGTGCTGCTAACGTATTGTTATGTGGTGTTGTTATGTGATGTTGTTGTGTAGTGTTGTTGTGTCGTGTTGGTTATTCGGCGCTGGCCTGGTCCAGTTTAGGTGCGAGCTAGTGCAGAGGTTGTGTTCAAGTGTCGTCAGCACGAATTATGTGCAAGCTATCTCAAAATCGAATGTCGACAAAATCAAAATCGTCATTCGCGCGCGAGCGGGAATCCAGCGTCTTTGATTTTCAGAACGGCTTAAAGTCACTAGGTCCGCGCCTACGCGGGGATGACGACTGGAAACATTCGGTGCAGCACTGTATTTCCGTAGTGACGTCGGTTCTAGGCAAAAAATACCGATGCGCGACGTGATGCGCGTAGCAGTAGCGAACCTAAGCCGGGATTGCGCAGTGTTCGCAGTGCTCAGAACGCATACTCGAGTTGAACATTGCCTTCTGCAATAGTTTGGCCGCCATTGACAGTGCTGTCGTGACGCAGTTCAAGATCCGAACTGAAATTCCAGTCTCGTTTGAGCAGCACGTTCACGCCCAGTGAATTACGCACAAAAGTGCTGCCGCGGCCGGCCTCGATCCGGGTCTGCTGGCTGAGTCGAGTGCGATCGCCCACACGTTGGTGCAACGCGATACGCCCGCGAGCAACCGGGCCGGTCGCCGCACCGCCGTTATCGACATAGGGCTGCCAGCGGTAGCCGGTGCCTAATTCGATGTCCACGCCGGTTTGCGCCGTATCCACCAGCCGATGCCCATAGCGGGCGTCGACCCGATCCAGGCCAGCATACGACTTGACCCCCCCACTTCGTGCCGCAACTGGCGCGGACAGCGGGCGCACGCCTGGTGTTGCGGCGCCGGGCAGCAGGGTTCGAACTGGCTGGCCGTTCTCGCGGTAGACGTAGACGGTAGCCGGCGACGCCTGTGAACCGGGCGCGCGCCACTCCCGCTCGGTGCAATCCAGCCGCAGGCAGGGCGGCTGGATCCGCACCGCGCCCGCCGCCAGTGCGATGGCAGCCGGCTGCTGGGATGCAGAGGCGATGGGTTGCTGGAAAACAGGCAGACCTGCTACGGCCAGCCAGAGCGAGACGAACATTACGGCGGCCATGTAAGCGATTACATCGTTATTCTGCCGTTTTGAATGTTGCAATACCACCGCGCTGGACACGCAAAGTATGGCCATGTTCACGTGGCCGATTCGGGCCTTAGTTCCGTCCAGACCCCCGCTGATCACGAATCTGGGCGGACGATACGGGCGCGCGGTCCTGACATCGGCCGCTCAAGTTCGCGGATCAGCGGCATAATCCGCGCATGGATCGCTATGAACGCATCAATGCACTGCACCGAACGCTCAAGGCCTCGCGTTACCCGATCACGGTCATGCGCCTGCAGGACGAATTGGGCTGCTCGCGAGCGACGGTCTACCGCGATCTGGCCTTTCTGCGCGATGCGCTGATGGCGCCGTTGGTGGGCGATGGAGAATCCGGTTTTCGGTACGACCAGACCCAAGGCGATCGCTTCGAACTGCCCGGCCTGTGGCTGAGTTCGGAAGAATTGTATGCATTGCTGGCTGCGCAACAGCTGCTGACACGCACCGGAGGTGGCGTGCTGGCCGGGGCGCTGGCGCCATTCCAGCAGCGAGTGGAGTCGCTATTGGCCGAACAGGCCGGCGGCAAGCGCTGGCCGGTGGAGCGGGTACGGGTGATCCCGCATCGAACCCGCAAGCTCGATGAGCGCGCGTTTCGCGTCGTTGCCACCGCGGTGCTCGAGCGCAAGCAGTTTGTTTTTGATTACCGCGCCCGCTCCACTGATGAGAAAACCCGACGCACGGTCTCGCCTCAGCGGATCACCCACTATCGGGACAATTGGTATCTGGACGCCTGGGACCATGATCGCGACGGATTGCGGAGTTTTTCCGTCGATCGGATCACCGGCGCTCGTGTGCTGGAAGCGCGGGCGCGCGATATGGACGAAGTCCAGTTGCAGCAACATCTAGCAGGTAGCTACGGCATCTTTTCCGGTGAGCCCAGAGGTTGGGCGACGATCCTGTTCAGCGCCAAGGCGGCGCGCTGGGTGGCCGACGAACATTGGCATTCGCAGCAGCAGGGTCGGACGCTCCCGGATGGACGCTATGAATTGAAGCTGCCGTACAGCGCGCCACGCGAACTGCTGATGGACGTGCTCCACTACGGCAGCGATGCCCAGGTGATTGAACCTGCCAGTCTGCGCGAGCAAGCCAAGTCGCTGCTCACCTTGGCGCTATCGAACTACGACCGATGATCATTGAAGGCGCGGACCAAACCGCGCAACGCGAGCCCACTGCGACGGCAGCATCGACAGCGTTAGCGTATGGTGACAATACCTGAGCGCTTTGTGACCGCGCAGGCGCCTAAGATCGGAGCAAATGAACGCGTCGCGCTCGCGCTTGGTGCGGGCGGGGCCCGTGGTCTAGCCCAGATTGGGGTGATCGAAGCCTTACTCGCGCGCGGGCTGCGCATCGATGCGGTGGCCGGGTCGTCCAGTGGTGCCCTGGTTGGCGGGATTTTCGCCGCGGGGCGGCTGCCAGAATTTCGTAAACGGCTTGAGGCGATGAGCCGCAGTGACTTCCTGCGCCTTATGGCCGATCCGGGGTTTGGTGGCGGGGGCTTGTTCCGCGGTCATCGCCTGGTCGAGGCAATGCGCGACGTCGTTGGCGATCCGCAGATCGAGTCGCTGCCGGTGGCCTTCGTTGCGGTGGCAGTGGATCTGATGCGCCAACGCGAGGTGTGGTTGCGCAGCGGGCCGTTATGGCAGGCGATTCGCGCCTCCTTTGCCATTCCGGGACTGTTCACTCCCGCAGAGGTGCATGGGCGCGAACTGGTGGACGGCGGGCTGCTGGCGCCCTTGCCGATTGCCGCCACGCGCCTGTCCGATGCCCATCGTTTGATCGCAGTGGACATGCACGGCTGGCCGCAGCGCCCGCCTGGCACCCCAGCGAGTCTCGAGGCCGATGCGCAGGACATGCAGGAGCCGACGACCACGGGCAGCCGGCTCGCGCGCTGGGTGGACCGGCAACTCGACCAGCGACTGGGGATCGACGACGACGACGTCGGATTCAGTGAGATCCTGGCACGCTCGCTCGACACCATGCAGGCCCAGATCGCGCGCGTACAACTGGCGCTGGATCCGCCGGAACTTGTGATCAGAATTCCGCGCGATGTCTGCCTGTTCTATGAATTCTGGCGTGCCAAGGAATTGATCGCCATTGGCCGGGCAGAGGCGAACCTAGCACTCGATGCCGCAGGCTATTGATCGAGCGGGGCTGGTTGGCGCGCGAGCAGAGCGCGACTATGCCCATGATCAACCCATGATCACTGCGCTCGCTGCTGCACTTGTCCGCTTCTGGGCACGTCATAGCTTTTGGGCACGTCATAGCCGCGTCTGCCAACTTCCGCTGCGCTTTGCGGCACGCGCCAGACCTTGTCGACGTTTACCCCATGCGCGCGCAGGCGTTTGCGCAGCGCTTGATACTGCGCATCGTCGATGGTGGGCTTGCGCGAGAAGATCCAGGCCAATTCGCGCGCGGGCGAATCCAGCAGCGCCCAGGAACCATCGGGGGCGATCTCCAAAATCCGATGCCGCAGTGGCAACAACTTGAAGAAGCGCATCCGCCACTCACGATTGCCGGTATTGGGTAGCACCGTGGCGGTGATGTCGATTTGTTTGTACGGCTCGAGCGCGCCAGTGCGCCAGATGTAATGCACCGCGATTTGATCGTTTTGCTGCAGGGTATAAACGTTGCGGCTGGCCATATGCCCGCGTTCGAGCGTGTTGGGGACCCGCGCCACGACATACCAAGTGCCCATGAACGCTGGCAGGTCCACATAGGGCCGCGGCTCCGACCAAGGTTCCGGCGTCCGACAACCGCTTGCTAGCAGCAAGGCGGCGAGGGTCAGCAGCTGTAGAACGGGTCGGATCATAGAAAGTGGCGGTCGGCAGAGCGGTTTGGCGGCAGACCCTAACCTAAAAGCATGCCGAACAATCACCTTGCGCGGAAGCTAGCTGACGCATGAGCCTATGTCACGCAGGATGAATTCAGTGTCGCCATTGCGTGCTGCAATGCAACGCCGCTGCACTGAACGATCGCTCGCGTCTCGATCCACGTCGCAATCGATGAGATGGCATTGGCACAGCCTGAACCCATCGCCCTTGGCCTGCGCCGGAGTATCGCAATGTCTCGTTCATTCTTGATCACGTCAGCATCGATGACGTCAGTGTTGATGACGTCAGCTTCGAAACCTCCAGTACTGCATCCGGCCACGATCTGGTTCCGTACCCAATCCGGTCCCGACCCGCGCGCGGTGATGGTCACGCGTGTCGCGTTGTGGACCGGGATTGTGTTGGTGTTGCTCTGGCCGGAGGCGCGCGGGCATAGCGCCTGGATCGGATGGCTGCCGCTGTGGCTTGTGGGGATGCCGCTGAGTGCCTGGTGTGGCCTGCATCGCTGCCGCTGGCGGCAGCTGCTCGAGGCGACCGTCGCAACGGGTAGCCGGCGGCGTTCCCGGCGCGCGCAAGCCCTGCGGCATTTGCCAAGACGCGGGATGGGAACTCGTCTGCGCCGCGCAGCCTGAGGCGATTCCCAGCACACAATCGGCGTGGCGGCCGACGCGGACCGGCACGCTCGCCGTGTGTGTTAGCGTTATCTGATTCCAGTCGAATGCAAGTTCCAGCGAACGCAGGCTCAACACCATTTGGTTCCGGAACGCAGATTCGCTTCGAGACTGGCTAACCCCTCGCGCCCGCCCATGGATTTGCTGCGTATGCCCAAGTTTGCTCATGCCTGTCTGGCCTTCGGAGTCGTCGCTGGAATGACCATCAGTCTCGATCCAACCTTAGCCCGCGCCCAGCAAGTATCGGGCGATGATCCCTATCTCTGGCTGGAAGATGTCGCCGGCGACCGCGCCCTGGGTTGGGTTCGCGAACAAAATGCAAAGGCCGAATCAGAACTGGCCAGTAGCGCTGACTTCAAGCAGCTCAAAGCCGACATCCTGGCGATCCTGGATTCCGATGAAAAGATTCCAGCTGTCGAAAAGATTGGTGAATATTACTACAATTTTTGGAAGGACAAGAATCACCAGCGCGGGCTATGGCGTCGGACCACATTGGATGAATACCGCAAAGATCAGCCGGCTTGGGAAACCCTGATCGACCTGGATGCGCTAAATAAGGCAGAGGGTGAAAACTGGGTATGGCATGGGGTTGAATGTCTCAAGCCCAAATCGCCGAGCGATGCATACCGGCGTTGTCTAGTCGCGCTTTCGCGCGGCGGTGCTGATGCCGATGTCACCCGTGAATTCGATCTGAGCACCAAACGATGGGTGAAAGACGGTTTCTTTCGCGAGGAAGCTAAAGGCGGCTTGAGTTGGATCGACGAGAACACGGTCTTTGTAGCGACCGATTTCGGATCAGGATCGCTGACCACGTCAGGCTACCCGAGAATCGCCAAGCGCTGGAAGCGCGGAACGCCGATGAGCGCCGCGGAAGAAGTCTATGCGGGCCAGGCGGGCGATATGGCGGTTGATGCGCGTCGGGACGATACCCCTGGGTTTGAACGTGACTTTGTCAGCCGCAGCCTTGCCTTTTATAACGACGAGCTATACCTGCTTGGGCCCGACGGCAAGCTCAATAAAGTCGATGCGCCCAATTCGGCCAACAAATGGGTGCACAGGGAATGGTTGACCCTGGAATTGCGCGAGCCATGGGCAGTAGGCGGAAAAACCTATCGTGCTGGCACGCTATTGGCTGCGCGGTTTGATCAGTTCATGCAGGGCCAGCGCGAATTTGAGGTGCTATTCGAGCCGACCGACAACAGCGCGTTGTCGGGTTTTACCTGGACCCGATCGCATTTGGTGTTGAATGTGCTCAAGGATGTCAAGAACGAACTGACCGTACTGACACCCGAGCCAAACAGCGCAGTAGCGCCGAATGATGATACTGCCGCCAAAATACCGCCTGGCCGCTGGGCTCGCGCTGCGTTTGCCGGTGCACCGGATATCGGCAGCGTTGCAGTGTCCGCGGTCGATGCCGATGAAAGTGATGCCATCTGGCTGACCGCGACCGATTTTCTCACCCCCACGACGCTGGCGCTGGTCGAGCTCGGTGATGGCAGCGGGAATCGGGCGCCGGAAAAGCTCAAATCCAACCCGGTCTTCTTCGATGCCTCCAAACATGTGGTCGAGCAACAGTTCGCCAGCAGCAAGGATGGCACCCGGGTGCCGTATTTTCTGGTGCGTCCGAAAGATCTGAAGCGCGACGGCAATGCACCAACCCTGCTCTACGGGTACGGCGGTTTCGAGGTCCCACTTACGCCGAATTATTCCGGAAGCGTCGGCAAAGGTTGGCTGGAAAAGGGCGGTGTCTATGCGCTGGCGAATATTCGCGGCGGTGGCGAATACGGCCCGCGCTGGCACCAGGCTGCGCTTAAGCGCAATCGGAATAAGGCCTATGAGGATTTCGCCGCGGTCGCGGATGATTTAGTTGCGCGCAAGATTACCCGACCAGAACGTCTCGGGACCCAGGGCGCGAGCAATGGCGGCCTGCTGATGGGCAATATGCTCACCCAGTATCCTGATAAGTTTGGCGCGATCGTCGTGCAAGTGCCGCTGCTGGATATGCAGCGTTACAATCAACTGCTGGCCGGCGCCTCTTGGATGGCTGAATATGGCGATCCTGACAAGCCGGAGGAATGGAAGTTCATCCAGACGTTCTCGCCGTATCACTTGTTCGACCAGAAGAAAAACTATCCGCCGGTCTTGTTCACCACCTCGACCCGTGACGATCGGGTCCATCCAGGGCACGCTCGTAAGATGATGGCCAAAATGCTTGCGGCTAATAAGGATGTGCGTTATTACGAGAATATCGAAGGCGGCCATGGCGGCGCGGCGGATAACCAGCAGGCGGCGCATATGCAAACGTTGGCCTACACGTTTCTTTGGCAGCAGTTGGCGGATTAATGAAAATTGAGTAGTCAATGCAGGCGAGGCGGTGCGGTGAAAATGGTGGCGTTATGATCTGTGCTTCGTTTACGCTCCCGCCGCTCTGCATTCCATGAAATCGTCCTCCCTGCTTGCGATCTGCTGCCTTGCCTTGATGACTGCAACCGTGTCTGCTCAAGATTTACCGCCTCCGCCCGATGCGCCTAAGCAGCCGCATACCGTCAAGGCGCCGTTCGGCGCCGAACGTCAGGACGAGTACTACTGGTTACGCGACGACCAGCGCAAACGCCCGCAGATGCTCGACTATCTGAAGGCGGAAAATGCTTACGTCGACGCGCGCATGGCGCCGCTCAAGCCGCTAGAAGATCGGCTCTACAATGAGATCGTCGGCCGGATCAAACAGGACGATGCATCGGTTCCCTATCGCGAGCGCGGCTGGTGGTACTACTCTCGTTTCGAGACCGGTCAGGATTATCCGGTGCACGCTCGGCGCAGAGATGGCAATGGCGTAGACGCAGCCGCGATCCTCAAAGCCAACGAAGCCGGTAATTACCATGGCGAAGAGATCCTGCTCGACGTCAATGCCTTGGCCAAGGGCAAGGACTATTACAGCGTCGGCGATTACGACGTTACCCCGGATAACACCATCCTGGCCTATGCCGACGATACCAATGGCCGTCGCCAGTACACCATCCGCTTTAAGGACCTGTCCGGTGGCAAGAACTATCCTGAGACGATTTCCGGTGTTTCCGCCAATTTGGTCTGGGCCGATGACAACCGGACCTTGCTCTACGTAGAAAACGATCCGGAAACCCTACTCACCAAGCGAGTCAAAAAACACGTGCTTGGGACCGATCCCAAGCTCGATCCGGTGGTGTATGAGGAGGCGGACGATAGTTTTTATTTGGGCATTGATCGAACCCGGGACGACAAATACATCGTCATCTGGGTGGACAGTACGGTGTCAAACGAAGTGCGTTACGCGCCTGCCGCTGATCCCCAGAACTTCACCGTTCTGGCCGCGCGCGAGCGCGATGTGGAGTACCAGGCCGATCATTTCGATGGACGTTGGGTGATTCGCACCAATGCGCCCAACAAAGATGGCAGCAAGGCGACCAACTTTAAACTCATGACCGCGCCTGATGGAGCAAGCTCGCGCCAGGGTTGGAACGACTGGATTGCTCATCGTGAGGATGTGTTTATCGAGGGATTCGAGTTATTCGTCGGATTCACCGCGATCGCCGAGCGCTCCGAGGCATTGGAGCGGGTGCGCTTGCTCAAACCTGAAGACAAGGAAGAATACGTCCGTGCCGACGAGCCCGCGTATGCGATGGGCTTGGACGTCAATAGTGAGCCAGATACCGAATGGGTGCGTTACCACTACACCTCGCTGACCACGCCGGTGACGGTTTACGAGTTCAACGTGAATACTGGCGAGCGGCGTTTGCTCAAGCGTCAGCTGGTGCTGGGTGGCTATGATCCGGCCAATTATGCGACCGAGCGCGTGTGGGCGACCGCGCGTGACGGCACTCGGATTCCGGTTTCGGTGGTGTATCGCCGCGGATTGCAAAGAAACGGCAAAGCCCCGCTCCTGCAATATGGCTACGGCAGCTATGGCATATCAATGGACGCTGGATTTTCGGCGACCACGGTGAGCCTGCTCGATCGCGGCCTCGTGTATGCCATCGCCCATATCCGCGGCGGTCAGGAAATGGGCCGCCGATGGTATGAAGCCGGCAAGCTGCTCAATAAGAAGAACACTTTCAGCGATTTTATCGACGTAACCGATGCGCTGGTCAAACAAGGCTATGCCGCACCTGATCGCGTTGCGGCTTTCGGTGGCAGTGCCGGCGGCCTGTTGATGGGCGCGATCGCCAACATGGCGCCGGACAAATATCGAGTGATCCTGTCCCAGGTGCCGTTTGTAGACGTGGTCACCACCATGCTCGATCCGAGCATCCCGCTGACCACTACTGAATATGACGAGTGGGGCAATCCTGAGCAAAAGCCTTACTACGACTACATACTTGGTTACTCGCCTTACGACAACCTGAAAAAACAGGCCTATCCGGCCATGTTCGTCGGCACCGGATTATGGGATTCCCAGGTGCAGTATTGGGAGCCGGCCAAGTACGTCGCGCGCCTGCGTGACCTCAACACGTCGGACAAGCCGGTGGTGTTTCGCACCAATATGGAGGCCGGGCACGGCGGTAAATCAGGCCGCTTCCGCAAATACCGCGAGCAGGCAGAGATGTACGCCTTCATGCTTGATCAGCTTGGCGTGGACACAAACGCGGTCGCAAAATAGCCAGCATTGAAAACATTCCCATGAGCGAGCGCAGTGGTTTGGAGACACCGGCGCGCGCGCTATCAATCAGCCAGCTGAGCCTGGTTCCGCGTTACCATGCAGGCATGAACACCATCGTCAAACTCTTCCTTGCCTGCACACTGTGCACGACGGTTGCTGGCTGCGGAAACAAAGGTCGTTTGGTGCGCCCGCCAGCGGTGCCGGCAGAGGCCGCGTCGACTGAGGTCACGCAGACTGCGACCACTCCGCCTGCGACCGCACCGACTGAGATCACGCCGACTGAAACCGCGCCGCCTGCAACCACGCCGGCAGAGACGGTGCCGAATGACACCACACCGGCCACGACCGACCCCGAGATGCAGACGGATCCTGCGTCCACGCCGGCGCCAGCGTCGACAACACCGCAGCAGACTACACCGACGCCATCGCCTCCTGCTTCTGCGACGGATGCGCCGGCAACTCCGCCGCCCAGTGATCCCGATGCTGGAACTGGACCAAGTGCGATCCGCGCAGGGTGAGCCGCCAGCGCCCTCGCCGGGCGGGGACGATGGCAGTTTCTGAGCCATCGATCATGCACTTCACCAAGATGCACGGCGCTGGCAATGATTTCGTCATGCTCGATGTGCGCAACGATCCTGCGTTGGCGCAGTGCTACGCGCCGGGAAATGTCGCAACGATCCGTGACTTGGCCGACCGACGCTATGGTATCGGTTGCGACTCGATCATTCTGATACAGCCAGCGCGCAGTCCGTACGCAGTGGCTGCCTACAGCGTGCGCAACGCCGACGGCTCGGTGTCGCAACAGTGCGGCAATGGCGCGCGCTGCGTCGCCGCCTGGCTGGCACGCGAGGGCAGCGCGCGCGGCGATCACTTTTCGCTGGAGAGCGACGTCGGTCTGCACACGGTGGATGCGCTCGGTGGTGAACAGTATCGAATCGCGATGGGCGTGCCGCAGTTCGCGCCTCAGACGATCCCGATGACTGGATTTACCCAGGTGCAGGACGAATACGTTGTGGAGGTCGATGGCACGTGCCTGACCATTGGCGCGGTATCGTTTGGCAATCCGCATGCGCTGCTCGAAGTGGCTGACGTTACCCAGGCGCAGGTGCAGTCTCTGGGCCCGCGTCTGCAAGCATCTCCAGTGTTTCCGGAATCGGTCAATGTCAGTTTCGCCCAGGTCATCGCGCCTGATCGCATCGGTCTGCGCGTATACGAGCGCGGGGCCGGTGAAACCCTGGCCTGCGGCAGCGGCGCCTGTGCGGCAGCGGTGATCCTGATGCGGCGTGGTCGCGTTCAGCGCGAGGTCGACGTATCGTTGCCTGGCGGGCGGCTGCACATCGCTTGGCCAGACGACCAAGCCCAGGTATCGATGTCAGGACCGACCGCTTTCGTTTTCGATGGGGAGTGGCTGCGGTGAATCATGCTTCCAGCGATCAACACGAACGAATCGGCGCGCACGAAGTGGCAGCGTATCTGCGCCGGCATCCGGAGTTTTTGCGCCAGTTCCCCGATCTAACCTTGAGCTTGGTGGTTCCGCGCGATGCTGGTCCAACGGCGTCACTGGCCAGCTATCAACTGGAGGTATTGCGCGACAAGAACCGAGAACTCAATCGGCGGTTGCAGGAACTCTTCGCCAATGCGCAAGTGAACGAGCGCTTGGCCGTGCGCACCCATCAGCTGGCGTTGGCATTGATGCGCCAGCCGGACCCGGCCGCAACACTGCGCGCGATGACGGCGGCGCTGGCTGAGGATTTTCACGGCGACCTGATCCGGATCGTGTTGTTTCACCCCGTCGAAGGACTGGATGATGTTGACTGGTTGCAGGTGATTCCCGAGGACGATCCGCTGATCGATTCCTTTCGTGATTGTCTGTCAGAAGGTGAGCCGCTATGCGGCCGTTTGCAGCCGGAAAAACAAAGGCTGCTCTACGCAATGCGCAGCGAAGAAGTCCAATCCAGTGCGCTGCTGCCGGTGGTGGCGCAGACCCAGTCAGGTGATCATATCGGGCTGGTGGCAGTGGGCAGCCGCGATCCCAATCGCTTCTATCCAGGGATGGGCACTTTGTTTTTGCGCATGATGGCGGACACGCTGGCTACGGCACTGCAACGCTTTGGTGGTTTTCGCGTCGCCTAAACCGGTTGACGCCAACATGGTCCAACCATGATCAACGAATTCCTGGCGCACCTGCAGATCGAGCGACGAACCTCGCCGCATACCCTGGATGCCTATCGGCGTGATCTGCACGCGCTGGCGGACTGGGCCAATGCCGATGGCGTGACCGACCTGATCGCGTTGCAACCTGAGCAGCTACGGACATTTATCGCCGCAGAACACCGGCGCGGTCTTGCGCCGAAAAGTCTGCAACGCAGACTGTCCGCGGTGCGCAGCTACTATCGATGGTTGCTCAAGCACGCTCGCATCGCTGCAAACCCGGCCGCCAGCGTTCGCGCGCCCAAGGCGGTGCGCAAGTTGCCTCAGGTGTTGGATGTGGACGAGGCGACGCAACTGGTCGAGTTGCCCACCGATGTGCCACTGGGTCAGCGCGATCGCGCATTGCTGGAATTGTTCTATTCCTCCGGTCTGCGCCTGTCCGAACTGTGCCAGTTGCGCTGGCAGGATCTCGATCTAACCGAAGGCGTGGTGACAGTACTTGGCAAAGGCGGTAAACAGCGAATCGTGCCGGTGGGTTCGCATGCTTGTCATGCGCTGACCCAATGGCGCGCGCATACACCGGCACTCGTGCCGGATGCTCCAGTTTTTCCCGGCCGCAACGGCCCGATTACTCCGCGTGCGGTGCAGTTGCGGCTGCGGCAACTTGCCCAGCGTCAGGGCCTGTACAAGCGCGTGCATCCG
>Ga0153982_1000073_pt1 | contig 28866 bp, 29 predicted proteins | sample TSGA066MetaG_FD_104743 | JGI IMG/M metagenome (GOLD analysis project Ga0153982, IMG submission 104743) | Attine ant fungus gardens microbial communities from Georgia, USA - TSGA066 MetaG | ecosystem: Host-associated > Fungi > Mycelium > Unclassified | place: USA: Georgia, Alexander Wildlife...
ATTGAATAATGAAGAAATATATAATCAAGCAATAAAATTAATAAGAGAATCTAAAAAAATATATTTTTTTGGTACTTCATTTTCAAATATATTAGCCCAAAATGCTAGTGAAAAGTTTATGAGATTAGGAAAAAATACTATATGTCCTCTTGCAGCTTCCTCACAAAATATTGAAGTTCAAAAAATAAAAAAGGATGATTTAGCATTTATAATAAGCTTTTCAAATAATAATTTTCAAATGAATAAGATAAAAAAATATCTAAGAAATAAAAAGATAAATACTATATTCATAACATCTAAAAAAGATTTTAAAAGTATAAATGAAATATTTTTAATGGTATCTTCAAAAGCATATAGGGAATTTGAGTCTCCTTTGATACAAGAGATTGCAACAAACTATATTATAAATAATCTTTATCTAAAATACGTGGAAGGCTTAGATAAAAAATAGATGAAATCTAAAAAATTATGATATACTATATGGAAATAATATGGCCTTTTTTATATTTTTAATTTTTTAGGAGGAAAAATGAAAAAAACAGTATTACTTGTAGTGGATGTTCAGACAGCTTTGATTTTATATGGGATGCATGATGCTGAAAGAGTAACAGATAATATCAATTCTCTTATTAAAAAATGTAGAACAAAAGAGATAGAGGTCATATTTGTGAGACATGATAGTGGAAAAGGTAGTGACCTTGAATATGGGACTTCTGGATGGGAAATCTACAGTAAACTCCAACCTGCTGAAAATGAAAAAATATTTGAAAAAATTTATAATAGTGCTTTAAGGAAAACAGGATTGAAAGAATATCTTGAAAGTAAGAATGTTGAAAGAATTATATTGACTGGAATGCAGACAGAATATTGTATAGATGCTACTTGTAAGACAGCTTTTGAATATGGATATGAGCTGATTATTCCCAAAGATACAGTGACTACTTGTGATAATGGAAAGTTTAGTGCTATGGATTTGAATGATTTTTATATGAATAATATTTGGAAAAACCGTTTTGCACAAGTAATTGATATTGAAGATATAGAATTTTAATTGAAAAAGATACTGGTTATAATAGCCAGTATCTTTATTTTTAATCTTTTTTCCAACGCTTTAGGTGAGGGAAAAACTCTTTCATCATCTGTCTTGCTTTTTCTTCAGTAATTTCAGGATGTGCTTCAGCCATATGAGGAACACAAAATTCAATCATTTCATTCATAGTTATTTCATCTTTGAACTTTCCATTTTCAAAACAATAACTACAGTAATCATTATTTTTTTTACCATCTGTATTAGTTCCATAAAGTTCATCAGTATTTCCCATAGGCATCCCACAGCTTTGGCAATATTTTTCATTCATTTTAATCCCTCCTGTATATTTTAGATATCTCATTGTAACACTTGAAACTTGACAACAGCATGTCAGGTTATTTTTTATAAATTGCTTTTATTTTTTCTATTTCACTTAAAAGAGTTGTTTTAATTTCTTCAGGTTCTAAAATCTCTACTTCTGAACCAAAAGAAAGAATAAAACTATATATCCATTTATCATATGGAAAAGAGGTAGTTACTATATAATTTCCTTCTTTTGTTTTTTTTATTTCTTCTGGAAGAAAATTATCATAAATCCTATAACCTAAATGAGATGGAAATTTTAATTTTACTTCTATTAAAAATGGACAATTTTCTGTTTTTATTTCTAGTGGAGGAGGTAAAGGGAGTTCACTAATATCAAATATCTCTGAACTTACTTTTAAAGATGACAGTCGGCTGATTTTAAATATTCTATAGTCTTTTTTATCTAAGCAAAATCCTTGTATATACCATGATGAAGATTTGAAAAAAAGTTTTACAGGACAAATTTTTCTTATTGCAGCTTCCCCATAAGAGTTGATATAGTTAAAAGAAATTATAGTATGACCAATAATAGAATTTTTGATAAGAATATACTTTTGATTATCTTGTTCATTGTTTCCCCATCTGGAAAAATCTATTTCTATCCAGTTGAGATAATTTTTTTTAAAAAGCCCAGATAGTTTAGATATAAGCTTTGAATTATCATCATTATTTAATGATGGGATACTTTGTAGAGCCACTATTATTTTTTCCTGTTCTTCATCAGTGAGAGCAGAATTGTTTAGGATATAGCTTTTTTCTATAAATATTCCACCACCACTTCCTTGAGAAGTATACACAGGAATACCCGCAGAACAGAGGATATCAATATCTCGGTAGATAGTTCGTACAGATACTTCAAAATGTAAAGACAATTCTTTGGCAGTTACATGTTTTTTATTAATTAATATGTAGAGTATTTCAAATAATCTGTTAATCTGCATATCATACCTCTTTTTTTCTATATTCATTGAAGAAAGCAAAGTATTCTCTTAACATATAATTAGGAAAGACCATTGCTGGAGTTTCTGCATAAACAGTTTTTAAAGGAAAATTTAATTTTTTAGATATTAATTTGACTCTATACATATGAAAGCTATTAGACATAACACCAATATCTCCAGTTATACCTTTTTCTTTGATTATTTTATCAGAAAATTTTAGATTTTCATATGTTGAGGTAGATTTATCTTCTTTGATGATATTTTTTAAAGGAACTCCTTTTTTAGAAAGATATATGTTCATAGCTTCTGCTTCAGATATCCACTCATCTTTTCCTTGACCTCCAGAAACAATAAAGATTGTATCTGGATTTTTTTTATGATATTCTACAGCTTTATCTAACCTATATTTTAATACTTCTGATGGAATATCTCCTTTTAGTCCAGCACCAAGAACAATAAGGTATTTTACTTTAGGATCTTTATTTCTATTGACTAGTATGTCTTTTAAAATTATTCCTTCAACAAGGATAAAAGTAAGAATAAAAAAACAATATCCAAGTTTACAGAATTTTTTTAAAAATTTAAAAAAACTGCTTTTTTCAGCTCTAACATTTATATTTCTATATATTATTAAAGAAGTATATAGCAAAAAAAGAAATCTGAATCCAAAAGATGATTTGACTATAATACTGCATAGAAAAAGAAAAATAAGTATGAGAAAATCTATTTTTTTCATTTTGTACCCCTTTATATTTTTGATATATTCTATCATGGAAATACAAAATAAAACAAGAGGAATCCCTTGAAAGTTCTGAACTTTCAGAGATTCCTCAGAATTATAGAAGTATATTTTTATAGTCTGAATAATAAATCATAATAAGTAGGTATAGGCCAGACAGATTTTTCTATCAATAATTCAAGTGCATCCACAATAGTTCTCATACGAGCAAGCACAGGTATAAGTTCATTGTTATAGTAACATGCTCTCTCATATTCATCAGGAATAGCAACAGCTGTTTTTAATCCTTCATTTAATTCAGTGATAGTATCTTTAAGCTGATTTTTATATCCTATTACTTTAATTAAATGTTCTTTGTCATATTGAATGAATTGTTCTTCACCAAGAGCTTCCCTTACACTATTTATCATTTGAGAAATATTAGTTATATATCTTGAAATACATGGATATATTTCATTTCTTGCCATTCTTATAGCAGTAGAGATTTCTATATTTGTTTGTTTATTATACCTTTCACTGTAAACTTTGAATCTTGAATAAAGTTCATTTCTGGATAAAACTTCATTTCTTTCAAAAAGCTCGATAGTCTCTTCTCTTATAAATACAGGGATTCCTTCTATAGTATTTTTTAAATTTGAAAGTCCAAGTTCCCTTGCTTTTTCAATCCAAGTATCTTCATATCCATTTCCATTAAATATAATTCTTTTATGTTTAGGATATCTGTCTTTAATAAGTTTTATTATATACTTATTTATATGTTTTGTAGGGTCAGTTTTTTCAAGATAATCTGCATATTCTTTTAAGATGTCTGCAACAATAGTATTAATCATGAATACTGGTGTAGAAGCAGAAGCACTTGACCCAGGCATTCTAAATTCAAATTTATTCCCTGTAAATGCAAATGGAGAAGTTCTATTCCTATCTGAAAGGTCTTTTGCAATTTTAGGGATGTGAACTCCTATATCAATAGTACCTCCATCAGCAGATTCATTAAATTCAGTATTTCCTATATTTTCTAAAAGTTCTTGCAACTGCTCTCCAAGGAATATTGAAATTACAGCAGGTGGTGCTTCATGACCTCCAAGTCTATGGTCATTTCCAGGAGTGGCAGTACATGCTCTAAGAATATCAGCATATCTATCTATACCTTCAACTACAGCCATAATATAAAGAAGGAATTGTAAATTATCCTTTGATAAATTATCAGGATTGAAAAGATTTATTCCTGTATCAGTTGCAAGTGACCAGTTACAATGTTTTCCAGAACCGTTTACTCCATGGAAAGGTTTTTCATGAAGAAGAGCAGCAAGATGATGTCTGTTCGCTACTTTTTTGATAATATCCATAGTAAGATGATTTTGATCTACAGCTACATTAGCAGAAGTAAACATAAGAGCAAGTTCAAACTGATTGGGAGCAACTTCATTATGTTTAGTTTTTGCCATGACTCCAACTTTCCAAAGTTCAGCATCAAGTTCAGCCATGAAACATCCTACTCTTTCTTTGATTGTTCCATAATAGTGGTCATTCATTTCCTGACCTTTTGGAGGCAGATTACCAAAAAGAGTTCTTCCAGCAAGAGCAAGATCTAGACGTTTATCCCAGAATTCTTTTTCAACTAGAAAATATTCTTGTTCAGCACCTAATGTTACATCAATATGTTTAGTTTTATCATCTCCAAGAAGTTTTTGAATTCTTAAAGCTTGTGCTTCAACAGATTTGATAGATTTTAAAAGAGGTACTTTTTTATCAAGAGCTTCTCCATTGTATCCAACAAAAGCAGTAGGAATATACAATGATTTAGACAATCCCTCTCCTTTTAAAAACATAGGAGAGCTTGTATCCCAAGCAGTATATCCACGTGCTTCAAAAGTAGATCTGAGTCCACCATTTGGGAATGAAGAAGTGTCAGCTTCCCCTTTTATAAGATCTTTTCCAGAAAATTGGGACATGATAGATCCGTCAGAAGTGATAGAGATGAATGATTCATGCTTTTCAGCAGTTAGTTCAGTAAGTGGTTGGAACCAGTGTGTGAAGTGAGTGGCACCTTTTTCAGTGGCCCAGCTTTTTACGGCGCTGGCAATAATATCTGCTACTTCTAAAGACATTTCTGCCTCACCAAGTTGAACAGACTTAAACTTCTTGAAAATAGAACTAGGAACTCTGCTCTTTAATTCAAGTTCGGAAAAATAGTGGATACCAAATACTTCTAGCATAGTGTTCATTTTTATAACGCCTCCCCTTTAAAAAAAGATAAAAATATTTTCTATAAATATGTGTTTACTACACAATTATATACATTGTATATATAGAATCAAATTTATATGGAGTATAAAATTTATTATATTAATTTTTATTTTATGATTGTAGCACAAGTGAACATGATAATCAATAAAATTTTTAAAAAATTTTTTTTAAAAAAGTAAATAAATTGAAAAATGAATTAAAATGAGATATAATTTAATATAGTCCACTAAAGATATAACAAGGGGTGGTATAAAGTGGAAATTTTAAAGGGAACTTTTGCTTTTGAAGGAATTGTAATAGGAAAAGTATTTTTAGATAGAAAAGAATTGTCTAACAATGGAATAACTGCGCTTTTAGATGAAAGAGAAATAGACACTGAAATTGAAAGATTCAGAGATGGATTAGAAATATCAAAAGAATCTTTAGAACGTTTAAAAACAAGTCTTGCTGGAAAGATAGGAGAAAAAGACCTAGAAATAATAACAGCACATCTTATGATTCTTGATGATCCTGTATATATTTCTGATATTGAGGAATACATACAGAAAAATAGAACAAAGGCTGAAGACTCTGTTAAAATAGTTACAGATAAATATATTTCTTTATTCAATAAATTAGAGAATCCTATATACAGACAAAAAGTACTAGATATAAAAGATGTGGAAAAAAGAATAATCAGCAATTTAAACTCAAGAAAAAATGAGTGGGTTGATTTAAATGGAAAAATACTTATAACAGAAGAGATATTTCCAACTGAATTATTAAATATGTACCATGAAAATATAAAATTAAAAGGGATAATTATGGAATATGGAGGAGAAACTTCTCATCTTGCAATTCTGGCAAAAGCTCTGGAGATACCTACTTTAATGGGAATAAAAAATATTTTCAGTTATGATTGGAAAAAAGATGTAATTTTAGATACTACTGAACAGAATTCTTATGTTATAATAGAACCAGATGAAAATATTTTAGAAGAATATAAGAGCAAAATAGAAAAATTCAACCATAAAAAAGAGGAAATGGAAAAGGCTGCTTTTCTTCCAGCTGTGACACTAGATGGAGTAGGAATTTCCTTGAATCTCAATGTCAGTGGAAAAACCACCAAAGAAGAAATAGAAGCTGTTGCACCAGATGGAATAGGATTGTTAAGAACAGAGCTTCTTTATATGAAAAGCCCTAGTTTTCCAGATGAAGAAGAACAACTTGCTTCATATAATGATATAATTAAAAATTTTGATGAAAAAAGTTCTATTGTTATAAGAACATTAGATATAGGAGCAGATAAACAGCTTCCATATTTTCAGATGAAAACTGAGATGAATTCATTTTTGGGTCTAAGAGGTATAAGATTTTCTCTAAGTGAAAAAAATATATTTAAAATACAGTTGAGAGCAATACTTAGAGCAGCTTATAATAGGAATGTAAAACTTATGTATCCAATGATAACTAATGTAAATGAAATAAGAGAAGCAAATATACTTTTGGAAGAAGTAAAAGCAGAATTAAGACAAGAAGGCAAAAATTTTAAAGAAGATATACAAGTAGGGATAATGGTTGAGGTACCTTCAGCAGTAATGATGGCAGACATTTTCGCTCAAGAAGTAGATTTTTTCAGCATAGGAACCAACGATTTAACACAATATATATTGGCTGCTGATCGTCTATCTGAAACTGTTTCTGAGATGTATGATAGTTATAATCCAGCTGTACTACGTGCTGTATCCCAAATAAAAGAAGCTGCTGATAAATATGGAAAATCAGTATCAATCTGTGGAGAAATGGCAGGACAGCAGAAAGCTATAGTAGCATTTTTAAGTATGGGAATTACAAATTTGAGTATGGTAAGTGGTTCAATACTTCCAGCCAGAGCTCTGATAAGAAATCTTGATTATAATTCATTAAAACCTTTAAGAACACAAATTCTCCAATGCTATGATTCAAATGAAGTGAAAGAAATTTTAAAAAAATACATATAGAACAAGATAAGGAAAGTGATATTTTTATGAAAAGCAGAAAAGTTCAAATAAAAAATAAAGCAGGACTCCATGCAAGACCATCATCATTATTTGTACAATTAGTAACAGGTTATGATTCAGATATAATAGTTAAATGTGATGATGAGGAAATAAATGGAAAAAGTATAATGGGACTTATGCTTTTGGCAGCTGAACAAGGAAGAACATTGGAATTAATTGCTGATGGTCCAGATGAAGATGAAATGTTGGATGCATTGGTAAATCTAATAGAAGTTAAAAAATTTAATGAGGAATAAATATGGAAATAATAAGAGCTAAACATATGGGGTTCTGCTTTGGAGTATCAGGAGCTATTGAAACATGCTATAATGTATTAAAAGAACCTGAGAACTTAGGAAAAAAAATATATATACTTGGAATGCTTGTTCATAATGAATATGTAGTAAAAAAACTTGAAAAAGAAGGTTTTGAAACAATAGAGGAAAATGATATTTTAGAGAAAAAAGATAAATTGAAAAATGGGGATATAGTTATAATCAGAGCCCATGGAACATCTGAAAAAGTATATAATATGTTGAAAGAAAAAAATATAAAAATATATGATGCAACTTGTATTTTTGTAACTCAGATAAGAAAAACTCTTATAGAAATGGAAGCTAAGGGATATGAGATTTTATTTGTAGGAGATAAGGAACATCCTGAAGTAAAAGGAATAATTTCTTTTGGAAAAAATATTAAGGTTTTTAAAAATCTTGAAGAAATTGTAAATGCAGAAATAAAGAAGGATAAGGAATATTGTCTTTTAACACAAACAACTTTAAATAAAAAAATTTTAGAAAAAATAAAAAGTTTCTTGGAAAATCACTATTCAAATGTTAAGATATCAGATAAGGTGTGTGGAGCAACACAAGTAAGACAACAAGCAGTAGAAGAATTATCAAAGGATGTAGATATATTATTGGTTGTTGGCGGAAAAAATAGCTCTAATACTAAAAAACTTTATGATATATCAAAGTCAATAAATGAGTCCACTTATTTAATACAGGATGAGAGTGAAATAGAAAAAGAGTGGTTCAGAGGCTGTGAAAAGATAGGTATCACAGCTGGAGCATCAACACCAGAAGAAATAGTAATTAATATAGAAAATAAAATAAGGGGGATCTTTAATGTCTAATAACGAATATTACGAAGAATTTGAAGCTCTGTTGAATGAGTATTTACCAACAGAGGAAAAATCAAAAGTAAGGGTAACAGGGGTATTATCTCAAGTAGATAGAAACTTTGCCTACTTAGATGTACCAGGGCAACCAACAAGTGTAAGAGTGAGAAGTGAAGAACTAGTAAACTATAATATAGGAGATGAAGTAGAAGTACTTCTTATTGGAGAAACTGATGAGGGAGAATTCATAATCGGTTCTAGAAAAAGAATAGATATGGAAGATAACTGGAAAAAGCTAGAAGATGCTTTTGAAAATAAAGAAACTGTAACAGGGAAAATAGTAAAAAGAGTAAAAGGTGGATATATGGTTGAAGCTATGTTCCATCAAGGATTCCTTCCTAATTCTTTATCTGAAATTTCTATGAAAGATGGAGATAAAGTAGTTGGAGAAGATATCACAGTAATGATAAAAGATATCAAACCTGATAAAGATAAAAAAGGTAAAAAAATAACTTTTTCTAAAAAAGATATTACTCTTCAAAAAGAAGAAAAAGAATTTGCTGAATTGAAAGTAGGAGATGTAGTAGAAGCTGAAGTTGCAGATGTATTAGATTTTGGACTTTCTTTGAGATTGAAGCATCTAAGAGGATTTGTTCATATTTCTGAAGTGTCTTGGAAAAAACTGGATAAACTTACTGATAAATATAAAAAAGGAGATAAAGTAGAAGCTAAAATAATCTCTTTAGAACCTGAAAAGAAAAATGTTAAGTTATCTATAAAAGTTCTTACAAGAAATCCATGGGAAGTAGCAGCTGAACAGTATGCAGTAGACTCTGTAGTGGAAGGAAAAGTAACTAAAATACTTCCATATGGAGTATTTGTAGAAATAACTGATGGAGTAGAAGGACTCGTACACATGTCAGATTTTACATGGAATAAAAAGAGAGTAAGCTTAAATGAATTTGTTCAATTAGGAGATATTGTAAAAGTTAAAATAATTGAATTCCAACCAAGTGAAAGAAAATTAAAACTTGGAATAAAACAATTAAGTGCAAATCCATGGGATAGTGCAGCAGAAAGATATGCAGTTGGAACTGAATTAACAGGAAAAGTTCTTGAAGTAAAACCTTTTGGAATTTTTGCTGAAGTAGAACCAGGAGTAGATGTATTTATTCATCAATCTGATTTTAACTGGCAGGGAGAAGAAAACAAAAAATTCGTTACTGGAGATACAGTAGAATTTAAAGTTATTGAACTTAATACTGAAGATAATAAAATTAAGGGAAGCATCAAAGCTTTAAGAAAAAGCCCTTGGGAAGTAGCTCTTGAAACTTATAAAATAGGGGAAACTGTAGAAAAAGAAATAAAAAATATTATGGACTTTGGATTATTTATTAATCTAAGCAAAGGAATAGATGGATTTGTTCCTGCTCAAATGGCTTCTAAAGATTTTGTAAAAAATCTTAAAGATAAATTTACAGTAGGACAAGTAGTGAAAGCTCAAATAGTTGAGATAGACAAAGAAAAACAAAGAATTAAACTATCTATTAAAAAAATAGAAATTGAAGAAGAAAGAAGAGAAAATCAAGAACTTCTTTCTAAATATGGTACTTCAGGAGAAGAAAACTAAAATATAAAAAACAGTTTGAGAGATCAAACTGTTTTTTATTATTATTTTATTTAGAGTATAAAAGTATTGAGTTCATTATTATAGATTATTATAAACATAGTTTGAATAAACTTTAAAAAGTGATAATTATGAATAAAGAATAATTGTATTGTGTACTAAAAAATTTTTTATTATTTATTCAAAATAGATAATAAAATTTAAATTTTTATTTTTTATATTAAGAAAAGCCTTAAATATATTAGGTCTTCTTTAATATCTTAAATTCTAAATAAAAAGTAATAAAAAAGAATGCTTGTATTGACAATTTTCTATATTCATCATAAAATGTATTAGTGTATTACAAAAAACAGTAAAAAAATAAAAATATACTTAGGGGATGACACAAAAGTAAAAATTTTGTTTTTAAATTTTTTGAGGCATCTTCTTTTTATTTCTGAACATAAAACATAAAAAAGTGATGATGATTGTAATGTTTATGGTTATAATAATTGAAAAAATACAATATTTATGATAAAATAGTTTACTAGAGAAGTAATGAAATTTTAATAAAATTTGAAGGTGAAATACAATGACAGAATTAAATACTATGTTAATAAAATTAGCTCTTATAGTAGGTATAGGAGCAATGATTGGATGGGTAACTAACTATGTAGCTATCAAAATGCTTTTTAGACCATACAAAGAAATAAATTTTGGATTATTTAAGATACAAGGGCTCATTCCCAAAAGAAAACATGAAATAGCTATAAGCATAGCAGATACGGTACAAAAAGAACTTATATCTTTAAAAGATGTGACAAGTACTTTAGATGGAGAAGAATTAGAAGCAAGAATGGGAAGTATGATTGATAAAATTCTTGATGAAAAATTAGAAGAGGAATTAACTAAAAAATTTCCAATGTTGGCAATGTTCATTAGCGGAGATATGCTTAAAAAAATTAAAAATATGATAAAAACTTCTATTCTTGAAAATAAAGATACTATCATAGGAATGTTTTCTAATTATTTAGAAGAAAAAGTAAGTTTTAGAGAAATAATAATAACTAATGTAGATAGATTTTCTCTTGAAAAACTAGAAGATATAACATATTCACTTGCTAAGAAAGAATTAAAACATATAGAAGTGGTAGGAGCCATATTAGGGGGAATAATAGGTTTTTTTCAATTTGGAGTAAGTTTGTTTATATAAGGAGAGAAAAGTGGATAGAGTAATTACAACTTCAGAGATGGAGAATGATATAGAAATTCAAAAAACTCTCAGACCGAGATGTTTTAAAGATTATATAGGGCAAGTTTCTTTGAAAGAAAAAATGTCTATATCTATAGAAGCTGCAAAAAAGAGAGGAAGTTCCATTGATCATATTCTCTTATATGGACCTCCAGGCTTAGGAAAGACTACTCTTGCAGGGGTTATAGCTACTGAAATGGGAGCAAATTTAAAAATAACTTCAGGACCTGTATTAGAAAGAGCTGGAGACCTTGCAGCCATACTGACTTCACTGGAAGAAAATGATATACTTTTTATAGATGAAATACATAGACTGAATAATACTGTTGAAGAAATATTATATCCTGCTATGGAAGATAAAGAACTGGATATAATTATAGGAAAAGGTCCATCAGCAAGGTCTATAAGAATAGAGCTGCCAAATTTTACTTTAATAGGAGCAACAACAAGGGCAGGACTCCTAAGCTCTCCATTAAGAGATAGATTTGGAGTAACTCATAGAATGGAATATTACAGTGAAGAGGAGATAACAGATATTATCCTTAGAGGAGGTAATATACTAGGAGTAAAAATAGAAATGGATGGAGCAAAGGAACTTGCAAGTCGAAGCAGGGGAACTCCAAGAATAGCTAATCGTCTCTTAAAAAGAGTAAGAGATTTTTGTGAGATAAGAGGTAATGGAACAATAGACAGAGAAATTTCTTTAAAAGCACTAGATATATTAGGAATAGATTCAGCAGGGTTGGATGATTTAGATAGAGATATAGTAAATGCTATCATAGATAATTATGGTGGAGGACCTGTTGGAATAGATACTCTTTCTCTTATGCTAGGAGAAGATAAAAGAACTTTAGAAGAGGTTTATGAACCTTATCTGGTGAAAATAGGTTACTTAAAAAGAACTAATAGAGGGCGAATGGTAACTGAAAGAGCATATGAACATTTTAAATGTGTTAAGGAGCTGGGAGAAAATGAAGATAAGCACAAAGGTTAGATATGGACTAAGAGCTTTAGCATACATAGCTGAAAAAAGTGGAGAAGAAAAATTAGTAAGAATAAAAGAAATTGCTGATGATCAAAATATTTCTGTACAATATCTTGAACAGATTCTTTTTAAGTTAAAAAATGAAAATATAATAGAAGGAAAAAGAGGTCCTAATGGTGGATACAGACTGGCAAAGGAACCAAATGAAATAACATTGCATCAGTTATACAAAATACTTGATGAAGAGGATAAAGTTATAGACTGTAATGAAAGTGAAGAGCATAAAGCAACTTGTAGTGAGCAAACTTGTGGAACTACTTGTATATGGAGTAAACTTGACAGTGCTATGACTAAAATATTAAAAGAAACTACTTTAAATGAATTTATAAAAAATAAAGATATGATATAGGAGTTTAGAGTGATAAGTGTTATAATAACAAGTGAGAATATTAGCAGAAATAGGATTACAATTAATGAAAAAGGCGATATAAATCATTTGAAAAATGTTTTTAGAATAAAATTAGATGAAGAAATAAGAGCTGTAGATGGTGAAAAAGAGTATTTTTGTAAAGTTGTTTCTATAGATAAAAAAGAGATAATTCTAGAAATAGAACAAATATTTGAAGACAGGTATTCTCATAAAGTAAAGATAGATGCTGCATTAGGGATATTAAAAAATGATAAAATGGATCTTGCTATTCAAAAACTTACAGAAATTGGAGTTAATAAAATAATACCTTTAGTTGTAAAAAGAGGTGTTGCTAAAATAACAGAAAAAAAAGATAAGTGGGATCTTATAGTAAGAGAAACTTTAAAACAATGTCAAGCAGTTAAGGCTACTGAAATAGATGAGGTAAAAAAACTTGAAGAGATAGAGTTTGAAAAATATGATCTTGTAGTTGTTCCTTATGAATGTGAGGAAAAATATACATTAAAAAATTTATTGAGAAACAAAGAAAAACTTCCAAAAAAAATTCTATATATAATAGGTTCAGAAGGTGGATTTGATCCAGAAGAGATAGAATTTTTGAAAGGGAAAAAAGCAGAGATAGTTACTTTAGGTAGAAGGATACTGAGAGCAGAAACAGCCTCTATTATAGTAGGAGGAATATTGATAAATGAGTTTCAATAAAAGAGTTGCCTTTTATACTTTAGGATGCAAAGTAAATCAATATGAGACTGAAAGTATAAAAAATCAATTGTTAAAAAAAGGATATACAGAAACAGCTTTTGAAGAAGAAGCTGAAGTTTATATAGTAAACTCTTGTACTGTTACTAGTATAGCAGATAGAAAAACAAGAAATATATTGAGAAGGGCAAAAAAAATAAATCCCAAAAGTATAGTCATAGTTACTGGATGTTATGCACAAACTAATAGTAAAGAACTTCTAGAAATGGAAGAAATAGATTATGTAATAGGAAATACTGATAAAAATGCTATAGTTAACTTTATAGAAGATATAGAAAATAGAACTATGGAAAAAGTAAAAAATCACAATATATTTTTAGATAATGAATATACTGAATATGAATTTGCAACATTAAGAGAAATGTCTAGAGCTTATGTTAAGATTCAAGATGGATGTAATAATTTTTGTTCATACTGTAAAATTCCTTTTGCAAGAGGAAAAAGCAGATCTAGAAAGAAAGATAATATACTTAAAGAAATAGAAAAATTAGTAAAAGAAGAATTTAAAGAAATTATTCTTATAGGGATAAATTTAGGAGCCTATGGTGAAGATCTTGATGAAGGAGAAAACTTTGAATCACTTTTAAAAGCTATATTAAAAATAAATGCATTACAAAGAGTAAGAATAGGATCAGTTTATCCAGATAAAATTTCTGATGAATTTATAAATATGTTTGAAAATGAAAAACTTATGCCTCATCTCCATATTTCATTGCAATCTTGTGATGATGAAGTACTGAAAAGAATGAGAAGGAAATATGGAAGTTTTCTTATTGAAGAAAGGCTACTAAAATTAAAGGAAAAAGTAAAAAATATAGAATATACAGCTGATGTAATAGTGGGATTTCCAGGTGAAACTGAAGAAATGTTTCAAAATTCATATAATCTTATAAAAAAAATAGGATTTTCGGGAATTCATATATTTCAGTATTCTGATAGAGAAAATACTCTCGCAAACAATTTCACAGATAAAATAGATGCAAAAATAAAGAAAGAAAGAGCAGATAGGTTGGAAGCTCTTAAGATAGAAATGGCAGAAAAAGAAAGAAAAAAATATATAGGAAAGCATTTAAAAGTCCTTTTGGAAGAAAGGACAGATGGATACTTGTATGGTTATAGTGAAAATTATCTTAGAGTAAAAATTAAGGATAATGGAATAGAGCTCAACAGTGTTATTGATATAAAAATAAATTCTTTAGAAAAGGAGATGTTGATAGCTGATGAATAAAGGACTAGGGAAATTAAAACTAATAATATTTGTAATAGGAATAATAATAGCTTTAACAGTTTTTTTGTTTATAAATATGAATGATGGAAATAGAGACCTAGATAAAAACAGCAGGTACCTTATAATAGGTAAAAGTAATCTTATAGCTGTTTATGAAGATAAACTAGCTGTGAAAATACCTTATGAAATAAGCATCAGCAAAGATGAGACAGTTGAGGAACTTGTAAAAAATAAAAATAAAGAAGAAATATTGGCAACAATAAATAAAATTCTTCCTGAAAAAGTTGATAACTATAAAGTTATAAAATTTGGAGATATAAAACTAAATGTAAAAAATGCTAAGAATATACCAGAAACAAATATAGCAGATAAAAGATATATACTTACTTCAAGCTTATATTCTATGTTTGATACTTTATATACAGATTCTAATAGAGCTAATGAAGTGAATGAAAATATAATAGTGGATATATTAAACGCAAATGGAAGAGCTGGATATGCAAGAAAAACAGGAGAAACTTTAAAGAAAAATCTTTCTATGAAATATAATGCTGCTAACTACGAAACATTTCTTGAAGAAAGTTATGTAATAATGAATGATATTTCTAAAGAAAAAACACAGGAAATTTTAATGCAGCTAGATGAAAAATATTTTAAAATTAAGGATGTCCCTTCTATCCCTACACTAGCTAATGTAGTAGTTATTTTGGGAAAAGAGCAAAATATGGATTTCAATTTAGAAGTGGTGGGAACTACTAACACAGCAGATGAAATGGGAAAAGAGCTTAAAAGATTAGGATATAAAAATATTAAAAATATTAAAAATGATTCAAAGGTTGAAAATTCAGTAATAGAATATAACTCTGAAGATTACTTTATTGCATATAAAATAGCTCAAAAGCTTGATATAAAAGATATGATAGAAAAAGATAGTCTGAAGAATAAAATAATGATATTTGCTAAATAGAGGATGGACTGATGATTTATATATTGTCTTTTTTAGGAATAATAATAGAAGCAAGCTTACCATTTAATAGCTCTGTATTGATAATAGCGATTCCCTTTTTTACATATCTTGTAACTTTAAAAAGGATTCGTTCAGTGAGCTGTATATTTTTGATGACTGTAATTCTTTCATTGCAGACACATGATTTTGTAAGATTGTTTTTAATAATGGCAGTATTTTATTATCTATTTAATTTCATATTTTTAAATTTTGTATATAGCAGAGAAAATATTCTAAGTATTTCTATTGTGCAGCTTGGAATGTATTTTATAATGGTGTATAAAAATTATAACCTTCATTATTTGATATTTAATTTTATTGGGTTTGTAATATTTAATTACTTATATGTGGCAGTTATGCGAAAGAAGAGAAATACTAGAGGATAATGACTATGAAAAATGGAAAAATTCAAATAAAATTAGGATCAGATAATAGTAAAAGAGATGTTGTATTTAAAGTTTTTATTTTACTTGTATTTTTAGGACTTGGAACAAGAATGATGTATCTTCAGCTTATAAGGGGAGAAAGATATGCATATCTTTCTGAAAAAAATAGATTTAAATTAAAGAAGATAGAATCTCCAAGAGGAAAAATATATGATAGAGAAGGAAGATTAGTAGTAACAAATGGTGCAGGATATAGACTTGTATATTTAAAAGAAAGAGACAGTGATCCTGAAATAGTTAGAGAAATTAGTGAAGTAACTGGTTATGATGAAGAATATATAAAGAGAAGAATAAGGAATGGAGAAATTTTTCCTTACACTAGAGAAAATGTATTGGTAGAAAGTTTAGAAGAAGAAACTGCTCATAAATTAATGGAAAAGATAGTAGATTATCCTTATCTTCAAGTACAGACTTATTCTAAAAGACGATACCTATATGATTCAGTGGCTTCTCATAGTATAGGTTATGTAAAAAAAATATCAGAAAAAGAGTATGAGAAACTGAAAGATGAAGGATATTCACCAAGAGATATAATAGGTAAAGATGGAATAGAAAGAGCCTATGACCAAAAACTTCAAGGTGAAGATGGGTATGAATACATAGAGGTAAATGCATTTAATAAAGTTCAAAGAAGGGTAGCAGAAGAAAAAGATCCAATACCTGGAAAAGATCTCTATATGACACTGAATATGGAACTTCAAGAATACATGGAGGAACAGTTCAAAGAAGATGAAAGAGTAGGCGCATTTATAGCTATGGATCCTAAAACTGGTGAAATAATTACTATGGTAAGTTATCCTACATATTCTTTAAATATGTTTAGTTCTCAAATTTTAAATGAGGACTGGCAAAAGATAATAACTGACCCAGGAAGACCCCTGACTAATAAGACAATAGCAGGAGAGTATCCACCAGGTTCAGTATTTAAAGTAGTGTCAGCAATGGCATTTCTTGATAATGGAATTGATCCTAAAGAAAAATATCTAGATAAAAATGGATATTATGAAATAGGAAAATGGAGATGGAGAGCTTGGAAAGTTGGAGGACATGGATATGTCGATATGAAAAAATCTATTATTGAATCAGCTAATCCGTATTATTACAGATTATCTGATCAAATAGGTCATAAGGCAATAGCAGATACAGCTCGTTTATTTGGATTTAATGAAAGAACAGGAATAGATATTCCTGGAGAAAAAAGAGGATTGCTTCCAGATGCTGAATGGAAAAAAAAGGCAATGGGAAGTGGATGGTACAAGGGAGACACAATACTTTTATCAATTGGGCAGGGGTATCTTACAGTAACTCCTCTACAGATAGCTGTTCTTTATGCTACAGTTGCGAATAAAGGATATGTGTATTCTCCTCATTTAGTAAAAGAATTAGTGGATTTTAGTGGGAAGAATGTAACTCCAATAACAGGAGAAAAACATCAGATAACAAAATTTCCTAAAAAATATTATGATGAATTAAATGAAGCTTTGATAGCAACAGTTGCACAGGATAATGGAACAACCAAAGTTCTTAGAACTCCTGGAATAAAAGTTGCAGCAAAAAGTGGTTCTGCTCAGAACCCTCATTCTAAAACTACACATGCATGGGTAGCAGGATATTTTCCTGCTGATAATCCTGAGATAGTCTTTTCAGTTATACTGGAAGGAGCTGGAGGAGGAGGAGCTATGGGTGGAGGAATGGCTAGAAAATTTATAGATAAATATTTGGAGATTAAAAATAGGGAAAAAATAATCAATGAAAATCCAACTAATAATGAGGAGAGAGTTAATTAGGTATATTTTAGTGTTATAGTAATTTTGAAGTAGTGGAGGTACAGAAAAAATACTATTAGAATAAGGAGAACAGATGATAAAAAGAAACAAAGATACAGAAAGAGAATATTCAAAAAAGAAAAAAACAGAAACTAATGGAATAAAAGAGGTAAAAGATATAAAAGAAAAATTAAAAGCAATAAAAGCAGGAATAAAAGAATTAAAAGAAGATAAAGAGGAAAATAAAATAGAGGTAAAAACAGAAAGAACTACTGAAACAAAAGAAACAAAAAGTACAAAAGAAGAAAAAATGTATGTCATTCCTTTAGGTGGCCTTGAAGAAGTAGGAAAAAATATGACAGTCATTCAATATAGAGATGAAATAATAATAATAGATTCAGGGGTAACTTTCCCAGATGAGAATCTGTTGGGAATAGATTTAGTGATACCTGATTTTTCATTTATAGAGAACAACAAAGATAAAGTGAAAGGACTTTTTATAACTCATGGACATGAGGATCATATAGGGTCAATTCCATATCTTTATCAAAAAATAGATAAGAATATTCCAATGTTTGGAGGAAAACTTACACTAGCTTTAGCTAAGTCAAAATTTGATAATCCTGGATTTTCAAAAGAACTTCCTAAAATGAAAGAAGTAAAAGGGAGAAGCAAAGTAAAAGTTGGAAAATATTTTACAGTTGAATTTATAAAAGTAACTCACTCTATAACAGATGCTTATTCGTTAGCAATAACATCACCAGCAGGAGTAGTATTCCATACAGGAGATTTTAAAATAGATCTTACTCCAGTAGACAGTGAGGGAGTGGACTTTGCAAGACTTTCTCAAATAGGTGAACAAGGAGTAGATTTAATGCTTTCTGATTCAACAAATTCAGAGGTAGAAGGATTTACACCATCAGAAAGAAGTGTAGGAGAAGCATTTAAACAAGAATTTTCAAAAGCTAAAGGAAGAATTATTGTAGCAGCTTTCGCTTCACATGTACATAGATTACAGCAGATAATAAATACAGCAGAAGAATATGGAAGAAGAATAGCTATTGATGGAAGAAGTTTAGTAAAAGTATTTGAAATAGCTTCTAACTTAGGGTATCTTAGAATTCCAGAAGGGATGATGGTAGCTTTATCTGAAGTGGATGGACTTAAAGATAATAAAGTAGTTATCTTATGTACAGGAACTCAAGGAGAGCCAATGGCTGCTCTGTCAAGAATAGCTAAGAATATGCATAAACATATAAAAATAAAAGAAGGAGATACAGTAATAATTTCTGCAACTCCAATACCAGGAAATGAGAAAGCTGTTTCTAATAATATAAATAACCTTCTTAAATATGATGCTGAAGTTGTATTTAAAAAAATAGCTGGAATACATGTTTCAGGTCATGGAAGTAAAGATGAACAAAAACTTATGCTTAATCTTATAAAACCTAGATATTTTATGCCAGTACATGGAGAGCATAAAATGCTTAAAGCTCATAAAGATACTGCAATTGAAACAGGAGTGCCAAAAAATAATGTTATAATCGCTCAAAATGGAAGCAAAGTTGAAGTAACAAAATCAGCAGTAAAAATCAAAGGGAAAGTAAATGCAGGGTCTACACTTGTAGATGGACTGGGTGTAGGAGATATAGGAAATATAGTTTTAAAAGACAGACAACAACTGTCGCAAGATGGAGTAGTAGTAATTGTTTTTACAATTAGCAAAGAGACTGGAAAAATAATAGCAGGTCCTGATATTGTTACAAGAGGGTTTGTATATTCTAAAGAGTCTGATGATATAATAAAAGAGGCAATTGAAGCAATAAAGGCTAAATTAAGTAATATAGAAGGACATTCAACAAAAGACTGGAATACATTTAAAAACACTACTAGAGATATAGCATCAAAATATTTTTACAATAAAACTAAAAGAAATCCGGTAGTATTACCGATAATCATGGAAATATAAAAGGAGAAAAATATGTCATTAACAAGTAAACAAAGAGCATTTTTAAAGAAAAAAGCTCATGAATTAGATCCTCTAGTAAGAATTGGAAAAGATGGAGTAACTGACAGTCTTATTCAAAGTATATTGGAAGCTATTGATTCTAGGGAATTATTAAAAGTAAAAATACTTCAAAATTGTGAAAAAGAAAAAGAGGAAGTTTTAGAAGAACTTTCTAAATATAATGAATTTGAAATTGTAGGAATAATTGGAAGAACTATTATATTATTTAGAGAGAATAAAGATAAACCAGTTATTTCACTGGAATTGAAAAGTATTAAATAGAAAATGTATTTAGGAGGGAAGTTATGAGTCCCGGAATAATTTTTAATAATAGAGTACTAGATGTGGTATTTACAGCATGGTTTATAGCGCAATTCTATAAAGTACTGACACCTATATTTAAAAAAAGAAAATTTGATATAACAAGATTGTGGGATACTGGTGGAATGCCAAGTTCTCACAGTTCTACAGTATCATGCCTGACAACCTGTATAGCAATACGGCATGGGATAAGCAGTGATATTTTTGCAATAACTATTATTTTTGCTGGAATAGTTATGTATGATTCTGCTGGTATAAGAAGAGCAGCAGGAAAACAAGCAGGAGTGATCAACTCTCTTATAGAAAAGATTCCACTATTTATAGGAAGAGCTCAGTATAATAAGCATTTTAGTAAAGAAAAGGAAGCAAAATTAAAAGAACTCCTAGGACATACACCTGTTGAGGTAGTAGTAGGATGTGCCCTTGGAATAATAATTGGATTGATATTTAAAGTATATCTACAAGGGTAAGGAAGGAATATGGAAAATTTAAAAGATGCAAGTGTAGATGAGATTGAAAAAAGAGCTGAAGAAATAAGGAAAATATTAATAGAAACTGTGAGTAAAAATGGAGGACATCTTGGTCCAAACCTTGGAGTAGTAGAACTTACTCTATGTCTGCATAAAGTTTTTGATTTTTCCAAAGATAAATTACTTTTTGATGTGGGACATCAGTCATATATACATAAACTATTGACTGGAAGAGAGGATAGGTTTTCTACTTTAAGACAAAGAAATGGAATTGGACCATTTATGGATCCTAAAGAAAGTCCTTGTGACCCGTTTATATCTGGTCATGCAGGAACAGCTCTTTCAGCAGCAGCAGGAATTGCATTAGCTGATCCTGATAAAAAAGTAATAGTAGTTATTGGAGATGCTTCTATCTCTAATGGACACTCTCTAGAGGCTTTGAACAACATTGGCGCTAAACTGAAAAACCTTATCATTATATTAAACGATAATGAGATGTCTATTGGGAAAAATGTAGGATCTCTTTCTAGGTTTTTTGGAAAATTGATGGTAAGTGAAAAGTATATGAATTTTAGAGATGATGTAAAAGCTATTATAAACAAAATAAGAATAGTAAACAGAGTATCTAACACACTTGAAAGAATGGAATTTTCTGTAAAAAATTTCTTTCTTCCATTAAGTATTCTTGAAAGTCTTGGATTAAAATTTCTAGGAGTTATAGATGGACATAACATAGAAGAATTGACTAATACATTTAATAAAGTAAAAGATATGGAAGGCCCAATTTTTATACATATAAAAACTCAAAAAGGAAAAGGATATTCATTTGCTGAAAAAGATCAGGAAAAGTTTCATGGAATATCACCTTTTGATATGAAAACAGGTTCTACTCCTTGTAAAACAAAAACTTATTCTAGTATTTTAGGAGAAGAAATAGTAAAGCTTGGAGAGAGAGATGAAAATATTTATGCTATTTCAGCTGGAATGGTAAAAGGAACAGGCTTGGGAGAATTTTTTGAAAAATTTCCTAAGAGAGCTGTTGATGTAGGAATAGCAGAAGGACATGCTGTAACTTTTGCAGGTGGACTTGCTTCTATGGGTAAAAAACCATATGTAGCAATTTATTCGACTTTTATGCAAAGAGGCTTCAGTCAGCTTATTCATGATATTTCTATTCAAAAATTACCAGTTCGTTTTATAATAGACAGAGCAGGTATTGTAGGAGAAGATGGGAAAACTCACAATGGGCTTTATGACATTTCTATGTTTACTACTATACCAAACTATACAGTTATTGCTCCTACAACTGGAGATGAGCTTATAGAGGCTTTAGAACTATCAAAAGACTTTAATGATGGACCTATGGTAATAAGGATACCAAGAGAAATATCATTTTCATTAGAAAATGATGAAAAATTCCAAATAGGTAAATGGAAAGAGATAAAAGTAGGGAAAAAAATTCTCTTTATAGCAACAGGAAGTATGTTGAAAGAGATTTTAAGTATAGATGAACAGTTAAAATCAAAAAAAATTGATGGAACAATAGTAAGTGCAGCTTCAATAAAACCTCTTGATGAAAAATACATATTGGATAATCTGGATAAATATGATAATATTTTTGTTATGGAAGAAGCTTATGAAAAAAACTCATTTGGAAGCAGTATTTTAGACTTTATTAATGAAATGGGAAAGAAAAAAAATATAAATAAAATAGCAATAGAGAATGGAATCGTGCCACATGGAAAGCGGGGAGAACTTTTGGAAGAGTTTGGTTTAAAAGGAGAAAATTTAATTAAAAGAATTGAGGAAAAAATAGATGCAGGAAAAAAATAAGAAAGCATTGGAATTCATAGAAAATCTTTTAGAATTAGAAATGGTAAAAGATTTGGAACTTTTTGATGACCAAGGTGTGAAAGTGTCAACTCATACCTATGATGTCTTAAAAATATCTATCGATGAACTCAAAAGAGATTATAAAAATTTTTCTGAAGCAAGGCAGAGAGTAGACTTTTTTGCCATGACAGTAGGAATAATAATCCATGATCTCAGTAAAGGAAGTATTAGAAAAACAGAGGAAAAATTTTCACATTCACAAATGATGCTTAAAAAACCTGAGTATATAATAAGGGAAGCAGACAAAGTACTAAAAGATGTAGAAGAGGTTATTGGAGCAGAACTTAATGATGCTATAAGAAAAAATATAATTCATATAGTATTATCCCACCATGGTAAATGGGGAAAGATACAACCTAATACAAAAGAAGCTCATATAGTTCATAGAGCAGATATGTATTCAGCAAAATATCATAGAATAAATCCAATAGGTGCTGATAAAATACTTGAACTTATGGCTCAGGGGGCTCAGCTTGATGAGATAGCGGAAAAATTGAATTGTACTCAAGGAGTAGTAAAAGATAGATTGAAAAGAGCTAAACAGGAGCTTAATCTAAAAAATACAAAACAGCTTATAAATTATTATAAGAAAAATAAAAAAATTCCAATTGGAGATAATTTTTTTATTCAAAGAGTAAGAGAAACAGAAAAGTTAAAAAGAATGGTAGATAGAAAAGGATTTAAAAATATAATGCTTGAAAGTCCACTTCTTCCATACTTTAATGATGATGTTATTTTTAAAAAAGATGAAGACAAATAGATGATATTTCTAGAGGTGGAAAATGAAAGAGAGATTAGACATTCTCTTAGTAAAAAATGGTTTTTTTAAAAGTAAAGAGAAGGCTCAAAGAGCTATAATGGCTGGGCTAGTAATAGTAGATGACAAAAAAATAGACAAGAGCGGAACTCTTATAAAACTGGATAAAGACCCTGTTATAAGGATAAAAGGAGAAATGTCTAAATATGTAAGCAGAGGTGGATTGAAACTTGAAAAAGCCTTACAGGTATTTGGAATGGAATTTATTGGTAAAATAATTCTTGATGTAGGAGCTTCAACAGGAGGTTTTACAGATTGTTCACTTCAAAATGGGGCTGAATTTGTATATGCAATGGATGTGGGTACTAATCAGCTTGATTGGAAGCTTCGAAATCACAATAGGGTAAAATCTATAGAAAATACTCATATAAAAAATTTAACAGAAAATGATTTAGATAATAAAAAAATGGATTATATAGTTATGGATGTTTCTTTTATATCTATAACAAAGGTATTAGAATATTTGATAAAATTCTGTCAGCCAGAGACTAAACTTATGGCTTTAATCAAGCCTCAATTTGAGACAGACAGAGAACACATAGAAAAAGGTGGAATAGTAAAAGATAGCATACAGCATGTAGAAGCTGTAAAAAGAGTTATTGAAGAAGGAGAAAAGAATGGATTCTATATTGAAGGTTTGGATTTTTCTCCAATAACAGGAACAAAGGGAAATGTAGAGTATATATCAATATTTGGACTTAAAGTTGAAATTAAAAAAAATATAGATATAGATGGGATTGTCAAAAATGGTAGTAATTTAGGAGGAGCTGTATGAAAAAGTTGTTTAAGAACAAAGTAATAGTGCTGTTATTTTCAATGATTGTTTTTTCTAATTGTTTTTCAGCAAATGAAGATAAAAGTGGATTTCTTTCAAATATAAGAGAGCTAAAAGAACTTTCTGATATTATGGATATACTTAATGAAAATTATGTAGGTGAAAAGAAAATTGATAAAAAAATCCTCCTTCAAGGTGCAGTGAAAGGAATGCTAGAGTCTTTAGATGATCCTCATTCAAATTATTTTACTAAAGCTGAATTAGAAAGTTTTAAAGAAGATTTAAAAGGAACTTATGTAGGAGTAGGAATGGTAGTACAAAAAAAAGTAAATGAACCTCTTACAGTAGTATCTCCTATAGAAGATGGACCAGCATTTAAGGTTGGAGTAAAACCAAAAGATAAAATAATAGCTATTGATGGTGAAGCTACATATAAACTTACAAGTGAAGAAAGCGTGAAAAAACTTAAAGGTGAACCTAATACAAAAGTAAAAGTAACTGTATATAGAGAATCTACAAAAGAAACTAAAGATATAGAAATAGAAAGAGCTGTTGTTGAACTTAAATATGTAAAACATAGAATGCTTGATGATAAAATTGGATATTTAAGACTTACTCAATTTGGAGAAAATGTATATCCAGATGTAAAAAAAGCTATGGAAGATCTGCAAAAAAAGAATATGAAAGCTCTTGTGTTTGATTTGAGAAGTAATCCAGGAGGAGCACTAGATCAAGCTATAAAAATATCTTCTATGTTTCTAAAAGAAGGAAGAGTAGTAAGTGTAAAATCTAAAGAAGGAACAGAACAGGTATCTAATAGAGAAGGTAAATATTATGGAGATTTCCCATTGGTTATTCTTATTAATGGAGGAAGTGCTTCTGCATCTGAGATTGTATCTGGAGCAATAAAAGATAATAAAAGGGGTATTCTTGTAGGAGAAAAGTCTTTTGGAAAAGGAAGTGTTCAAACTCTTATTCCATTGCCAGATGGAGATGGAATGAAACTTACTATTGCTAAATACTATACTCCAAGTGGAATATCTATTCATGGAAAAGGAATAGAACCAGATGTAGTAGTAGAAGAAAAAGAGGGATACATGCTTTTTGACAGTATGGTAACTAATATAGATGAAACTGAAACAAAAGAAAATAAAAAAGAGATAATAAAAGAAATTAAAGGTGAAGAAGCAGCAGAGAAATATGCTCAACATAAAGATGTGCAATTGGATACAGCTGTAGGTATACTTAAAGGACTTCTTCTAAGCAAAGAAAACAGTAAGTAGAAAGGTGAAAAAATATGCTTTATATAGTAGCAACTCCAATAGGAAATCTTGAGGATATGACTTTCAGAGCAATTCGTACTTTAAAAGAGGTAAATTATATCTTTGCTGAAGATACAAGAGTTACAAGAAAGCTTTTAAATCATTATGAGATAGAAAATACAGTATATAGATATGATGAACATACAAAGATGCATCAAATTGCAAATATAATAAATCTTTTAAAAGAAGGAAAAGAGATTGCACTGGTAACAGATGCAGGAACACCATGTATATCAGATCCTGGATATGAATTAGTAGATGCAGCTCATAATGAAGGAATAAAAGTTGTACCAATTCCTGGAGCTAGTGCTTTGACAGCAGCAGCTTCAGCAGCTGGAATAACTATGAGAAGATTCTGTTTTGAAGGTTTTCTTCCTAAGAAAAAAGGAAGACAGACACTTTTAAAAGCTTTATCAGAGGAAGAGAGAACAATAGTAATATATGAATCACCCTTTAGAATAGAAAAAACTTTAAGAGATATAGAGCAGTTTATGGGAGTGAAAGAAGTAGTAATCATAAGAGAGATCACAAAAATATATGAAGAAGTATTGAGAGGAACAACTACAGAGCTTATAGAAAAACTTGCTAAAAATCCAATAAAAGGTGAGATAGTTCTTCTTATCAAGGGGCAAGAAGATTAATTTAAGGGAGTAGTGTAAATCATGTCAATGACAAAAATAAATTGGTATCCAGGTCATATGAAAAAAACAAAAGATCTGATAAAAGAAAATATGCAGTTAATAGATATAGTTCTTGAGGTAGTAGATGCAAGAATACCTTTATCCAGCAAAAATCCAGATATTTCAGTTTTTGCTAAGAATAAAAAAAGAGTTATAGTTTTAAATAAATCTGACCTTGTAGAAAAATCAGAAATATTATATTGGAAAAAATATTTTAAAGAAAATAATATGGCTGATGAAGTTCTTGAAATTAGTGCAGAAACTGGTTTTAATATAAAGGCACTTTATTCAATCATAGATAAGGTATCAGCTGAAAAAAAAGAAAAAATGAAAGCTAAAGGCTTGAGAAAAGTGAATACAAGATTGATGGTAGTAGGAATACCAAATGTAGGAAAATCTAGACTTATTAATAGAATTGTAGGAAAAAGCAGTGCTGGAGTAGGAAATAAACCTGGATTTACTAAAGGAAAACAATGGGTAAGAATAAAAGAGGGGTTAGAATTATTAGATACTCCAGGAATTTTATGGCCTAAATTTGAAAGTGATGAAGTTGGACAAAATCTAGCAATAACTGGAGCAATTAGAGATGAAATACTACCTATAGAAGATATTTCTTGTATTTTAATTTCAAAAATGATTAAATATGGATTATGGAATATTCTTAAAGAAAGATATAAACTTTTAGATGAAGATAAAAGTGAAATTATAGGAGAAATCCTTGAAAAGATAGCCCTTAGAAATAAAATGTTCAATAAAGGAGAAAGTCTTAATATCCAACAGGCAGCATATACAGTCCTTAGAGATTACAGAAATTGTAGACTAAGCAAATTTGGTTTGGACAAGTAATGGAGGAGCAATGGAAAAACTAAATATAGACTTAAATGTTTTAGAAGAAACACTAGTAAATTTTTTGAAAGAAGAAGTAGGAAAAGTAGGATTTAATAAAGTAGTACTAGGATTATCAGGAGGAATAGATTCAGCTCTTGTAGCATTTCTTGCAGCAAAAGCATTTGGACCTGAAAACGTTTTGGGGATAATGATGCCATATAAGACTTCAAGCAAAGAAAGTGTTGAACATGCAGAACTTGTAATAAAAGCTTCTGGGATAAGGAGTAAAAAAATAGAGATAACAGCAATGGTAGAAGCTTATTTTACTTTAGAACCAGATATGAATAATCTTAGAAAAGGGAATAAAATGGCAAGAGAAAGAATGTCTATCCTTTTTGATTATTCAGCTAAAGAGAGGGCTTTAGTACTTGGTACTTCTAATAAAACTGAAATAATGTTAGGATATAGTACTCAATTTGGAGATTCAGCTTCAGCAGTAAATCCGATAGGTGATTTATATAAAACACATGTATGGAATTTATCAAAACATATGGGAGTACCAAAAGAACTTATTGAAAAAAAACCAAGTGCTGATTTATGGGAAGGACAAACTGATGAACAGGAACTTGGATTTTCATATAAGATGGCAGATGAGATATTATACAGGCTTATAGATAAAAGAATGACTTCAGAAGAAATAATTAGAGAAGGATTTTCTAAAGATACTGTAGAAAAAATAATCAAAAAAATAAAACTTTCACAATATAAAAGAAAACTACCAACAATAGCTAAGGTATCAGAAAGAACTATGGGAATGGAATTCAGATATCCTAGAGATTGGGGGATATAGCAAATTATCTTGTATACAGAGGGAGTGATTTTATTGCCAAAAAGAGAAGCACAGTTAAAAGAGGAACTAGACGAATTTCAGAAGGAAAAAGAAAGAATCAGAAGTATTGTTGGACAGATTGGGGGAACAAATAATTCACAGCATAAGATAATAAATCTTTTGTTTGTTGTATTAATAATAGCTCTTCTTATCTTAGGAGTAGTCCTTCAAAAGATAACATTATTTTTAACTTTAGAAGTAGCTGTACTTTTAGGAATATTCAAACTTATATGGATGTTTTATGAAGCACAAAGAGCGAGTCATTTTCAATTTTGGATATTGAATTCATTGGAATATAGAATCAATGAAGTAGATAGAAGAGTAAAGAAAATAGAAAAACTTTTGACTAAAGATAAAGAAATTAAAGAGGATGTTGGGGAAAAAGATACTGAAGACATGAGCGTGGAACAGCAAAAAGCTGAATAGGGGGGATACGTATGGCGGTATACTGGCTGGTAGGAGCAGTATTTTTTGCAGTAGTGGAACTTATTGTTCCAGGACTTATTTCTATTTGGTTTGCTTTGGCAGCAGCTATTACTATTTTCTTTTCTATGGCAGTAGACAGTGGGATATATCAAGGATATTTTTTCGTGATATTATCAGCTGTACTTCTTGCATCAACTAGAAAATTTTCTAAGAAAATGCTTGAAAGAAAAGATGGTAATGTGGATCGTATAACTGGTAGTATTGTTGAAATAAAAGGAATAGCTCCAAATGGAAATTATGAAATCTATTTTGATGGTAAACATTGGGTAGGAAAATCTGATGAAAATTTAGAAGTAGGAGACAAAGTAAAAATTTTAAGAATAGAAGGAATAAAACTTGTTCTTGAAAAAATTGAATGTGAAAACAATATTGAATAAGAATTGAGAGAGGCAGTAGTAGGAATTTATACCTATGAAAGCTCTCTCATTTTTATTTATA
>Ga0153982_1000075_pt1 | contig 28587 bp, 24 predicted proteins | sample TSGA066MetaG_FD_104743 | JGI IMG/M metagenome (GOLD analysis project Ga0153982, IMG submission 104743) | Attine ant fungus gardens microbial communities from Georgia, USA - TSGA066 MetaG | ecosystem: Host-associated > Fungi > Mycelium > Unclassified | place: USA: Georgia, Alexander Wildlife...
TAAAGATAAAGGATAAAAGAGAGGGGAAGATAAATTTTGAAAGAATCAGAAAAGAAATTATTGAACTCTAATTTTTCACACATATACATAGAAAAAGCAGCTTTTGATTATCCTCTCACAAAAAAAATATTAGAAAAATTTCCAAATTCAAATATTATAGAATTAGAAATATATAAAGAAATCTTCTCTAAAGGAAATCAGAACTTTATTATGCAAAAAAAATCTCCTAAACTTATATTAGCAGTTAAAAAAGAAAATTATCTTTATGAAGGAGCAAAAGTATGTGAAAGTTTTGGAAATGATAATTTTTATTATACATCATCTATGATGAATTGCATATATGACTGTGAATATTGTTATTTACAGGGAGTGTATACCTCTGCTAATATAGTTATTTTTGTGAATATAGAGGATTGTTTTAATGAAATAGAAAAGATTCTTCAAAAAGAATCAATGTATATATGTATTTCTTATGATACTGATCTTTTAGCACTAGAAGGAATAACTGGATTGGTAGAACAGTGGTATAATTTTGCAATTAGGAATAAAAAATTAAAAATAGAGCTTAGAACAAAAAGCAGTAATATAAGAGTATTAAAAAATCTAAAACCAACAAATAATTTTATACTTGCATGGACACTTTCACCAATGGAATTTGCTACACAACATGAAAATGGAGCAGCTTCCTTAGAGGAAAGATTAAAAGCTGCAAATGAAATGTTGGAAAAGGGTTGGAAAGTAAGGATTTGTTTTGACCCAGTCATATATATGAAAAACTTTGAAGAAGAGTATGGAAAACTCATAAAAAAAACTTTTAATGAGCTATCTCCTAATGAAATTTTAGATGTTAGTATAGGAACATTTAGAATATCTAAAGAATATCTCAAAAGAATGAGAAGGTATAGAGTGACCTCAGAGGTACTTTCATATCCATTTTTTTGTAAGGATGGGGTATATAGTTATTATCCACAACATATAAATAAAATGATGGATTTTATGGAGAAAGAAGTAAAAAAATATGTAGAAGATAAGAAAATATTTATCTGATAGGAGAATGAATATGAAAAGTGCTGTTGTAACAGGAGCTACATCAGGAATAGGACTAGCAGTAACAAATAAACTCATTGATATGGGATATATAGTATATGGGATAGGAAGAAATTTTGAAAAGATAATGCCCAATGATAAATTTAAAAAAATAGTGTGTGATCTTACAAAAGTTTTTGATATTGAAAAAATTGTAAAAGAGATAAAAAAAGAAACTGAAGTAGAACTTCTAATAAATTGTGCCGGAGTAGGATATTTTGGACCTCATGAAGAAATGAATGTAAATAAGATACATAATATGGTGGCTCTCAATCTTGAAGCTCCTCTTATTCTTGCACAACTTTTTTTGAGGGATTTAAAAAAGATTAGAGGAACTATTATAAATATTTCATCCATTACAGCTAAGAAATCAAGTACATATGGATGTGCTTATTCAGCTACAAAGGCAGGATTATCACATTTTTCAAAAGGACTTTTTGATGAAGTAAGAAAAAGTGGAGTAAAAGTTGTAACAATCCATCCTGATATTACAAAGACACCATTTTATGATCACCTGGATTTTTGTCAAGGAGATGAAGAGAATAGTTATATTACACCCGAATGTGTGGCAGATGCTATAGAAATGGTACTATCTCAAAGAGAAGGAACTGTTTTAACTGATATAACTCTTCAGCCACAAAGACATTTGATAAGTAAAAAAATAAAAAAAGTTATTGACATAAAATGTAAAGTATAGTATATTAATAGTGTAATAAAAATGTAATGATTACAAAAAGGAAATGAGAAGTAATATTAAGGGAGGAAATGTAAAATGGCAAAATACAGATGTAAAGTATGTGGAGAAATTATAACTGATGAGAGTATTGACAAATGTCCAGTATGTAAAGCAGGAAGAGACAGATGGGAAGAAGTACTAGAGGGAACTGAAAAAGTTTGGGCTACTGAGCATATAATAGGAGAAGGATTAGCTTGTGGAGATGAAGAAATTATAATGGGTCTAAGAGCTAACTTTGAAGGAGAATGCACAGAAGTTGGAATGTATCTAGCAATGTCTAGAGCTGCTGATAGAGAAGGATATCCAGAAATTGCTGAAGCTTATAAAAGAATTGCTTTTGAAGAAGCTGAACATGCTGCTAAATTCGCTGAATTACTAGGAGAATGTGTAAGTGCATCTTCAGAAGAAAACTTAACAAAAAGAGTTGAAGCTGAATATGGAGCTACATCAGGAAAATTTGATTTAGCTAAAAGAGCTAAAATGTTAGGATTTGATGCTATTCACGATACAGTTCATGAAATGGCTAAAGACGAAGCTAGACATGGAAAAGCATTTGTAGGATTATTAAATAGATATTTTGGTAAATAATTTTTTAACTTTAGTAGGTTAAACTTTGAGGATGACAATAAGTCATCCTCTTTTTATATTTAAAACTATACAAAAAATATGACAGAAAAGTATTTTATCTTGTATCCTGTGAATAGGTAAAGTATAATGTAAGAAAATTCATCAATGGAGGAAAAATGAAAGAAAATAAATATGATGATAAAATATTTTTCGATAAATACAGTCAAATGGACAGATCAAAAAAAGGGTTGGCTGGAGCAGGAGAATGGCATGAATTGAAAAAAATGCTTCCTGATTTCAAAGGGAAAAAAATTCTTGATTTAGGGTGCGGATTTGGCTGGCATTGTATATATGCTATGGAACAAGGAGCAGTTTCAGCTGTTGGAATAGACATATCTTTAAAAATGCTGGAAGAAGCAAGAAAGAAAACTAAATTTTCTAATGTTGAATATATTCAAATGCCAATAGAAGATATTGATTTTGAAAAAAATTCTTTTAATGTAGTGATAAGTTCTTTAGCTTTTCACTACATAGAATCTTTTGAAAATATTTGTAAGAAAGTATATGAGTGTTTGGTAGAAGGTGGAGATTTTATTTTTTCTGTTGAACATCCAGTTTTTACTGCCCAAGGAAAAGAAGATTGGTATTATGATGAAAATGGAAATATACTTCATTGGCCTGTAGACAGTTACTATTTAGAAGGAAAAAGAGAATCAATTTTTTTAGGAGAAAGAGTAGTAAAATATCATAAAACATTAACAACTTATCTTAATACACTCTTGAAAAATAATTTTAATATAACAGGGATAATAGAAGCACAACCATCATCAGAAATGTTGAAAAGTATTCCAGAAATGAAAGATGAGTTGCGTCGTCCTATGATGCTTTTAGTTTCAGCTAAAAAAAATAGGGAATAATATGTTTATATATTATTTCCTATCTTTTAATTCAATTTGATCTTTTCCCCAATGATATAATTCATTTAAAGCAGGAAGTAATGACTTTCCGCGTTCAGTAAGCCGATATTCTACAGAAGGGGGAATAGTACTATGTTGATATCTTGAAACAAGCCCATCTGATTCCAACTCTCTTAAACATTTTGTAAGGATAGTATTTGTGATTCCTGTAACACATCTTTTTAATTCATTGTAATGCAACATTTCGAATTTAGATAAATGCCATAGAATAGGAAGTTTCCATTTTTGCCCAATTATTTTTAATGCATAAAGTATTAGGCATTTATTATTATATATTGTATCATAAATCTTTTCAGATTCATTAATATATTCGAATTTGTTCATAGTTTGTATGTCCTCCTAGGTATATAATAGATACTAAGAAATAAAATTATGCGTACTTGTATAATTGTTTTTGTTATTATATACTTATATAAATATAAAGTCAACCACTAAAAAATAATTATTGAAGGAGAATGAACTATGAAAATAATTGCAATTAATGGAAGCCCAAGAAAAAAAGAAAATACAGCAACAATGTGTAATAAATTTTTGGAAGGTGCAAGATCTGCCTCTTCAGATGTTGAAACAGAAATAATTAATCTATTTGATTTGAATTATAAAGGTTGTATAAGCTGTTTTGGATGTAAGAGAAAAGAGGGAAATACTTATGGAAAATGTATTGTAAAAGATGAATTGCAGCCAGTATTAGAAAAGGTTTCAACAGCAGATGGAGTTGTCTTTGGTTCTCCAATATATTTTGGAGATATAACAGGTCAATTGCGTAGCTTTTTTGAAAGACTGCTTTTTCCTTTTTCTACCTATGAGGAAGGTTATAAAAAAATAGCTCCAAAGAAAATGCCAACAGCTATGATTTATACTATGAATGTTACTGAAGATTTAATGAAAAAATTTGGCTATGATATGCGCCTTTCAAATATGGAATCATTAATAGCTAATATATTTAGAAAACCAGAGATTATTTATGCATTTAATACTTATCAATTTAGTGATTATAATAAATATAAAATAGAAATATTTTCAGAAAAAGTAAAGGCAGAGCACAAACGTATACAATTTCCTATAGATTGTCAAAATGCTTTTGAGGCTGGAAAACGTATGGTAATACAAATATAAAAATAAAAACAAGGGAGTTGAAATTTCAACTCCCTTGTTAAATTGTAATGTATTATTTTTCAGTTAAAAAGTCAAAAGCAAATTGTGCAGCAACAGCTGCTCCTCTTTCTAAAGCAGCTTCATCAACTGTGAAACATTCATGATGATTGCTTTTTTCAGAACCAGGAATTTTAGAACTTCTTGCACCAATAAAACCATATACTCCTGGAGCTTTTTCCATAAGATAAGCAAAATCTTCAGAACCTGTCATTTTTTCAAGTTCAGCTAAGCCTTCTTCTCCATATAGTTTTTTAACTGCATTTTGAGCTAAATCAACTAAATGTTGATCTTCATTGATAACAGCACCAGTCAGGTATGAGTACTCAGTTTCAGCAGTACATTGATATCCAGCAGCAATATCTTCTGATATTTGTCTAATAAGTCCTTCTATTTCCATTCTGAATTTTTTATTAAAAGTACGTACAGTACCTTCTAATACAGCTTTATCAGCAATAATATTAAATCTTTGTCCAGCATCAACTACTCCAATAGTAATAACAGCAGCATTCAATGGATTGTTAATACGGCTTACAATAGTTTGAAGCCCCATTATAATAGCACTGGCAGCAACAATAGCATCATGGCCAAGGTGAGGAGCAGAACCATGAGATCCGAATCCCTTAATAGTTATTTTAAAGTTATCACAAGAAGCCATTCTTTCTCCAATTTCCATATTGATTTTTGGAGAATCCACCATAGACCAGATGTGAATACCATAGCAGGCATCAACATCATCCATAACACCTTGCTCAACAACAGCTTTTGCTCCTACAGCCAATTCTTCAGCTGGTTGGAATAAAAATTTAATAGTTCCAGCAACTTCATCCTTCATATCAAATAAGATTTTAGCAGCTCCCAACAACATAGCTATATGATTATCATGTCCACATGCATGCATTTTCCCTTCAATTTTTGAAGCAAAAGGAAGCTCAGTTTTTTCTAATACAGGAAGAGCATCAATATCAGCACGTAGAAGAACAGTTTTACCTGGTTTTCCACCTTTTAATATTCCTACACAACCATAAAAATCTTTAAATGTTTTTATATCCTCTATCCCTATTTCTTTTAAATCTTTAATTATAGATTTTGTAGTTTCAATTTCTTGTAAAGTAAGTTCAGGATATTGATGGTAATATCTTCTACGATCTATTATATAATCATTATATTTTTCAGAAAGTTCTTTGATCAGCATTATTTATTCCCTCCCTCATTTTTAGATTTTTCAGTAAGGAAGTCAACTGCAAATTGAGCATATAGGGCAGAACCTCTGTGCAGTACAGTCTCATCCACTTTAAACTTGTCATTGTGATTAGAATAACAAGCTCCTATCTCTTCATTTGCACATCCCAAGAATCCAAAAAATCCAGGAACTTTATCCATAAAATAAGCAAAGTCCTCTGATCCTGTAAGTTTAGGCATAGTAGTAAGAGATTCTTCTCCATATAGTTTTACAGCAGCATCATGAGCAAGTCTATTTAAATCTTTATGCTCATTAATAATAGGGTTAGGGAAAGCATCATATTCTAATTCTACTGTGCAGCCAAAAATATTGGCAACATTTTCAATTATTGTTTTTATATTTGCTTCCATTTTTTTTCTTAATTCTCTTGAGTAAGTACGTATAGTTCCTTCCATTTCCACATGATTAGGAATTATGTTGAATCTTTGGCCACCTTTAAAAGTACCAATTGAAAGAACAAGAGTATTCAAAGGATCGTTCATACGGCTTACAAAAGTTTGAAGATTCATTATCATTGAAGCAGCAGCAACAATAGCATCATGTCCAAGATGTGGAGCAGAACCATGAGCACTTGTACCTTTTACAGTTATTTTAAAGTTATCACAAGAAGCCATTCTTCCACCTGCTTCTAAGTTGAAATATGGAGCATTAAGAGTTCCCCAAATATGCATACCAAACACAGCATCAACATCATCAAGAATTCCTTTTTCTACATAATATTTGGCTCCATAACAAGATTCTTCAGCTGATTGAAATAATATTTTTACATCTCCATCAAGCTCATCTTTAATTTCATTTAAAATTTTAACAGCTCCAAGCAGCATAGCCATATGACAGTCGTGCCCACATGCATGCATTTTTCCATTTTTTGAAGCAAAAGGAACATCAGCATGTTCTTCTATTGGAAGAGCATCTATATCAGCTCTTAACATTATAGTTTTTCCTGTTTTTTTGCCACCATGGATTATACCTACAAGTCCATAGTAATCATCAAAAGTAGTGACCTCTATTCCCATATCTTCAAGCTGATTTTTCAAGGCTTGAGTAGTTTCTTTTTCTTCAAAAGATAATTCTGGGTGTTGATGAAAATATCTTCTTTGTTCAATGATATAATCATCATATTTTTCAGCAAGTTTTTTTATATCCATGAAAAAATCTCCTTTTTATTAAAAGTGATATGAAATATTTAGATCAGATTTACAAATATTCCAGCTATAATAACTGAAGTTATAGTTACTGTTACAAATCCTCCAACAATCATTTGAGGAAGAGTATTATCCATAAGAAATTGCTTTTCTTCTGGTGTTTGAGCCAGAGCTTTTGCAGCTTCTTCAGTAAGTATATAGTTAGGTGGGAATCCATAAAGAGCTGTAAGTGAAGTAGCAAGTGCCATTCTCCAGCTTACTTTTAGGAATTTTCCAACAAGAACAGAAAGTATTCCCATTCCTATAACTCCAACAATTATGATTATAAACATTGGTCCTATACACTCTAAAAGCATTTCAGGAGTAGCATCTTTAAGACCAGAGAATACAAATATCATAAGAACATACATTAAAAATCCATAAGAACCAGATTTTTGAAGAGAGTTTTTATCTAAGAATCCAAGTTCAGTAAAAACTATACCTAAAATAAGAGTAATAACTGCAGCATTAAGTTTTCCACCTGTCCAACCAGAAATAACTGTAGATAGGTAAGATACAAGCATAAGTTTTAATAATATAAATGCAGTAGTAGAATATTTTTCAGGCATAGGAGGAATAAGTGTTTTTTTAGTTTCTTCTTTGATGGTCATATTTCCAGTATCAGCATCAACACCATCATTCCCAAGAACTCCTCTTTCTCCTTTATGATATCTTTCAAGAAGTAGTTTTCCTTCTTTTTTTAGTACAATGGCAGTTAATGGATATCCAACAAATCCTTGAATAGCATACATAGCAATAGCAAGAACAGCAGCAACGTGAAGTCCTTTAGCGGCAGCAGCCTGATTCATCATTGTTGCAGCAACTATTCCTCCAGTAAGAGATGGAAGTCCAGCTATAACATAATCACGGCCTATTAAAGGGATACAAATGAACCAGCAGAAGACTACCATTCCAAATAATCCTGCAAGTGTTACACAGATAATCTTCCATTGAGATTTTAACTGCTCTATACTGATGATAGTACCCATGTGAGTAATACAAAGCATGATAGCAAGTAATCCTCCAAGTGGAGCTCCTAATCCAGCAATATCAACTATATTCTTTGGAAAGAATGTCCAATATCCAAATAAGAATAAACAAGCAGTGACAAAAACTGAAGGTATCCATGCCTTAGTTCTTGTTCCAATAAACTCACCAGCATAATATATTATAGCTAGTACAATAAAAGCCTGTAAACTGTTCATTACCATACAAATTCCCCCTTATAATCTTTAATAAAAAGATTTTGATAAATTTCCTATTTGCCTTTAGCTTTTTCAAGAAAAAAGAAAACTTATTTATTATAAAGAAAAATACCACATTTTGACTAAAAATTCAAGAATTTTGTTTGAATAATTAGCATTAGTCAAAGTGATAATATAAAATTCAACTTTTTTAATATGGAATTTAAGCATAAAATAGAGGTAACTTAAAATAAATTATTTCGAAAAATATGTCTAAAAATAATTAGAAAAAAATTTATTAAAACATAATATAATTGTAAAAATTCTAAAATATACAAATAAATATATATAAAAGAAATCTTTACAAATGGAAATAAACTTATTATAATTTTCTTATATAGGGTATGATTTTTTATGAAAATAAAAGGCTGTGTAAGGAGGAAAAGATGATAAGTTTTAAAAATGATTACAGTGAAGGGGCATTACCATATGTAATGGAAGCTTTGTTGAAAACAAATATGGAACAAACAGTTGGGTATGGTGAAGATGAGTATACAGCTCAGGCTGTAGAAGCAATAAAAAAAAGTATTAAATGTGATGATTGCTATGTACGTCTTTTGGTAGGAGGAACTCAAACAAATCTACTTACAATAGCTCACTCTCTTCGTCCTCATGAAGCAGTAATAGCAGCAGATACAGGACATATAAATGTACATGAAGGTGGAGCTATAGAAGCTACAGGACATAAAGTAATTGAATTAAAGACTTCAGGAGATGGAAAATTAAATGTAGAACTGATAAGTAAGTCTGTTGATCTTCATGAAGATACTCACATGGTACAGCCTAAAATGGTTTATATATCAAATCCTACAGAAATAGGTACTCTTTATAGTAAGCAAGAACTTATTGATCTTTTTGAATATTGTAAATCTAAAGATCTTTATTTATATATTGATGGAGCAAGGCTTGCATCAGCTTTAGCTTCAGAAAAGAACGATTTAAAACTTGAAGATTATCCTAAATATTCAGATGTTTTTTATATAGGTGGAACAAAATGTGGACTTCTGTTTGGAGAAGCTTTAGTAATAGTTAATAAAGAATTAAGAAAGAGTCAATTTATACGTATTACAAAGCAAAAAGGAGCTACTTTAGCAAAAGGAAGACTTTTAGGAGTACAATTTGCTGAATTATTTAAAGATGATAATTATTATCAAGTGGGAAAACATTCTAATGAAATGGCTATGACATTAAAAAAAGCATTTTTAGATAAAGGATTTGAATTGAAAACAGATTCATATACAAATCAGCAATTTCCAATATTTCCAGTAGAAATGATAGAAGAAATAGGTAAAAAATATAGATATGAATTCTGGGAAAAAGTAAATGATAAATATTCTGCTATACGTTTTGTTACATCTTGGGCAACTAAAAAAGAGCATGTAGATGAATTTTTAAAAGATTTTGAAGAATTATGTAAAAAATATAAATAAAATAATAGATAATTTCATTCTAAATCATTTGAATTTTTAAAAGATTTTTGTTAAGAAATAAAATAAAAATTCTTGATTTTGTACAAGAAAGGTATTTAAATGATAAAGCCAAAAAGGTTAAAAAAAGGAGATAAGATTGCTATTGTTAGTCTTTCGTGGGGCGGACTAGGAGATGAAAACTTTATTCATAAATTTTATATTGCAAAAGAGAGATTGGAAAAAGATTTCAAATTAGAAGTTATTTGTATGCCCAATGCACTAAAAGGCAGCGAATTTATAGCTCAACATCCAGAATTGAGAGCTAAAGATTTGATGGATGCATTTTTGGATAAGACAATTTCAGCCATCTTTTGTGCTATTGGAGGAGAAGATACAATACGTATACTTCCATATATTAATTTAGAAACCATAAAAAATAATCCTAAAATATTTATGGGATATTCTGATAGCACAATAAACCATTTTATGATGTATAAAGCAGGACTTATATCATTTTATGGGCCTTCCATAATGTGTGAGTTTGGTGAATATGTAAAAATGTTTGATTATACTCAAAGTGCAGTTAATGATATATTGTTTGGAGAATGGAATGAATATCCTCTTCTCCCAAGTCAAGAGTGGACAGATGAGTATATTTCATGGGAAAAAAATAATATGAATATATCACATGTAATGAAGAAAGATATACATGGCTATGAAGTTATAAATGGTTTTGGAATTACGAAAGGACATCTTTTAGGAGGATGTATAGATGTATTTATGATGGTTAATTGTACAAAAATTTGGCCAACTTTAAATGAGTGGACAAATTCAATACTATTTATTGAAACAAGTGAAGATAAACCAACTCCCGAATTTATAAAATGGACTTTCAGAAATCTTGCTGCTCAAGGGATATTGAAAGTAATAAATGGTATCATTATAGGAAAACCACAAGGTGAGGTATTTTATGAAGAATATAAAACAGCAGTTAAAGATGTTGTAGTTAATGAAGAAAAATTAGTGAGTCTTCCAATTTTTTATAACATAAACTTTGGACATGCTAAACCAATAGGAATAATTCCATATGGAATTATAGCAGAGTTAAACTGCGAGAAAAAAACAATAACCTTTTTAGAAAATCCAACAGGATAATAACTTTGTATATTATAAAAAACATATACTTTTAGTATAGTAAATTGTATATATTATATAAAAAAGACAGCCTTTAAATTTTTAAATAATTTGGGCTGTTTTTTATTTTTTAATTTTTTTGAAAAAATATTTTTAAAATACAAATGAAATGAAAATGTATTGTTTTCGTAAATAATCTTTAATTTTAGAAAAATTTGTAGTATAATATGCTTATAATTAAATAGGGGGGTTAAAAAAATATGAAAAAAAAGTTATCAATGATATTTCTTTTATTGGCAATGGCTTTGTTATCAGTAAATATTTATGCTGAAACAAGTGTGATAGTTGCTCAGAATGCAGATGCAAAAACATTAGACCCAACAGCATCTAATGATGTTCCTTCTCACAGAGTAACTCTTCAGATATATGATAATCTAGTAGATAGAGATCATGGAAAACTTGTTCCAGGATTAGCAGAAAGCTGGACACAGGTTGACCCTTTAACATTAGATGTAAAAATCAGAAAAAATATAAAATTTCATAATGGAGATCCATTGACTGTTGGAGATGTTGTATTTAGTCTTCAAAAAGCTAAAGAGGCTCCAAGTATGATGAGTTTCTATTCTGATATAGATAAAATAGAGGCTGTTGATGATGAAACAGTAAGAATAACAACTAAGAAACCTTTTGGACCGCTTGTTAATTATCTAGCTCATAAAGGAGCAGGGATAATGAGTGAAAAAGTAGTGAAAGCTGCTGGGGATAATTATGGACAACATCCAGTTGGAACAGGGCCATTTATGTTTGATTCTTGGATATCAGCTGACAGAATAGTTTTAAAAGCAAATCCTAATTATTATAAAGGAAAACCAGCAATAGATACATTAATATTTAGAGTAATTCCTGAAGGTGTAAACAGAACAATAGCTCTAGAAACAAAAGAGGCAGATATTGCCTATGATATAGATCCTATTGATCATGATATGGTAAGAAATCATTCTAATCTTACTCTTCTCCAAAAATCAGCTTTAACAATGAATTATTTAGGATTTAATACAGAAAAAGCTCCTTTTAATAAAAAAGAAGTAAGACAGGCAATAGCCTATGCAATAGATATGGACAGTATGATTGGAGCAGTATATCTAGGAGCAGCATCTAAAGCAAATTCACCAGTATCTCCAGATGTATTTGGATATAATAAAGATACTAAAGGTTATGAATACAGTGTGGCTAAAGCTAAAGAACTTTTAGCACAAGCAGGATACCCAAATGGATTTAAAGCAAAAATATGGACTAATGATAATGGAATAAGAAAAGATACTGCAGTTATTTTGCAAGATCAATTAAAACAAATAGGAATAGATGCCTCAATAGAGATTTTGGAATGGGGTTCTTATTTAGATAGACTAATAAGAAAAGAACATGATATGTTTTTATTGGGATGGACACCAAGTCCGGATTCTGATTCAGCCTTATACGCAGTTTTCCATTCTAAAAATCATGGAAGTGCTGGAAATAGAACTTATTATACAAATGCAAGAGTAGATGAACTTCTTGATAAAGGAAGGAAAACTACTGTAGAAGTAGACAGATTAGAAAGTTATAAAGAAGCTCAGAACATAATTATGGACGAAGTTCCACTAATTCCATTAGTTTACCCAGATAACAATGTAGGAATGCAAAAAAATATAAAAGGATTTGAACTTGATCCTGAAAATCAACATAACCTTTATCCAGTAAGTAAATAATAAAATATAAAAATAGCAGGCAATTTAAATGATTGACCTGCTATTTTTATATACTTATATATTAAAACATCTTGGGGAAAGATTTTATATGTTTAATATATCAAGTAATTGTGACAAAAATGTTACAAAGAAAAAAATAAAATTTCAAAATTCATCTTGATTTTAGAGGTTAATGGAGTATACTTATATTGTTATAGATTGGAAATATCAGGAGGAGATTATTTATGAGAAAGAAAATATTTACAATTTTAATGTTTATGCTGATTACTTTATTTAGTTTTAATGCAGTTTATGCTGAAACTACTGTAGTTGTAGCACAAAATGCAGATGCAAAAAGTATGGATCCAACAGCTTCAAATGACGTTCCATCGCACAGAGTATATCTTAATATTTATGATACTTTGATAGAAAGAGATACAAATATGAAACTTGTTCCAGCATTAGCAGAAAGTTGGGAACAGATAGACCCATTAACTTTAGTTTTGCATTTAAGAAAAGATATTAAATTTCATAATGGAGATCCATTAAAAGCTTCAGATGTTGTATTTAGTCTGACTAGAGCTAAAGAAGCTCCAAGTTTAATGAGCTTCTTTTATGATGTAGATAAAATAGAAGCTGTAGATGAAAATACAGTTAAAATAACAACAAAAAAACCTTTTGGGCCTTTGACAAATTATCTAGCTCATAAAGGTGCTGCTATTTTGAATGAAAAGGCAGTGAAGGCAGCAGGGAATGATTATGGACAACAACCAATAGGTACAGGTCCATTTATTTTTGATTCATGGAGATCAGGAGATAAAGTTATTCTGAAAGCAAATCCTAATTATTTCAAAGGAAAGCCAGCAATAGATACATTAGTGTTTAGAGTTATTCCAGAAGGAGTAAATAGAACAATATCTTTAGAGACAAAAGAAGCAGATATTGCATATGATATAGACCCTGTTGATTTAAGAATGGTAAAAGAACATTCAGGTTTAAATCTTATTCAAGAGCCAGCAATGAACATAAATTATCTTGGATTTAATACTAAAAAAGCACCTTTTGATAATAAACTCGTAAGACAGGCGATAGCTTATGCTGTGGATAGACAAAGTATTATAGATGCAGTATATTTAGGAGCAGCTAATGAAGCAAATTCACCAGTATCACCAAGTGTATTTGGATATAGTAAAGATGCTAAAAAATATTCTTTTGATGTAGCTAAAGCTAAGGAACTTTTAGCACAGGCAGGATATCCAAATGGATTTAAAACAAAAATATGGTTGAATGATAATACTGTAAGAAGAGATATAGCTGTTATCCTTCAAGATCAATTGAAACAAATAGGAATAGATCTTCAAATAGAAATACTAGAATGGGGTTCATATCTTGACAGACTGGCAAGGGGAGAACATGATATATTTTTATTAGGATGGACTTCAAGCCCAGATTCTGATTCAGCTTTATATGCTTTATTCCACTCTAAAAATCATGGAAGTTCAGGAAATAGAACATATTTTACTAACTCAAGGATGGACCAACTTCTTGATATGGGAAGAGAAAGTACAATTTCAGAAGATAGAATTAAGTATTATAAAGAAGCTCAAGATATAGTTCAAGAGGAAGTTCCAATGCTTGTTCTTGTATATCCATATGATAATGTAGGTTTACAAAAAACAATAAAAGGATTTATACTAGATGCAGAAAGTGAACATCGTTTGATACATGTAAGTAAATAATTGGGAAATAAAAATAGCAGAACAAACGGGGAGGTTTGCTCTGCTATTTTCATCTATATATAAAACATCTTGGGGAAAGATTTTATACTCATAATATATCAATGAATTGTGACAGAAATGTTACAAAGAAAAAAATAAAATTTCAAAAATAAAAAAATATTTAGTCCTAAGTTTTCATAGTGAGAATAACAGTTGTATAAAAAAGTAATTTACGATATAATTTATGTGTTAATAATTTTTTATTTTAGAAGGGAAATAATAAATGAAAGTTTCAATTTTAGGAAGTGGAAGTAGTGGAAACTCTATTTTTGTAGAGAATGATGGTATCAAGCTTTTAGTTGATGCAGGTTTTAGCTGCAAAAAAATAGAAGAAAAATTAAAATGCATAGATAGGAATATAGATGAAATAGATGCTTTATTAATAACACATGAACACACAGATCATATACAAGGAGCAGGAATAATATCAAGGAAATATGATATTCCAATATATATAACTCCTGAAAGCTATGCTGCAGGAGAGAGTAAACTTGGAAAGATTTCTGATAAAAATTTAAAGCTTATAACAAAGGACTTTTTTTTAAAAGATGGAATAAAAGTGCGGCCTTTTGATGTAATGCATGATGCTGAAAGAACTATAGGATACAGATTGGAAACTGAATGTGGAAAAAGAATGGCTATATCAACAGATATAGGCTATGTAAGTAATACAGTAAGAGAATACTTCAAAGAAGTAGATATTATGGTTATTGAATGCAATTATGACTACAATATGCTTATGAAATGCAGTTATCCATGGGATTTAAAAGCAAGAGTAAAGAGTAGAAATGGACATCTTTCTAATAATGATGCAGCTAAATTTATAAAGGATATGTATACTGAAAGATTAAGAAAAGTATATCTTGCTCATATTAGCAAGGATAGCAATAATTATGATATAGTAAGAAATACTGTAAAAGAAGAACTTTCAACTAATAATATAAAACTTGATTTTGAAATAGCTATGCAGGATAAAGTAACAGATGTCTTTGAGCTGTAGGGAGGTGTAGATAATGATAAACGAAGAAGTAGGAGAACTTTGGGAAACTATAAAATTTGAAGTTGGGGGTCTTGGAAGCAATTATGGAGAAGGAGCTGATAGAAAACTTCTCATAGGAAGCGGAAATAAAGAAGCTTCTGTACTTTTTATAGGAGATGACCCAGATCTTTACCAAAATGAAGATTTGAAAGTTGCTTCTGGTTCTAGTGGAGAATTCCTTATAAAATTATGTGATATAGAAGGAATACTGCCAGATGAGTATTACATAACTACACTTGCTAAAAAAGACTGTAAATTTAGAGATTATATGGAAGATGACCAGAATGAATTGTTAGAAATGCTGGATATGCAGATAGCTCTTATAAATCCTGAAATAGTTGTAGCTTTAGGACCTGAAGCAGCAAGAGCTCTTCTTAAAAGAGAAGTAAAAATAGGAGAGGAAAGAGGGAAATTTATTCAATGGATTGGTGGAATAAAACTTCTTTTGACTTATGATGTGAATTTTGTAAAAAAATCCAGAAATGATAGTGGTAAAAAATCTAAAGTAGCTATAGAATTTTGGAGTGACCTTAAACTTTTGAAAGAGGAGATGTCAAAAGGATATGGAGAAGAAGAGTATTAGAAATCATATAAGAGAAAAAAGGGAACTGCTTTCTTCTTTTGAAGTAAAAGAAACTAGTGAAAAAATAACAGAAGCTCTATTAAAAAGCAGATATTTTCAAGAAGCACAAATAATAATGAGCTATATGAGTTTTAAAAATGAAATAGACACTCATAAGATAAATGAAGCTATACTAAAAGCAGGAAAAAAACTTTTACTTCCAAGAACAGTAGGAAAAGAAAAAATGGAAGCTGTAGAATATGGGATGGGTTTTCAAAAAGGAGCTATGGGAATAGAAGAACCTATTGGAGATAAATATATTGGAAGAATAGATTTGATAGTAGTTCCAGGAATAGTTTTTGATAAAACTGGAAATAGAATAGGATTTGGAAGAGGATATTATGACAGATTTTTAGAAAATTATCCAGATTCTGTGAAAGTATCCATTATTTATGATTTTCAATTGATAGAAAAAATAGAAGTTGAGGAACATGATAAAAAAGTGGATATCATTTTTTTAAAAAATAATATGATTGAAGCTAAGAAATATTGAAAAATCTGAGCTAATGTGATAAAATCTTATATTATTAAGAAAATTAGGAGGTTTCTTGTGTCAGGACATAGTAAATGGAATAATATCCAGCATAGAAAAGGTGCTCAAGATAGAAAGAGAGCAAAATTATTCACTAAATTTGGAAGAGAATTAACAATAGCAGCTAAAGAAGGTGGAGGAGATCCGAACTTCAATCCTAGACTTAGACTCGCAATTGAGAAAGCAAAAGCTGGAAATATGCCTAAAGATATATTAGAAAGAGCTATTAAAAAAGGAACTGGAGAACTTGAAGGAGTAGAATTTTCTGAAATCAGATATGAGGGTTATGGACCAGCAGGAACTGCTTTTATAGTTGATGTAGTTACAGACAATAAAAATAGATCAGCTTCAGAAGTAAGAATGACTTTTACTAGAAAAGGTGGAAATCTTGGAACTGATGGGGCTGTTGCATGGATGTTTAAAAAACAGGGAGTTATCACTGTAAAATCTGAAGGAATAGATTCTGATGAATTTATGATGGCAGCTTTAGAGGCAGGAGCAGAAGATGTATCTGAAGAAGATGGAGTATTTGAAGTCATCACTGATTATACTGAATTTCAAACTGTTCTTGAAAATATAAAAGCAGCAGGATATTCTTATGAAGAAGCTGAAATTTCAATGAATCCAGAAAATAAAGTTGAGATCACTGATCTTGAAACTGCTAAGAAAGTAATGGTTCTTTATGATGCATTAGATGATCTTGATGATGTTCAGGATGTTTATGCTAACTTTGATATTGCAGAAGAATTACTAGATCAATTAGATTAGAAAAAAGTATAGTGAGGGGGCTCAAAATTATTTTAGTTTTGAGCTGCCTCATAATTTTTATATAAAAGGAGGGAAATTTAGATGAAAAAAGAAGAATACAGAGATATGTATCAGCCTATAGAAGATGCTGAAATAAAGTATTTCGATGAAAAAAATACAAATAAGCTGAAAAGATTAGGAATAAAATCTTTGTATGATTTATTCTATTATTTCCCACGAGCATATGATGACAGAACTAATATCATGAAGATAGGAGATCTTCGTGGAGATGAATATGTAGTTCTTAAAGCAACTCTTCTTACAGTGAGTGCGCCCCCCACTAGGTCGGGGCTGAAGATGGTCAAGGCAACAGCTACCGACAATACAGGGATAATAGAACTGGTGTGGTTTCAAATGCCTTATCTCAGAAAAACTCTGAAGATAGGAGAGGAATATATATTCATTGGTCAGATAAAAAGAGGTTATATATATCAACTGGTAAATCCAGAATTCAAATTAGGCAGTAATCAACAAAAACTTGAAGCTGGGGAAATACTTCCTATATACAGTACGAGCAAGGAAATGCCACAAAATACTCTTCGTAGATTGATGAAAGAGGCTGTGAAAAGCAAATTATATATTTTTCAGGAAAATATTCCAGAAGAGATATTGAAAAAATATAAAGTAATGGATAGAGAACGTGCCATGAAAGAAATACATTTTCCAACTAATAGTAAAAATCTTGAAGAGGCAAAAAGAAGATTTGCCATAGAAGAGCTATTAGTTTTAGAAATGGGGATTCTTCAAAAAAGATTTGAAATGGATAGCCAAAATACAAGTAAATATGAGCTTGAAGATAAAAAAACTTTGGTGAAACAATACCTTGAAAATTTAACTTTTTCTCTAACAAAAGCACAAAAAAAAGTCATAACTGAAATATATAGAGATCTTTCTAATGGGAGGATAATAAACAGACTTATACAGGGAGATGTAGGAAGTGGAAAGACAATAGTATCTATGGTCCTCTTACTTTATATGGTAGAAAATTCATATCAGGGAGTGTTGATGGCACCAACAGAGATACTTGCAGTACAGCACTATCTTTCTGTAAAAGACAAATTTGAAAAACTGGGAGTAAGAGTGGAACTTCTTACAGGAAGTTTTAAAGGAAAAGCTAAACAGAAACTTCTAGATTCAATAAAAGAGGGAGAAGTGGATATAGTAATAGGAACTCATGCTCTTATAGAAGAAAATGTAGAATTTGAAAGACTTGGCCTAATAATAATAGATGAACAACATAGATTTGGTGTAGTGCAAAGAAAATTATTGAGAGATAAGGGAGTTCTCGCTAATTTAGTGGTTATGAGTGCAACACCGATTCCAAGATCATTGGCATTGAGTATTTATGGAGATTTAGATGTATCAGTAATAGATGAGCTTCCTCCAGGAAGAAAACCTATCAAGACTAAATGGATAGCTACAATAGAAGAGGCAAAAACTATGTATGAATTCATTGGGAAAAAATTATCTCAAGGAAGACAGGCATATTTTGTGGCACCTCTTATAGAAGAAAGTGAAAAACTAGCAGCTAAATCTACAGAAGAACTTCTTGAAGAAGTGAGCAAATATCTTCCTGATTATAGAATAGGTGTACTTCATGGAAGAATGAAAAATGCTGATAAAGACAAAATAATGAGCAGTTTTAAAAATAAGGAACTGGATATCATGGTATCTACTACTGTTATTGAAGTTGGAGTAGATGTACCAAATGCTACAGTTATGGTAATAAATAATGCTGAAAGGTTTGGGCTTTCTGCTCTTCATCAATTAAGAGGGAGAGTGGGAAGAGGGGAATATCAATCTTACTGTTTTCTTGTATCAAGGACAGATAATGCAGTATCTAAATCTAGACTTCAAGTAATGGAAGAGACACAAGATGGATTTAAAATAGCAGAAGAAGACTTAAAACTTAGAAAATCAGGGGAGATATTTGGAACAAAACAGAGCGGATTTAGTGACCTTAAATTTACAGATATAGTTCATGATGTTAAAACTATCAAACTTGTAAAGGATATCTGTACAGATTATCTTAAAGAAAATAAAGGAGTAATAAAAAATAGATATCTAAAATATGATATTGAAGAAAAGTTTAAAGAAAATTAGAAAAAAAAGCTAATATATGATAGAATATAGAGTAAATTATAGAAAATTCGGAGGGTAAAATGAGATTTAGTAAGAGTTATATAAAAACACTTAAGGAAACTCCAAAAGAAGCAGAAACAGCAAGCCATAAACTTCTATTGAGAGCAGGTATGATAAAAAAACTTACAAGTGGAGTTTATACATACTTACCATTGGGATATAAAGCTTTAAGAAAAGTGGAAAATATAGTGAGAGAAGAAATGAATAGAGCAGGATCACAGGAAATATTGATGCCAGTACTTCAACCCGCGGAATTATGGAAAGAGAGTGGAAGATGGGATATAATGGGACCTTTGATGATGAAACTTCAAGATAGAAATAAAAGAGACTTTGTATTAGGACCAACTCATGAAGAGGTTATTACAGACTTGATAAGAAATGATGTATCTTCATATAAAGCTTTACCATTAAGCCTTTATCAAATTCAAACTAAGTTTAGAGATGAAATAAGACCAAGATTTGGACTTATGAGAGGAAGAGAATTTATTATGAAAGATGGATATTCTTTTCATGCAACAGCTGAATCTTTAGATGAAGAATTTTTAAATATGAGAGATACTTATTCAAGAATATTTTCTAGATGTGGACTTAAATTTAGACCAGTAGAAGCAGACTCTGGAGCAATAGGGGGAAGTGGGTCTCAAGAGTTTCATGTATTAGCAGACTCTGGAGAGGATGAAATTATATATTGTGATTCTTGTTCATATGCAGCAAATGTAGAGACTGCTGTAAGCAGAGTAGAAGCAGCTCCAAAAGAAGAGATAAAAAATGCAGAATTAATAGATACTCCAAATGTTTCTAAGATAGATGACATAGTTCAATTTCTTAATATTCCTTACAGTAAAACTGTAAAAGCAATGATGTATAGAGATATGGGAAATGATCAAGTATACATGGTCCTGATGAGAGGGGATTATGAAGTAAATGAAACAAAACTTAAAAATGTGATAAATGCTGTAGATGTTGCTCTTCTTACAGATGAAGAACTTGAAAAATATGGACTTATAAAAGGATTTATTGGACCATATGGAATAGAGTTAGGAAATATAAAAGTAGTTGCAGATACTGCTGTAACTGAAATCAATAATCATACAGCTGGTGGAAATAAGCCTGATACTCATTACATAAATGTAAATTATGGAAGAGATTATAAAGCTGATATAGTTGCAGATGTAAAAACTGTAAAAGTAGGGGAAACATGTGAAAGATGTGGAGGAAAACTTCATAGTGCAAGAGGAATAGAAGTAGGACATATCTTTAAACTTGGAAATAAATATTCAAAAGCTATGAATGCAACTTTCCTTGATGATAAAGGTGAGAGCAAAGCAATGATTATGGGATGTTATGGAATAGGAGTATCAAGAACTCTTGCATCTGCAATAGAGCAGAATAATGATGAGTTTGGAATTATTTGGCCAACTGCTTTGGCACCTTATATTGTTGATGTCATTCCTGCTAATATAAAAAATGAAGAACAAGTAAGGGTAGCAGAAGAAATATATGGAGCTCTTTTAAATGATGGGATAGAATCTATGATAGATGACAGAGATGAAAGACCTGGATTTAAATTTAAAGATGCAGATCTTATTGGATTCCCATTTAAAGTTGTTTCTGGTAAAAGAGCTGAAGAAGGAATTGTAGAACTTAAGATTAGAAGAACAGGAGAAACTATTGAAATATCTAAAGATAATGTAGTTTCAACTGTAAGAGAATTGATGAAAAAATATTAATTGCAATAAAGTTGAAGAGGCAGATGGATTTTTCGACCTGCCTCTTTTCTAATTATTTTAATGGGGGAACACTATGAATGAAAAAAGAGAGAGTTTTACAGGGAAAATAGGATTTATGCTTTCATGTGTTGGAGCAGCTATTGGACTTGGAAATATATGGTTATTTTCTTGGAAACTTGGTAAATATGGAGGTGCAGCCTTTCTTATACCATATTTCATATTTATTGCATTATTTGCAGTAGTTGGTCTTGTAGGAGAAATATCTTTTGGAAGAATGATGAAAAAAGGAATATTTGGGTTGCCTGAGATAATAAAGAATTCCAAAATACCTTTAAAAAAATATCTTCCAATAATCCCTATAATATCAGTTACAGGAGTATTTATATTTTATGTTATAGTTTTTGGATGGGTAATAAAATACTTTTTTTCATATCTTACAGGAACTATAAATCATGTTGAGTATGGAGAATATTTTGGACAACTTGCAGGACAGGCAGCTTCTATTCCATGGCATATAGTAGGAATAATTTTTAGTGTAGCAGTTATATCTCTTGGGGTTGTAAAAGGGATAGAAAAGATAAATAAAATAATAATGCCCTTAATGTTTGTAATATTTTTAGGGCTTATGATAAGGTCGCTTACTTTACCAAATGCTATATCTGGAGTTAATTTTCTTCTTCAACCTAACTGGAATATGCTTAAAGATCCAATGACATGGATAATGGCATTAGGGCAGGCATTTTTTACAGTTGGATTAAGTGGATCAGCACTTTTGGTATATGGAAGTTATCTTGGAGATGATGTAAATATATTTGAGAGTGTAGTTCAGACTTGCTTTCTTGATACAGTAGCAGCTCTTATGGCTGGATTTATAATAATACCAGCAGCTTTCGCTTTTGGATTAGATGCAGGAGCAGGGCCATCACTTTTATTTATAACGATACCAGCAATATTTTCTCATATTCCAGGCGGAACATTTCTTGGAGGAGTATTTTTCTTAAGTGTTATATTTGCTGCTCTTTCATCTGCCATTAATCAGTTGGAAGTACCAGTAGAAGCATTTATGGATAAATTTGGGTTTTCAAGAAAAAAATCTGCTGTAATAGTAGGATTTATAGCTCTGATTATAGGATTGGCTCTTGATTTAAATATGAATTATTTTGGAAAATTTGCTGATTTTGTTTCAGTTATTCTTATTCCATTGGGAGCAGTTATATCTTTAGGAATTTATTTTTATTGTATAGATAAAAATAAAGTAATAGCTGAAATCAACAAAGGAAGCAATTTTAAAACTGGAAATATAATATTATGGTTGGGAAGATATATATTTATTCCAGGAACAGCAATAATAATAATTCTAGGGCTTATCTATGGCAGTATAGGATAAAGACTTGACAAAATAGATTAAATTAATTATAATCATAAAGAAGTAATATAGTAGAACAGTAGGAGCAGTAAAAAAGTAAGATTATGTAGAATAGTAGAATTGTAGGATAGGGAAATAATTAATTTAATAATATATTAAAAAATCTCCTTTTAAGGAAATATCTTTTTGTATTATTTTGCCTTTTTACAATTTTATGTAAAAGGGCTTTTTTTATGCAAAAAGAGGAGAGATAAAAATGAGAGAAAAGATTAAAAATAGTTTGATTATGGATATTCTTCCAATAATTTTTATTATAGTATTTGGAGAAATATCAATACTTCAATGGAGAACAGGAGTAGTTCCACCTATACTTGCAGGGGTAATAGTATCAGGAACAATAGCATTTATGAGAGGAGAAACTCTTAAAAATATTGAAGAGGCAATGGGAAGCGGAGTAAAGAGAGTATTTCCTGCACTTCTTACAGTTATTCTGGTAGGGCTCATTGTAAGTAGCTGGATAATAGGAGGAATAATTCCATCTATGGTTTACTGGGGATTTAAAGTAATAGATTTTAGATTTTTCATTCCAATTGTCATGGCTATGACTGGAGCTGTAGCAATTATAACAGGAACATCTTTTACATCTATTGGTACAATTGGAGTATCATTTATAATAATAGCTAAACAGATAGGAATACCCCTTGAAATAACAGTAGGAGCGATAGTATCAGGAGCTTTTTTAGGAGATAAAATGTCACCACTTTCAGATACAACAAATATAGCTGCTGCACTTGGAAAAACAGACCTTTTTGAACATATACAGTATATGCTCATAGATACAATACCAGCTTTTATTATTGCTATGATAGGATTTACAATAATTGGAAACAATATAATTGTAGAGAATATAAATTTTGAAAATATAAATGGGTTTTTAACAGAAATGGAAACAGTATTTAATGTAACTCCAATACTTCTTTTGGTTCCTTTTATTGTCATAATTTTAGGAATAAAAAAAATACCATCAAATATAGTTCTTTTTTCATCAGTAATAATGGGAGTGCTTAGCAGCTTTATATTTCAAAACTTCAAAACAGTAGATATAATGAGAAGTACAATATTGGGAGTAAATCAGAAGTTTAATGATCCCTCAGTAACAAGACTGTTTGCTAGGGGAGGTATGAATGAGGTAAGTGGAACTGTAATAATCATAATATTTATAGGATGTCTTATTGGAATAATAAATGAATGTCATTCTTTTGATAATCTTTTAAATAAAATACAATCAGGAATAAAGAGTTCTAGGCAGCTTACGGTAACTGTGTTTTTAGTTTCTCTTGGAGTAGGATTTGTAACAGGAGCACAGCTTTTGGCAATCATTCTCCCAATCTCTATATTTCTTCCACTTTTTGAAAAGTTTAATTTAAAAAATAAAAATATAACAAGAATAGTTGAAGCAACTGGAACTGTAGGAATAACTCTTGTTCCATGGAGTGTCCCAGGAATATTTATAGCAGGAACTTTAGGTGTAGATATGGTAAAAGTAGTACCTTATCTGTTTTTTCCAATAGCTTTATTGGTTGTAAATTTGTTTTTTAATATAACGGAAATAGGAACAAGCAAACTTGAAAATGAAGCTAAAAAAGAGGGAAAAATTAAGAGGGAAGGTATTATATTTAATCTTTTCGGCAAATAAAAAGAAATCAATTTTAAACAGCCTTGAGCTTTGCAAGGCTGTTTTTTTTATTATAAAAAAAATAATAAATAAAAAATGAAATGAAGGAAACTACTCGAATAATTTTATAAAGACATTGTGTTAAAGAAAATACTTTCTATAGCATAATTTATAAATACAGAAATTCATTTGAGAAATTTTTATTAAATTTTAAAAAATTTAATAAAAAAATAATAAAATTCATTATAAAATGTTCTATTTAAAATAAAAATTCTCCGATAAAAAACAAAAATTATAGTTGACATTAAAAGTCTACAATGATATTATGTATATATAGCAAAAAAACATTAAATTTAATTTTGTATCCATTATAAAAAAGTTTTAAGAGTCATTTGGAATATTAAAACAAAAGGAGGCAGTATATGTTTTTTAAAACAACAGAAGATCATGAAAATTTGCGTATGAGAATAAGGGAATTTGCTGAAACAGAGGTAAAGCCTATAGCTTTTATGTTAGATAAGGAAAATGAATTTCCAACTGAGGCTGTAAAAAAATTAGGAGAAATGGGAATATTGGGAACACCATTTCCAAAAGAATATGGTGGAGCTGGGCTGGATATGCTTAGCTATGCAATTGCTGTTGAGGAATTATCAAGAATAGATGGAGGAACAGGAGTAATCTTATCAGCTCATGTTTCTTTAGGTTCGTATCCTATTTTTGCCTATGGAACTGAAGAGCAGAAACAAAAATATTTGGTACCATTAGCAAAAGGAGAAAAATTAGGAGCTTTTGGGCTTACAGAACCAAATGCAGGAAGTGATGCTGGTGGAACTGAAACAACAGCAGTATTAGAAGGAGACTATTATATTCTTAATGGTGGAAAAATATTTATAACAAATGCAGATAAAGCAGAAACATATATAGTTTTTGCAGTTACAACTCCTGATATAGGAACAAGAGGAATAAGTGCTTTTATAGTTGAAAAAGGATGGGAAGGATTTACATTTGGAGATCATTATGATAAAATGGGTATTCGTTCATCTTCAACTGCTGAATTGATATTTAATAATGTAAAAGTACCAAAAGAAAACCTTTTAGGGAAAGAGGGAGAAGGATTCAAAATTGCTATGTTTACACTTGATGGTGGAAGAATAGGGATAGCTTCTCAGGCTCTTGGAATTGCTCAAGGTGCTTTTGAAAATGCTCTTGCATATGCAAAAGAAAGAGAACAATTTGGAAAACCTATTGCATTCCAACAGGTAATTTCATTTAAATTAGCTGATATGGCAACAAAATTGAGAGCAGCAAGATTTTTGGTATATAGTGCTGCAGAATTAAAAGAAAATCATGAAGATTATGCTATGGAATCTGCTATGGCAAAACAATATGCTTCTGATGTATGTTTGGAAATTGTAAATGAAGCATTACAAATTTTTGGAGGAACTGGATATCTTAAAGGAATGGAAGTAGAACGTGCTTATCGTGATGCAAAAATCTGTACTATTTATGAAGGAACAAATGAAATTCAGAGAGTAGTTATTGCTTCTCATTTAATTGGTAAAATGCCTAAAAGTGATGGTGGATCTAAAAAGCCATCTTCAAAAGGTCTTCCAACAGGTATTCGTAAAAATATGATATTAAAAGAAGGAAGTGCAAAAGAGAGAGTTGAAGCTTTGGTAGAAGCTTTAAAAGCTGATGGATATGATTTTACAGTAGGAATAGATTTAGATACTCCTATATCTAAAGCTGATCGTGTAGTAAGTGCTGGAAAAGGAATCGGACCAAAAGAAAATATGGAACTTATTAAAAAACTAGCTGTACAAGCTGGAGCTGCCATTGGATCATCTAGACCAGTTGCTGAAACTTTAAGATATCTTCCATTGAATCGTTATGTTGGGATGTCTGGACAAAAATTTAATGGAAACCTATATATAGCTTGTGGAATCTCTGGAGCAGGGCAACACTTGAAAGGGATAAAGGATGCAACAACAATAGTTGCTATTAACAATAATCCAAATGCTCCAATATTCAAAAATGCTGACTATGGAATAATTGGAACAGTAGAAGAAATACTTCCTTTACTTACTGCTGCATTAGACAATGGAGAACCTAAAAAAGAAGCTCCTCCAATGAAAAAGATGAAGAGAGCTATTCCTAAAAAAGAAATACCTACTTGGAAACGTCATGTTTGTAATGGATGTGGATATGAGTATGATCCAGCTGTAGGAGATGAAGAAAATGATATAAAACCAGGAACACTTTTTGAAGCTCTGCCTGAGGAATGGATCTGTCCATTATGTGGAGAAGATAAAGATATGTTTATTGAAGTTTAAGATACCTATAAAAAATTTAAGTTGTTTTAAGCATAAAGGAGGAGTAATTCATGCATAATGTTAGAAAAGTAACTGAAGATTTATATTGGGTAGGAGGAGATGATCATCGTCTTCATCTATTTGAAAATATACACCCTATTTCTAGAGGAGTTTCATATAATTCATATCTTCTTTTAGATAAAAAAACTGTATTGTTTGATACAGTAGACTGGTCTATAGGACGTCAATTTATAGAAAATATACAAATGGTTCTAGATGGAAGACCATTAGATTATATGGTTATTAATCATATGGAGCCAGATCATGCTGCTATGATAGAAGAAGTAATGCTTCGTTATCCAAAAGTTAAAATTATTAGTAATGAAAAAGCTTTTTATTTTATGACTCAATTTGGATTTCATATAGATAGTTCAAGGACTCAAGAAGTAAAAGAAGGAGATAAAATATCTTTTGGAAAACATGAGATTTTATTTGTTGCAGCTCCAATGGTACATTGGCCAGAAGCTATGGTAAGTTTTGATCTATCTAATGGAGTATTATTCAGTGCAGATGCTTTTGGGTCTTTTGGAGCTTTAGATGGAAAATTATTTAATGATGAAGTAAAATTTGACAGAGAGTGGCTTGATGACGCAAGACGTTATTATACAAATATAGTTGGGAAATATGGTCCTCATGTGCAAGCACTTTTAAAGAAAGCTGCAGGAATAGATATAAAAATTATATGTCCTTTACATGGTCCAGTTTGGCGTAATGATTTAGGATATTTCCTAGAGAAATATGATAAATGGAGTAGATATGAACCTGAAGAAAAAGGTGTAATGATTGTATATGCTTCAATGTATGGAAATACAGAAAATGCTGCATCTGTATTAGCTTCTAAGCTGGTAGAAAAAGGAATGACTAATGTAGTAATGTATGATGTTTCTAAAGCTCATGTTTCTCAACTTATATCTGAAACATTTAAATACAGTCATATAGTATTAGCTTCTGTGACATATAATTTAGGAATTTATCCATTGATGCATAATTATCTAATGGATATGAAAGCTTTAAATTTACAAAAAAGAACATTTGGTATATTAGAAAATGGTTCTTGGGCTTGTGAATCTGGAAAATTAATGCAGGAATTCTTAGAAGATATGAGAGAAATGACAGTTTTGAATGAAAGGGTCACTTTAACTTCTTCTATGAATGAAAATACAATTGAAGAGATGGATATTTTTGTTGATAGCATACTTGAATCAATGAAAGAAAAAAATAATTAAATAATAAAAAAGCTCACTGGTTAATCAGTGGGCTTTTTTGTTATCTAAAAATAACTATGAAAAAGTTAAAAGTTTTCTTTTATAATAAAGTAAATACTTAGAAGGTTAGAATTCCTATTTTCTCTAAGATTATTATGACTGAGATGCATTAAGCATATCTTTTTTTATATTAAAATTTAAATAGTAGAGTGAGTATTAATGTGATAGAATTTAGTTAGGATTTAGTTTTGTACAGATAGAAATTTTTTGAGGGGAATAAAGATATGGAAAAATTACAGAAATATAAAAGAGCTGTTGTTTTTTCTGGAGGGGGATCCAGAGTTGCTGTTTATGGAGGTGTATGTTCTGCACTAAAAGATATGGGATACACACCTGACCTCATCATAGGAAGCTGTGGTGGAGCAATGGCTGCTGCCATTATAAATTCATTTGAAACTGATATTGAGATAAAAGAATATATGAAGTCATTAGAACTATATAACTTTATGAAATCTTTAAAATTAACTAAAGAAAAAATGCTCTATAGAATAGGCATTGATTGTAAGTTGAGGGAATTAAGAAAAAAATTATATATTGAAAATATTTTTGATAAATATTTAGTAGATATACCAGAAAATTTAGAAACTTATCTTCCAACTTTAAATAAAGAAAAAAATCTTTCTATTAGAACTGTTATAATTGGTTCTAAAATACTATTTGATAGATTTGAAACAGGCAAAATATGTGGAGATAGAAAATTGTATCAAGAGGTTATTTTTACAGATAAAAAAACAGAGAAATTATTAGAAAAAGAAGAATTAAATATAAAATCAAAAGTTTTATTGAAAAGCACAATTGCA
>Ga0153982_1000076_pt1 | contig 28104 bp, 31 predicted proteins | sample TSGA066MetaG_FD_104743 | JGI IMG/M metagenome (GOLD analysis project Ga0153982, IMG submission 104743) | Attine ant fungus gardens microbial communities from Georgia, USA - TSGA066 MetaG | ecosystem: Host-associated > Fungi > Mycelium > Unclassified | place: USA: Georgia, Alexander Wildlife...
GATACCCAGGTGACGGCCAGCAATGCCCGGACTGACGGTCTGATCCAGACCGAACAGGCCGCCAGAACACAGGGCAACGCTGACACCCTCGCGGCGGCCACGTCGCACAGTGATGCAAACCTTACGACCGCACAGGGCTACACCGATACCCAGGTGACGGCCAGCAACACCCGGACTGACGGTCTGATCCAGACCGAACAGGCCGCGCGGGAAAAGGGTAATGCGGAAACACTCCATACCGCTAACTTGTACACCGACCAGAAAGTGAGGTCAGTTAACGCTGATGGTGTTATTTCAAAGGCAAAGAACTATACCGATGAAAGCGCCAGACAGACGTTGAACAACGCAAACACCTATACAGATCACCGCGCAACTCAGGCTGAAAATAATGCCGTAGCCCGTTCGCAGTCGTATACCAATAGCCGCTTTGGAGAGCTGAAGCAGCGACTGGATAAAACAGAACGACGTCTGAATGCCGGTATTGCTGGAGTAACGGCAATCTCATCCATCCCTTACGTGTCGGAAAATAATGTTTCATGGGGCATTGGCGGCGGTAACTACCAGAACGGAAATGCGCTGGCGGCGGGCGTCCAGCTTAAAATGTCTCCAAACACTAACGTCAGACTCAATGTTTCCTGGGATTCAGCTGGCAACAGCGCTGCTGGCGTGGGTTTTGCCGGGGGGTGGTAGCAACTTCTTAATCATATAGCTCACAGCTGAATTTTTCCTGCCTGTTTGCGGAGTATCGCAATGACTATTGAATATATTCGGAGGAAACAGTGAGTTTTAAAACCGGATTTATTACCCCTCCCTGGCCGCATACACGCGGCGACTCAGTAAGTGCTCTGAGCCTCATTAACCGCGTTGAGAAAAATGCAGCCAGTGGTTGTGGGCTGTATTACGAGATCTATCACTACCGCGCACTGGAGGAGCTTTACGGCATTCTGACCAACCTCTGCGCCGCAGACGCTGCAACTTTTCAGAAGATTGCAGCCAGTCGTGGTTTTAGCCTGAATGAAAGCGACCTTCAGGACACTTCTCAGGCATATCACGAGATAATTTCAGAAATCAAAAGAGAACAATTATGAATATAAAAGATAAAGCGATACGTCTGTTAATAGAGTCAGACTACAACATTATTGTTACTGGCAAAACAGGGGCGGGTAAAACCGACCTGATTTTGAATTGCAATATTCCAGATTCCCATTATTTCGATTTTGTCGCTTTAACTGACATCGACTGGCGAAAACCCGGCTGGCTAACTGAAGAATCTTTCTGTGATTTTTTACCTCAAATTATTCATGCAAACGAAAAAACGCTAATCCTTGATGCCGTCGAGTTTCCTGATGATTTGAGCGGCTCAAAAATAGTACACCTGATAAAAACCGCCAGAAAATCAGGCAAGCGACTAATTATCGTTGCGTATCCTGAGAATGCCAGACAAGTGCTGACGTTGTTTGACGCTGTCATCCACCTGGAAATGAGTCCAGGAAGAGAATACATCACCTATAGCATCAAAATGGCAACGGAGGATACGAACGAATGAGACTCTGGATTGCAGAAAAACCCTCTGTGGCCAGCGACATTGTTAAAGCGCTTGGCGGCAGCTTCACCCGGCATGATGGCTATGCCGAATCCTCCACCGACATTGTGAGCTTTTGCGTTGGCCACGTCCTTGAAATGGTTCCCCCGGAACTGGTCAACCCGGCTTACGCTACTTGGTCGCTCGATACGTTGCCGCTGAAGCTGTACCCCGTACAGCTTCAGGCAAAGGAGAGCGTGGTCAGGCAAGCCAACGCGCTTATCAGGCTGATTAAGCGCCCGGACATAAAAACAGTCGTCCACTGTGGCGACCCGGACGACGAGGGGCAGCTGCTTGTTGATGAAGTGTTGGAGTTCGCCGGGAATACAGCGCCGGTGAAACGGGCGCTGATTAACGACAACACCGCGCCAGCGGTGAAAAAGGCCATCACTAACCTGAAAGACAACAAAGAATTTCGCGGGATGTACCTCAAAGCGCTGGCACGTAGCGTCGGGGATGCGATTTTTGGTTTCAGCATGAGCCGGTGTTACTCAATTAAAGCTCGTGAGAAGGGCTACAAGGGCGTTTTATCCGTTGGCCGGGTACAAACACCGGTGCTGGCTCTGATTGTGCGCAGGTGGCGTGAAAACAAGGATCACACCGCCTCGTTTTATTATTCACTCACAGGCAATTTCATCAACGGAACGGACGTTATCAGCGCACGCTGGCAAACGTCGGAATACGCGCCGGTGGATGATAAAAAACGCCTCAACGATAAAAAATGGGCTGACGGTCTGGCCAAAGCGCTGGCAGGAAAATCAGCCACGGTTCTGGCCGCAGCCGTAGACACCGGAAAAACTACCGCCGCCCCTCTGCCGTTTAGCCTGGATAGTTTGCAGAAGTACATGCACCAGACGGAGAAGCTGACGCTTCAACAAACGCTGGATATTACCCAAAAATTACGCGACACCTATAAGGCGATCACCTATAACCGCTCCGACTGCACCTATTTATCCGACGAGCAATTCAGTGAAGCCCCACAGCTCGTTGAGGCGTTAAAATCGCTGAACGCTTTTAGCGCCCTCGACACAGACACAACCCGGAAAAGTAGCGCATTTAACAGCAATAACATCTCAGCTCACACGGCAATCATCCCTACGCTAAACGTTCCGGACATGGCAAAACTCACCCCTCATGAAAAGGCGGTGTATCTGGCCATTGCGAAGTTTTATCTCGTGCAATTCCTAGCGAAAAAGACCTTTGATGAGGCGATAGCCGAAATCAAATGCGGTGATGAGTCGTTTAAAGTCTCGGCCAGAAAAACGACGGATAGCGGCTTTACGTCGTTCCTGGGCGACGATAAAGACGAAGATGAACCCGACGATAACAGCGGCGCTTTCGATGTTCTGAGCCGCTTACGTACAGGAGAGTCATTGACCTGTCGCGATATTTCAATTGCTGAAAATAAAACTAAGCCCAAGCCTCTGTTTACCGAAGGCACATTATTGGCGGCGATGATTAATATCGCTGACCACGTTGCCGATCCTCGCATCAAACAACTGCTCAAAGAAAAGGATAAAGGGAAGAAGAAAAATCAGGGTGGTATTGGCACACCGGCTACCCGTGCAACCATTATCGAAACGCTGAAAAAGCGCAATTATGTCACCATCAAAAAAGGAAAATTTGAACCCACTGAAGCCGGTTTGTCGTTGATTAATGCCCTTCCCGATTCGGTCACACAGGCGGATATGACCGCCGTCTGGTCAGAACGACAGGCGGCAATAGAAACTGGCCAGCTGACCATTGAAAAGTTTATCGATGGGCTGTATGGCGAAGTCACTCGCCTGGTTGAAAGCGCTGAAATCAATATCAGTGCCTCAGAAAACCCGGCACAGAAAACCGCGTTGGCGCGGCTTTCTGTTAATTGTCCTTCCTGCAATTCTCAGCTCGTCATGACGGCTAAATCCTGTGCCTGTACTGGCTGTAAATTCAAAATATGGCTTGATTTTCGAGGTAAAAAGCTCACGCAAAAACAAATTGAAACCATTATCGGTAAGGGAAAAAGCGGTGAGATAAAAGGTTTCAAAAGCAAGAAAACTGACTCCACCTATTCGATGTTTGTCACCCTGAAAAACAAAGAAACTGGCGAACTCGGTTTTGAATATCCTTCCCGCGATGACAGCAAATCATCACCTAAAAATATGCCACGAGAGTTAAAACTATGAATACTATTCAGGAAGCATTGTCCTCAAAACGTACCCTTAAAAAATTCCTACTGGAATGCGACTTTACTTTCCTTAGCACACTTCACGAACAAATCACCGCCACCTTAACGGAAAGAAAAGCCGAACATGAAGCACAAGAGCAACAGCGAAAAGAGCGCGAAATAAAACGCCTTGAGTTGATAGAACTGATTAAAGCGGAAGGTTTTTCGCCAGAAGAATTCGCCAGTATCCACAGCGTCCCCAAAGCGGCGAAACGTAAACCAAAATACCAGTATATCGAAGGAGGCATTACCAAACACTGGTCAGGTGTTGGCCGTGTTCCGGTGGCCATTCAGCAGGAATTGGATGCTGGAAAACCTCTCGAATCGTTTCTTATTCACCCTTGAACTAATGGTGTAATGTATGTTTAAGAACAGAAAGTTAGATAACATCATCGACATAATAAAAAAAAGTGAAGGGGGGATCGAAAAGAGACTGGATGAAAACAGAGAGCTACTGGAGACTATTATAAGTAAGACCCCAAAACTGCTTAAAGACAATCCCTGGATAGTGAACTGGATTAAATCAAATGAGGAATACCTCCTTAAAATTACAGGAGCGGCAAACATCGAACTCGATGTAAGACGCATCCGTCCCTTCCCTAAAATACCGCGACCCACGACATTTAAAATTATTAATATCGTAGCGCAAACGACTAAGGATAACGCCTCTTTAATAAGACAACTTGAAAGTGCAATTCATTATTTTAAAAGAGGACATTCTAAAGGAATAGACCATGATGATGACATAGGTTTTACCTTCGAAACAACCATCGAAGAAAATTCGATCTTTGGAGATGAAGGTGCAGCAAGCAGATTCGAATAATACGGGCACAATCTATGCCGTTGACCTTGACGTTCAGCTGCGAAGATTTACGAGGATGGTGATTCAATTTTGAAAAAATTGCTAATCACCAGACCGTAAAATCAGCGCAGTGGTGAGAGGCGAGTAAATTCAATTTCGACGAAATTGTTAATTTGCGTCGCCGAACCCACTTTTTGAGCGCTCACCCCAAGTGAGCCGAAAAAAGCCGGGGGGAGCCGCAAAAAATTTGCCGCCCCAGCGAGCAAATAGGTGCGCCCACGCACCGTTTTTTGTGGGGGGCTTGCCCCGCACACCGTCGAGCCTAAGTCTCCGGCCAAAAGCCGGTAGCGTGGCGCGACCACCCCCTAAAAAGCCTAGTTTCCTTTTAATTCGCTTTGTGAGGAACGAACAAGGCGAAGAAAAAGGTCAAAACAGGCGTCTTTTAGGGGGTGGTCGCGCGTAGCGCGCGACGGTGTGCCGCCTTTGACCTTCGGGGGTTTTGGCATGGCGTCCAGCCATGACATTACCCCCATGCGACATGCAGTAAGGGCGTCCAGCCCGCACGGAATGCCGCACTCCGTTAGATCGCGGGAGTATACCCCCGCGATCATGGCCGCACTGCGGCCACCTTCTTACGCCTTATGCTCTCGCCTCATCATCTCGGCGCACACTGTGCGGCGGGATGGTGCGGCGAAGCTATGCGGCGAGAACGTAAAAGGATCTCAATCATGTTATTTGACCGTTTAAGCTATTGGCTATCACCGATAGTTAATAGTGCATTGTGGTTTTTTGAGTTTTTGCAGACGCATCAGATGATTTTAGCGCTGCTGTCTGGTGTGATGCTGCCGTTTATATTCCTGCTCAGAAAAGATGAACACCAGAACGCACCATTCTGGAAGAAACTTATTTTCGGCTTTTCAATGCTGTGCTTTCTTTTCGGCACTATCGCGCCGGTTCCTGTCTGGTTCCTGCGACGCATGTATGCGGGGCGGGATGAAGTCGCCATTCCGGTTTTATCATGGAGCATATTGTTGGCGTTCACAGCTGCGGGGCTTATCACACATATCCTTTTACGGCGCTTGATCTCCCCAGAGCTGGATAAAGCAAAACGTAACTTAGTTAAAAAGACCGGCATGGAGCGTGACAGCCGGACAGACGTCAGAAGTGTAAAAGAGCTTTTGCCGCAGGCATTAGATTACGATCCGTTTGAGTATATCGACCTGAGCAAAGGCATTTTCATTGGACTTACTAAGAACGGCGAACCGCAATACATCCCAATAAAAGAGTGGCAATCGCAACATGCCGACATTATCGGCACCACTGGTGCAGGTAAAGGCGTGGTAACAGGAATTCTGCTTTATCAGAGTATCCTGGCAGATGAAGGGGTTTTCGTCCTAGATCCTAAAAATGACGAATGGGCACCCCATTTGTATAAAAAGGCCTGCGAGGATGCTGGTAAACCGTTTGTACTGATTGACCTGAACAAACAGGAATACCAGATGAACCTTATCGACGGTATTACCCCCGACCATCTTGAAGAATTATTCGTGGCCGGGTTCAGCCTGGCGGAAAAAGGCGAGGCGGCAGATTTTTACCGCATTGACGACAGGAAAGCGGCGAGAACTGCGGCGCAATTTGTTCAAACCAATCCAAACGCAACCATCCGGGATATTTACAACGGTGCTTACGTGCAGGGCATCGGTGAAACGATAAAAGCGTTTCACGGTAAAACCGAAGAACTGGCGATGCTGAACAGCATTAATGCACCAGGCGGTTTTGCACTGAAAGAGATTTTCGATAAAGGCGGCTGCTGTTACATCATCGGCTCAATGCGTAACTCTAAAATCATCACCGCACAGCGTATGATTTTAGTGAGACTTTACCAGCTGGCCGAATTACGTGATCGCGTGGCGGGTAGTATTCGGCCTATCGCCATCTTTAAGGACGAGGTTAAGTATCATCTTTCTAAACCAGCGCTGGAAGGTTTGGGCGCGGCACGCGATAAAGGCGTTCACATCTTAATGGCGCATCAGTCCATTGCCGATTTACGAGACTGCCCCGCCGATTTAAACGGTGATGCCGTTGTGGGGGCGGTAGTAGAGAACTGCAAATTTAAGCTGGTTTATAAATTGCAGGATCCGGACACCGCTGAATGGGTGGCCAGAATGTCGGGCACGATTTTAGTCGATGACGAAAGCCGCAAAGTTAAAACAACGGTTGTACTCACTGAAAAAATCGACGATGAACGAATGATACGCCAGGCCGAAAGCTATTACATAGACGCTAATATGCTGCAAAACCTGCCGAAGTTCGTTAGCTATATTTTCAGCGCCAATACGCTTGCATTTCCTTCTCTAATCGCTCCGATGAAAGTGAAAAAACAACCGCTGGAGATTTTCACGGTGGCTCCTGCTCTTGCGGCGACCATACCGGACGTTAAACCGGTGCTGGATTTTGATTTCGACAAAGAAGAAGCAGCGTCTGCGGCAAAAGAAACCATTCCCCCGGGGATAATCACCAGTGCTGGCATTGAATTACCAGTTGCAGAGAAACCAGAAAAAACCCTGCCTGTTATCGATCCACACGAAGAAGAATGGGCGTTTTCATCCCCTCCAGAACCAGAGGGAGAAAAATCCTCTCTTCTGGATTTCGATTTTTAAGGAGGCGTAATGCTATTAGCCACGAACAGCGAGCGCCGCGATCGCAACAATGAAAAAATCCGCATCCTGCTGAATTTTTTGAAAGAGGAAACCTACAGCGATTATCAGACACTCCAGATGTTGTTTGGCTTTAAACACCACAAATCGCTTTATTCATTGCTGACAAAAGTTACCAAGATGGGGCTGATTCAAAAACACATACTGGAGTCACGCGTCAGCAAAATAGCGCTTTGGGGTATCACCAACGACGGATTAGCCGTCGTTCTTACCCCCGATGATAAAGTGATGCCGTCACGGTTTGAGCCATACCGCATTACTGGATGGTCACTGGATCATCATCTCGATAATCAGCTAGTGCGCCTGACGCTGGAAAAGAAAGGCGCAACGGACTGGATTAACGGTGATCGCTCAACATTCCTCAGTCAGTACAACGTCAAACACCGCCCGGATGGGCTAATCACTTTACCCGGTGGCCGGGTAATTGCCGTTGAAACGGAACGCCGCTTAAAAACCAAAGCGCGTTATCAGTCGATTATGGCCAGCCATATGGTGGCTATCAGCGATAAGCACTGGCGTTACGTTTTTTATGTCACCCCGGATGAACAGAAAAAACGCGCTTTGCAGGTGATTTTTAACAGCATCAGCAGCGTGATCGTCAAAAATCAGCATGTCACTCTGGAAGCCAAACACCGTGACGTTTTCCGCATATATACCACGGAAGAACTCAAACAACTGGAGTTAACGAACTATGCGTAAATCATTATTCCTGGCGCTGGCCATTGTTATGGCCGCGCCTGTGACCGTCAGCGCCGTCCCGGTGATTTCGGTGGGCTTTTCCCCGGCGAACGGGCAAAGCGCATTGCAGGTCGTTTTAGGTGTCATCGATGGCGCACAGCGTCACATTGATGTTGCGGCTTACAGCTTCACCAGTAAGCCAATTGCAGCGGCACTTGTTGCCGCCAGTAAGCGAGGGGTGGAGGTCCGGGTCGTGGCCGATGAAAAGGCCAACCATGACCGTTACACCGCCGTCACGTTCCTGGCCAATCAGGGCGTGCCGGTTCGTCTCGATAGCCAGTACGCCATCATGCACAATAAATTTATGGTCGTGGACGGCGACACGGTGCAAACAGGCAGTTTTAACTACACGGCGAGCGCCGCGCGCCGGAACGCTGAAAATGCGCTGCTGGTAAAGGGCTCGCCAGAACTGGCGAAAGCATACCAGCAGGAATTTAGTCGGCTCTGGAATGAATCAGTGCCGGTGGCAAAGCGCTATTAATCAACCTCAAAAGTTTTGACGTTGTTTTGTTTTTTGAGTGTTGCCGGTCGCAGCTGCGGGACGTTGGCCAGCTGCGACCGCCAACATAGTGAAAAGTTAAAATTCATCCACTTAGCGTAAAGTGACGATGAATTGCCATCATTCAGAAAAATTGAAGCCCTGCGGCGCAGGGCTTGACCTTTCAGCAGTCCATCAGGAACCGATGTGCTTTACTGGCGGCGCTTGCCGCTTTGAAAATGTAACGCTTATCGTCCTTCAGTGATTTCAGCCAGGAAGCAATATAGCTTTCGTGCTGAACCTCTCCACTCACGCCCAGGTCAGCCATTAAAAACGCGCTGCCCAGCTCGGCGATCAGTTCTTCAAAAGCGTACTTCTCCGATCCGAATTTGTTCCCCTTCTCACGGTCAAGGCGGCTTTTAGCGCCTGTCCAGTGAACCAGCTCATGCAGGCCAGTAGCGTAAAAATTCGCGGCATCAGCGAACAGGTGACGCTCTGGCAGCCAGATTTCATCCGTTGACGGCTGATAAAAAGCCTGTTGACCACGCTCCGTGATGTTTGCGCCACTGCGTTTAAAAAGGTTTTCCACCTGCGGTAACGGGTCGAACACGTCCAGCGGCTGTGGGGCGATTTCGGCGCCATCGTTGGCGCCCATCTTCAGCCCGTCGATCTGCTCAATGTTAAACACGGTGAAGGTTTTCAGCATCGGGATAAATTCCAGATCACCGGCATCGTTTTCCTTCTCCAGCGTCTTGTAAAAAATGGCGGTAGTACCGGTTTCACCCTTGCGAACCTGTGCGCCCTGCTCTTTCGCCTGGTTGTAAGTCAGCCAGCGGGAATCTGTGAACCCTTGTTTAGCCGCGCTGCACCACAACAGCATGATATTCATTCCGCTGTATGCCGTGCCGGTACTGAAGTTTGACGGGATACCGGACACCGCGCCGTTACGCTTCCACGGACACACCCACGGCTTAACCCCCATTTCTAACGCTTCAACGATGCTATCCGTTACCACCTGGTAAATATCGGTTTTTGGTTTGGCTTTGCCTTTAGCAAATTTCGTTTTTGAGGAGCCTGACTGTTCCAGCGGGGATACGCTGGTCGCCGGTGCGGTGTTAGGGGCGCTAGTCTGGGTGTGCTGGATCATAGTCATGGTTATTTCTCCGTCAGTGTGAATTTCGTCTTCGTATCGCCTGACGGTTCGGCCTGCCCGGAGTCGTTCTGGTCTGCAAGGGCGCGTAGCGTTTATACACCCTTGCAGACCAGGTTGTGACGGGGGACGATTACCGGAAGCCTGATATGAAGAAGAAAGGCAACACAGGAGAAAATGACGGCCAGCGCACACGGACGTAGCGCCCCTTGCACTGCGGCGGTGAAATAGCTTTTGACCTGGCAGTTCATCAGCGATGGAAGCCCGGAGGGGTGAGCCAGTTTGTTTGGCTCAATGCTACAGCACAACGTAGCGCCCGGACGTCCAGTTATTTAAGGACGTTGATTAAAGGCATGATGCCAATACTTATATAATAGGTTTATATCCTATTATATAAGTATAACGACCATTGTTATTCGGAAGGATGATAAGCCGCGCTCGATGCGGCTTATCATTAAAAATTACAGATGGAAAGCAACACGTTTTCCGGTAGGGAGCGTCACATCCAGGCTTAATTCTCCGCCCAGCGCTTTCACATAGCGCTTCAAAGTTGATAGCCTCGGATCATTGTCGGCCTGCTCCATCCGGGCAACAGATGGCTGTTTTACACCCATCATTGTAGCCAACTCTGTTTGTGAAATATTCAGTTCGTCACGCAAGGCGCTTAGAGCGATCTGGAGGCTGGCCTCTTCAACCCGCTCCGCTACACGCGCTTGCATTTCAGGACTTTCTTTAGCCAGAAGTTCTCTGTAGGTAGCCATGTTATTTCTCCAGTTTCGCCAGATGCTTATGGTATTCAGAATCAGCCAGTTTGATCATGTCCTTATAAAAGCGCTTTTCGTTTAATCCGGTTTTATCGCCTGCACACAGAACGATAGCGCGGCGGGCAGGGTCAAACGCAAAAAAAGCTCTGACAGGATTACCATGATGTTGGATGCGCAACTCTTTCATATTGGCAAAGGCAGAATCGTTTAACGTATCAACATATGGTCTACCGAGTGTTGGGCCGAATTTCTCCAGCACGCCCATTGCCTCATATACAGACTCCCTGAGAGCATCATTCTGAGCAAGAAACCACTCATCAAAGCACTCGGTTGTTATGATATCCCACATAAAACACCTATAGCTTATTCGTTATAATTAAGAATATAGTGAATTCACTATAATTTCAAGAATAACTGGCATATAAGCCCTCCTTTTTCCAAGCAAAGCCGACTTCACACCAGTCGTTTTTTTCGTCCGTAAGCTACCATTTTTATATAATGGCCAGTGTCCACCTTTTAGCCATAGGCAGATAAATTCACGAAAATGCCATCTATTTAACATAATGGACGTTATCGGCACCACGCGATCAGCACTCGCCCCGGATTTTCCCCGGAACGACCAAAAGAGCAACTTTTCCTAAGTAAAAGCGCCCTCTTTTCATGTTGCCGATTTGTTATCAAAAAGCCGTTTTTTGTTTGACCGAGATTTCATGGCCAAAGCCTTATTTTTCCACTTTTTGGGTCGCCAGACCTGATTTTCCTGCCAGCAATGCCGCCAGTTGTTCGTTATGCGCTTTCAGCGCTTTGAGTTCACCCGCCAAGGTAGCTTTTTCTTCCTACACAACAAACAAATAAACTAACAAACAAAGTAATTAATTACGTGACATCGTAACGTTAACATCCACTCCAACGAATTCAATGTATACATAAAATGTACATTTTATGTATTTCATAAATACATCTATTGTACATTTTAAATAATCATGTAATATGTACACATTACATACATTCTATGTACTTATTAAGGATGAAATTGATATGTCTGACGTACACAATCCATATGCAGGAAAAGTGATAGCGGTGGCCATTCCGAAGGGAGGGGTGGGAAAATCGACTATGAGCATGAATATTGCGCCAGAAGTAAAACCAGATGTTTTCTATGACACAGACACCACGCCAGCGGTATCGACCTTCAACAGCTTCAGGCCGGAAAATGAGCGATGGAATGTTATCCGTCTAAAATCCGGCGTGGATAACGCCAATAAATTTGCCGCCGACATTCTGGAAGCGAAGGAACAAGGGAAAACAGTGCTGATAGACTGCGGGGGTTTTGACTCAGCATTAACACGTATAGCGATTGCTACAGCAGACCTCATTTTGTCGCCGTTCGTTGATGATCCGACTGACCTGCTAGGCGTTCAGATCTTCAGTGAAGCCCTGCACGAGATTTCTCACGAAATGGGGTCGAATATCACGGCTTATTTAGTCATGTATAAAGTGCATCCTTCCCGCACGAATTTCCGCTACGTGGATGAACACCTGGCGCAGTTCGATAACCTCAAGCGACTGCCTACAGCTATCCCAACTGATATCACAGTGAAGGATAAATTTGGTGAGGGGTTCGGTGTGGTTGAGCATCTGACCACACGCCACGGACGAGCAGGAACAGCATTCCGCGCCTTGTTTAATGACATGCGTGATGTTGTAAAAGATATACATTAAACACATAAATAATGTATTATTAATGTACATTAAAAATACATAAAAGGTACTTAAAATGAGTGCTAAAAAAGATATGTTAAACCGTCTTGCTGGGGTAGCCAGAAGCGCTCCGCTCCAGGAAAACGGAACGGTAGAACCGGCAAATGAAGCAATGGCAGCGGAGCCAAAAGCAGCCACCGTAAAAGCAAAACCGGTGCGTAAATCTAAAAATTTGCTGATTCCTGAAGACCTCTGGGAAGCATATGAAGGACTGAAAAACAGCAATTCAACGTCGCTCCTCATGACTCCCTATATTATCGAAGCATTCCGGGAAAAGCTGGCTAGAGATGGTGCTTTTGAAAATGACAAATAGAATACATTAAAAGCACTTAAAACACACATAATAAGTACCTATAATGTACATTTTAGGTACTTATTTGCACAGTTAATGTAGGATATTTTATGTATGAGCTGACGAAGGAGCGGAATAGATATCGGATCTTGCCCGCTCCGGTTGGCCATCAGGGTAACGTAAAACAAATTACCGCACCAGACGAGCTACAAGCGCCGATCAGTCCCATGCCTTACATTCATATTCCCTCTGTAATTTAAAAGCGTTAGAGCGCTTCTGAGAGACGAGCGAGCTGTATGCTGAACGTCAATAATGCGCTTGCGCATGAAAGGCGGTTCTCAGGGCTAAAAAATGATTCTGTTGGCTGGCCGCCGAAGCCCCGCGTAGCGGGTGAGGATCAATAGAGATCGCCTATCCATCCCTTCACCCTGAAAAGCCATATCCGCTTTCAGCAATGATGATGCAAAATTTCGCGGTCGGAGTTAGCACGGCAAGGCTTGCCGCTGCCGTGGTGTATCTCCGCGTGTGAGCGTAGCGAGCTACGAGCGTATTACTCGATCTGACCACAATGGTTTTCTGACGCATCCAGCGAGGCTGGATTTGTCCAATCCCTCGATGGCCACAGACGTAACTGTGGCCTTCTCACGATTCTGATCTAACTGCCCCATGCTTTAGCGTGGGGTGCTACTTCAAAGGCGCTTGCGCCGTTTCTTTGAGTTATCCACTTATCCAAGGGGATAACAGTAATGTTTAGGTTTTATTTGCCTGCTTTTAAGTATGTAAATACTTAAAAGCTAAGGCAAAAGAGTAATTGCGGGCTTTCGTTTGCACTTCATCTTAAGTTACTAACAGCCAATACCGACCTTGTTCACCGGCACAGGTGAAAACAACGGAAAAGGGGAGGTATGTCAGCTTACGTGGCCAGGTCAGGAACGGTGGGCGGATGTTTTTTGCTCATTTTTACACTATCGACGTGACAAATCCCCGCCAGGGGAGGCGGTCAGTTTCGTCGTTCTCGTCAGGAGGTTTGCGTGTAGTAATCTATTTTTCGCTGCCGCGCAGCTTCACGGCGAGCTTTCATACGGGCTAAACCAGCTGCGTCCATACGCTGAATGTTCTGTATGCGAATGGGTAACAGTCTGGAATCCCACGCATGGATAACTTCACTTGGATCAGCCTTTAAAAGTCGCGCTCGTTCCCGATAAACCATTTTTAATGGTATTCCGAGAGCCGCAAAAAAACTTTCCGTAACTTCAATTTGCTTACATGCACATTTGGCATCGTAAGGATTAAACGGAGCTTTTTCGGTGATGATTAGATTTAACCAAAAAAGACGATCACACCCACGGCTGGCACGCGAAATATGCTTATGTTTTGTAGTCAGACCTGCACGTTCAGACAAGATTTTAAGATTATGGCGAGTCTGCCACGTCCTTAAATCTAAATCATCGAGGATCGCTAACATCAGTTCACAGGCAGCTTCCAGCCCGTACTTGTTCGGTGAATTAACCCAAAACCGGCTTTTACGAACGAGACGGCGAAGCTCGTTATGGATTTTTAACCGCCCTGCAGGAGTCGCAAGTTGTTTAATCCAGCGAGACAAAAAACGACGACGTTTGCGCGAAGCAACGTTATAGCAAGGGGTTTGATTCGGTACGCCTGCCGGTGATGGCCGCGATTTAATGGAACGGTTTTGTTCAGTCACCGTTACCCGCACTTAAGGCGAGTATCAAAGGTTGAAATGTGCGCATGATGGGGTATAATCCTTCTCAGGTTAATCCTGCGAAGCCCCGTTAATCATCGCCCTCCCGCCAAGTTGGAAGATGATTTCGGGGCTTTTCTGCTTGAGCGATACCAGTTTCGTATCAAGCCCAATACCTCACCAAATGAATGGCTTGCCCTGCATTCTACTCAAAACGTAACCTCTTGCAAGCATCTCACCAAAAAGGATCTTTTAGTGATCCACTTCATCAAAGTGAAATAATCTTTTCATATCAATTGATTAACATCATTTAATTACGTTTTTTGTCCAGATCTTGGTCTGTTTCAATAAAAATAGAATATTAATTCCATTAAAAAATTAATTAATATTGATAATTCAATATGTTAATTACATATGGCCGCTAAATCTGTTGATTTATTGAGCAGTAAAAAGATCTAAAAAATGGGGCTAACCCGATCTTTATCACCATGATATTGGTTATTGGCGATCTTTCGATCTAAAAACCAATAAACATTCAGAGCAAATAACTATTTTTACCAGTGTGTTTCTGTATTTAAAACCACTTTACCTTGTATTTACAGGACGTAACTCATGGTTATAACATCCAAACAGATTTACATATCGCATGTTTTAATTATTCGCTCTTTAAGAACGTAACAGCAGCAACCAGCCATAGTCCTTTGGCTTAAGGAGACGTCACATATTGAATAGGGGCGATTGAGTTTCGCGCTGCGCCTGTAACGGGTAAAACTCTATTTTTCTGCCGCTTTATCAAGCAACTTTTTCAATGCATTAGTTAATTCCCTGGCCTCAGCAATCGTTTTAAAGTAGGGGTTAAAATCAGGATTAGCCTTGTTTCTGTGTAACTGAAGAATCACCTCAGCAAAATCGTCATCCTGCGTATAAAAATACCCTTCTGGATAGTTTAAAGCCCTGGCAATCTGGACAATAAACTCATACGGAGGAGAGTATCTTCCCGATTCATAACTTGAGATCTGTGACTTATCACTAACTGATTCTATATCGGTTAGCTGCAAGAATTTCTCCTGTGATAAACCAGCCCGTTTTCTCGCTTCTTTCAGACGTTTGGGAACCATAGCTTCAACCTGTGATTTGAGTTTGACGATCATAGGAAGTCTCCCCGCGCCTGTCGGTTGTTATTTCTAAACATTAAATTAAATGTTGATTATATCTAAACATTATCGATAAGATGAGCACACATCATTTCGATGTTTTGCTCTTTAAAAAAATAGCAGCAGCTATCAGCCGTAGCCCTTCGGCTTAAGGAGATGTACTCGTACGGGGTGTGTGAGATCACGCTGCGCCACAACGTTGGTAAATCACTCAATTCGTTTCATCGTTAAGCCGTTTGTGTTCACGACACGAGACGGCTTACTCATGCAACGGAGAAGCCGATTATGACTATGCGAAAAGTACGTTTAAAAGCCCTGAAAACTAATAAATTCGCCTTACTTGCAGGAGACGAGCGTCTGTTAAACCGAAAAGACCGCATTAAAGCGGCTATCTGTGCAAAATGGACACTTAAAGAGAAGAGCTGTACTGACAGAGAAGCAATTCTTCAGTTAAGGATTGAACGTGCCTGTTTGAAAGCTCAAATAAAGATTATTACAGTCTCAGAAAGAGGAAAATCAAAAAACGAAGCATCTGTCGAAATAGCAACTCTACTAAAGCGAATTGATTCAATAAACAGAAAACTGGAAAGCCATTACCACCATGCCTGACGTAAATGAAAAGCCGTCGGAATCTAATGATGTACCATTAAATGAATATACACATATTGTATATTCAGTGGATGGCTTAGAACCACCGACGATCACAAAAATCGGAGTTGCTTTAGTTAATGAACAGGGAAAATACATTTTTGATGTTAACCCTTGTCATTCAAAAGGTGACATTTTGCTTTATCGAAAAGAGAAATTAAAGGAATAACCGATAAAATCACAGAAATTATCTAAAGGTTGATATGCTAACAGCTGCCACATTCTTATCTTTAGCAATTCAATGCGCCCCGTTAGTTCACCCCGATACAATCAATGATATTGCCAAAACTGAATCAGGCTTTAATCCATATGCGATTGCTGAAATTGTACCGTTGAAAAATGGCGGGAACCGCGTAGTTTCTCATTATCCATCTTCTAAAGAAGAAGGATTGAAAATAGTGGAGGAAATAAAAAGGAACAAACATCGATATTCTGTAGGCGTCATGCAAATAACCAATACAAACTTCCCTGTTTACAATGTAAATGCGGATACAATGTTTAATCCATGCGATAACCTTAGGGTTGCAGAAAAAATAATAGTTGATTGTTATGAAAGAGGAGGGACTTTAAAACGCGCCTTGAGCTGTTTTTACACTGGTAATTTTGAATCCGGTCAAAAGTCAGAAAGCGACTTTTCAGGAACCAGTTATATCCAGAGAATTGGCTACGTCGTGCCATCAACTAAACAGGATAAAGAATCCGAATCAGTAAAGGTTCATGATCCTGAATTGACGAGTAATGCCATTTACCCTGACCGGGTAGTACGTGGGCTTCTGCCTGAAGCCATAAATGATAAACAAACAACCATTAATTACCCCTCACATGTAGTGAGAGGTGAATTAGCTCTATCTGTGAAAAAGGAATAACAAAATGAAAACTATTTTTCGTAAAATCAACCAGAAAGCCAAATCTATTTATATCACCATTACTACAGCAATTCTTCCTACAGCTAAGGCAATGGCTGCGGCTGATGGTTTCTCAAAGGCGAATGAAGGGTTGAATAAATGGGCTGTAGGTTTGGCTAGTTTATCGGTGGCCACAGTGACACTTTGTATTCTCTGGATTGGTTACAACGTTTTATTTGATGGAAAAGAACTTCGCCAGATGAAGAACGTGATCATTGGCGGCATTCTCATTGGCGGTGCTTCCGGGTTCGGTGCCTGGTATATGGCATAAAGAGGATTTATATGGCTGTACTAAATAAAGGGCTGACTCGCCCTGCCGCTCTTTTTGGCGTTCCTTTAGTCCCGCTGGTAATCGCGTTTTCAGTCATCACTATGATCGCGGTATACACTCAGTTTTACTGGGCAATATTCCTGATTATTCCTGCGACTATTGAAATGAGAAGCAAAGCGCAAAAAGATATCCACTATTTCAGCCTGAAACGCTTGTCTTTTAAAACAAGAGGAAACAGGACTGCTAATAAATACTTTGGCGCAAACACAATAATTGCAGGTAAATATGACAACATTGATATAACGGAGTTTTGCGAAAAAATGCGATTAAATCAATGCATCAACATATCGAAGTATGTACCTTACTCCACACATATAGATAAGTATGTTGTGAAAAATAAAAAGGGGGATATGGTCTCTACATGGGAAATAGGAGGGACTATTTTCGAATGTGAAGATGAGCACTATCTGGATCAGGTCACAACGCAGTTAAACAACCTAGTCAGATCTTTTGAGGGAATGCCTTTCACATTCTATATACATCGGGTCAGGGAAAAATTTAAGGATAAGTTTGAATGTAACTCAGGCATTCCATTTTCAGATGAAGTGTCTGCATTATATTATTCCTCCATTGACAAGTATCCTTTCCGCCGATGTCGCTTATTTTTCACGATGTGTTACGCACCATTGAGCATGATCGAAAGAGCAGCACTTAAACGGAAAAGTACAGGTGACAGAGAAATGATACTCAACTCTACATTGAAAATGATGAGTGAGTATTGGGAAATGCTGAACACTTCTCTTTCCCGTTATTCGGCTACCCCGCTTGGTTTATATCAGGAAAAAGAGCGAATTTATTCCTCTCAGTTGTCCTTTTATAACCGATTACTCACTGGAAAATGGCAAAAAATCGCGGTCACGAGAACGCCTATCTATGACGTTCTCGGCTCTGCTGACCTGTTTTTTTCTACAGACACAGGCCAGTGCAGCAATATCGATGGAAACACGTATTTCCGTAGTCTGGAGATTAAGGATCATGCCGCAGAAACATACACAGGCCTGTTTGACGCGCTTTTATATGCCGACTGTGATTATGTTCTTACTCAGTCATACACCTGTATGTCAAAGGAGGAAGCAAGGAATAATATAAAGCTGACAGCCAACCGACTCAAATCAGCTGAGGATGATGCTATTTCACAACAAGAGGACCTTATTGTTGCGCGCGACATGCTACAGTCAGGCCATATCTCGTTTGGTAAATATCATTGCTCTCTGATAGTCAACTCTGCGGATCCTGAACAGGTCATTAGAGATACCAACTCGCTGGCCGAGCCGATTAAAGACCTCGGTATAATCACAACCCTGTCCACTCAGTCCCTTCCTGCGGCTTATCTGGCGCAATTACCCGGCGTTTACGAGCTGCGCCCACGACTTGTACCCATTAGCAGTCAGAACTTCGCGGAGATGGCCAGTCTGCATAACTTCAATCCGCACAAACGAGACGGTAACGCCTGGGGAGAAGCGATAGGAATTATGAAAACGCCATCCGGAGGCGACTATTACCTTAACCTGCATAACGGACAGGAGGGAGTAGACGATTTCAACGAGAAGCCACCGGGTAATGCCATGATTATTGGTAGCACCGGCACAGGTAAATCCACCATTCTGGAAATGATTAAGCACCTGATGCAGAAATACCGCCGTGAACATACGTTTTCAGCTGAAGCCAAAACCAAACGGTTCACGACAGTAACGTTCGATAAAGACCGTTCTGCTGAATTATCGATTCGTCAGGCTGGAGGTGAGTATTTCCGTATAAAATCGGGTGAGCCGTCAGGTTTTGCGCCAGGGCGACTCGCACCGACTAAGCGTAACATCAACCTCGTGAAGCAGCTGGTTCGCCTGATTTGTACTCGTAACGATAACGTGCTTGATCCCCGTGATGAAGAACGAATCAGTAAGGCTGTAGACAGAATTATGATTGATTACCCGGCGGAAAAACGCGGGTGCATCATTACACGTATTCTGGAAATTTTGCCGGAGCCGCCAACAAAGGAATCCCGTACAAATGGCCTGAGAGTCAGGTTAAAGCAATGGGCGCAGGGTGGAGAATTTGGTTGGGTATTCGATAATGAAGAGGACACATTCAATATTGATGAAATAGATAATTTCGGCATCGATGGTACTGAGTTCCTTGATGATAAAGATGTTCGTTCACCTATCACTTATTACCTTCTCTATCGGGTATCCAGTTTGCTGGATGGGCGGCGCTTAGTTATTTTCATGGATGAATTCTGGAAATGGCTACTCGATAAAGAGTTTTCTTCATTCGCGCTGAACATGCTCAAAGTAATTCGAAAACTAAACGGAATATTTGTTCCAGCGACTCAATCACCGGAAGAAATGTGTAAGCATGAAATTGCCGCAGCAATTATTGAGCAATGTGGCACACAGATTTTCCTGGCTAACCCAAAAGCAGATGAGGATGACTACGTTAGCAAATTAAAAGTACCACAGAGTGTTTATGAGATTGTACGAGGTCTTGATCCCGGCGCACGTCAGATGGTTATACTTAAAACACCGCTTAGACGCGGTGAAACCAGACCGTTTATTTCAATAGCCACACTCGACCTTTCCGGGTTGGGTCGTTATACAAAACTATTAAGTGCCAGTGCCGAAAACCTTCAAATATTCGACTCTATCTATAAATCTGGAATGAAGCCTGAAGAATGGAAAGATGAAATGCTCAGGCGAGCAATATAATCTTCAACAAAGAGTTATATATGAAAATGAAAAAAACACTTATTAGTGGTGTTATTGCGGTATTGATATTTACTTCAAACGCACAAGCAGGCATACCAGTAGTTGATGTACTGGCAAATACAACGTCTATTAATCAGTGGTTACAAAAGCTGACGCAATGGACTGAAACCGTCCAGCATTATAAGGAGGAAATGAATTCTTATAAGGAGCAACTCGCAACAGCTACCGGCGTTCGTGACGTACAGGCTTTTCTGTATCAATCTAAAAGCCTGGCAAACGATATCAAGGCTATGCGGGATCGGGGTATATCACTTAATGACTTACTTACAAACCCCAATGGCTCATATTCGTCTGACTTAAACAGTCTGTACAATAAGTATAAGGTCTTTGATAGTTGCTCAGACAATGCGACAGGTAGCTATCTGGAGAGCTGTAAAAAGATGGTAATTAATCAGGCCGCCGCCATCGAGGAGACAACAGAAGTACAGGGTAAAATTGCAGATACGCTTGGTGATATCGCAGATCTCACCAACAGAATCCAGTATTCACAAGATTCGAAAGAATCTCAGGATTTAGCTAACGTTGTATCTGCTAAAAGTGTCCAATTGAACGCGCTTACAACGCAGTGGGAAATGACTGTTAAACAAGCAGAACAGCGTAGTAAGATGTTGGAGGCGCAGAAGCAGAAGGAGTTTTCTAAGCAACAACTTAACGCGCCGGTTGCTGATTTAAATCACATTGGAGGTTCAACATGAAGAGAATTTTCCCAGTAATAATTTCAACAACTTTTATATTAACAATAACCGGTTGCAAAGAAGAAAGATCCGAATCTTGGTATAAGCAGCATCCAGATGAAACGTATACTACATATTCAAAATGCCTAGAAGATGGAGAGGCCAGTAATAATTGCGAGTTCGCCATGAGAGCTGCACTCATGTTCTCTCACTCAGGTTCCCCTGAAGTCAAAGATAAGTTCATTAAGCTTTTCGAACAAAAAGAAAAGGCACTTAGAGAAAAATAAGGAGTTTTTATGTCCGGTGGCGTATTCAGTGGAATGAATAACGCCATCATGGGTGGTTTGAACACCGTACTACAAGGCCAAGCCTCAGTATACGGCTCCATGATGGCGCTGATCATCACAAGTTCATTTACCTGCTATATCTTATTCAAAGGCTATCAGACGCTTGCTGGAAAGCTGCAAAAGCCAGTTGAAGATGTGGCATGGGATGTGGGACGAATGTTATTAATTATGATGTTTGTGACAAATATCGGAGGATGGTTAGATATTACCATAGCATCTATAAATGGTTTAAAAAATGGCGTATCAGGAAGTGACAATATATGGGTATTACTCGATACCGTATGGGCTAAAGCGCAAGATTTAGGACAAACACTATATGATAAAGATGATTCTGTATATGTAAAAATAAACGGAGGATTTGCTGAAGTACTAGTGTGGGGCGGGGCTATATTCGTTCTTATAGTAACTACAATAGTAAACTTACTGGCTGAAATCACCATCCTTCTAATGTCAACAACAGGTCCAATATTTATTTTTTGCCTGTTATATGGTTTTTTAAGGCCGATGTTTGATAACTGGTTAAAAACTATCTTTACTGCAATTCTAACCATCATGTTCTCGGCTCTCTTTGTGAGAATATCTATTAATTACACAAATGATATTCTTAATGAAGCTACAAATGCCGCCAATATGAGTAATATGGTCACTCTTGCAGCTCAATGCTTACTGGCCGCGGTGGGTGCCGGTATTTTCGTCTGGTTCTCAGCAAAAATATCAATGGCATTAGGTGGAGCAGCAACTCAGGCAACCATGCAAGCCGTGGCCATGTCTGGCATTGGCTCTCTGGGTTCGGGTATTAACAATGCACTTACAAGCGATACCGCCAAAAACGGAAGTCTTCTGGCGGCCAGATTTGGCGCTAAAGGTATAGCCGGAGCTGCAAAAATGGCAGGCAGTGGTATTGATTATGCAGGCGGTAAAGCTGCTAATGCCTATTCATCCTGGGGAAATTCCCGCGCGGCTGTGGCTGCGTTCCGTGGAGCAGCGGCTAACCGTCGTTCCTCTATTCAGACAATGATTAGAAGTAATCAGCAACGTAAAGACCCTCCCGCTTTATATCTTTCCCCCTGATAAGCCCTGACGGGCATACGGCAACACAACAACCCTCAAGCCCCCTTAATACCGTAATGGTCACGCGACCATGCGGGGGTGTACCCGTTCGTTACAGGGCGGGTAGCGAGTGATGACGGACAAATTCAGAGGACACATAGCAATGAAATACAGCCTTCCTTTCCTGGTGGTTTGGCTACTTACAGCCTGTTCACACCAAAACCATTTACCCCCGGTGTCGGGTGATCCACAACCGATTAATTCACCGGCCATCATTCAGGAGCTAACTAAAAATGTCTGATACAGCTCAAAAAGTTATTAGCGAATCACGAACGTTTGAAAAGGCGCTCAGAGATAAAGACGAGCGTTTTTCAAAAGCGGGCTGGTTACTGTCCTGCTTTTTAGGATTTCTTTTAACCGGAACAATAGGAGCGATAATTATTATGCTCCCACTCAAATCAAAAGAGGTTGATTTATATGCTCTCCGCGAAGAAACGGGACGAATTGAAAAAATAACCACGGTGGATGAAGAACACCTTTCAGAATCTGACGCGCTTAACAGCGCTGAAGCGGCCAGTTACGTTAAACGCCGTATGAGATACAACTACTTTGATCTTCAGAGAGATTATGACGACACCCTGGCCTTTGGCAGCGATGATGTAAACAGGGACTATAAGGCCGAATTTGACGGTGATGATGCACCGGACAAGAAATGGAAGAAAGCAGCTTACATCGTCGATATTGATGTGATTTCTAATGTTCATTCAGACGGAACGCCACCTGATCGCATTGGGATGCTGCGCGTTAAACGAACCATTCGCCGCATTGCTGACGGCTCGGAGGTTTACGACTTCTGGACTGTTCGCATGACCTACCGTTATTTGCCTCAAAAAGAACTGACTTCAGATCAGCGCGAAGTAAATCCGCTCGGTTTCACGGTGACGAGCTGGAAGCCGGTTAAGGAAAACCACAATGAATAAACTCCTAATCGCCAGTACCGTACTGTTTTTTACGGCTTACTCATGGGGTGCTGCGCTGCCGAGAGGGAGCGCGTATGACAGCCACATGCAAAATATTGCGTACAACAGTCAGAACTCAACGATCGTGAACACCCGCGCGGGCTTCGTCACGACGCTGGTATTTGACGATGACGAGGAAGTGATTGATGCAACGCCGGGCTTTCCGGCTGGCTGGACTGTAACGCCTGACAAAAACAGGGTAAAGATATGGCCACAACCCATTAAACAGCCTGTTACCGGTTCTGATGGTAAAAACGTCGAGCAGGTTTTTACTCCCACAGATAAAGACTGGCAGACAAACCTTTTTGTCACCACCACGAAGCGCTATTACAGCCTTATGTTGCATGTCATTGATGATGATAAGCCATCTAATGCGCTGGCGTTTGTTGTGCGTTACAGCTACCCGGATGATGTTCGCAAGCAAACCGCCAGTGCTCTGGCTGCAAGGCAGAAAGAACTTCAGGAGGCACAGGAAAAGGAAGTTATCCAGGCCAGATTTAAAAAGGCTACCACCCCGAAAAACTGGAGCTATACGGCGCGAGTGGCCAAAGGTTCTGAGTCTATCGTCCCAGATTTTGCCTATGATGATGGTCGCTTTACCTACCTGGGCTTTTCCCCGCAAAAACGCATCCCTACGCCGACTGTCATCGTCAACGGTAATGAGCAGGTGATCACACCTACGTTTACCGAACAGGACAATTACCGGGTAATGGTTCTTCGTTCCCTGTCTCCCCGCTTTGTACTGCGTTACGGCAATGGCGCAGGAGGGCAGGTTGTCGGCATCGAGAACAGCGGATTCGGCAAAGTCACTACAGACCTGGGCGATACCGTTTCTCCTTCTGTCAAACTGGAGGACAAATAATGAAAGAGCAGGAAGAGTTCAAAACGAACTCCGAACTTGAAGCTGAAGCCCGTGAACGGGCAAGAGCTGAAATCGAGGGGCAAAAAAGCACGGCATCTGAACCACCACCGGGGCAACCAAAAGTGGTTCAGCACAACAAACCCAAAAGCAAACGAACGCTGATTGTGGCCATCGCCAGTTTGCTTATTCTGGCAGGGATGGCGGCCGGAGGGGATTATCTGATGAATATGGCTAAGGGAGGTAATCCGGATCAGGAAGATGGGGCAAAAGCCCCTGCAACCAATAGCATGGATGCGGTGAAAACACGTACCGGAATGGGAAAAGATAGTAATCCCTTTGAAGGGGAAGAGCACGCTGATACATCCAGCCAGCAGACTGAACAAAAAACACAAGCCCCCCGCGATGAACCGCCTATGTCATTCAGTAAGGTAAGCGCACTGACAGCGGGAAGTTCTGCCACATCCGGGACTAGCAGCAGTAGCAAAACGTACACATCGACGAAAACGGATACAGCTGGCACGGATTCAGATCAGTTTTCAGATACCGCTCTTGCACAGTGTGAAAAGGTACTGGTAAGAGCACCTGACGGCAGGCTTTACTGTCCGGGATCATCCACGGCCAGCAACGAGGGGGAACAGGAGAAAAACGATGGCGTAGCCCGGTTAACAGCCGTTAAACGCCTGGGTCTTGATCCTAATTTATATATTCCCGTAGATACAAACATCCCCTGTTCATTGATGGAGCGATTTGTTTCTGATGTGGCCGGGAGAGTTTCATGCCTGATCACTGAGGATGTTTACAGCGCAAATCATTTCGTTCGTCTGATTCCGGCAGGCAGCGTGGCGAAGCTTTTGTACAAAACCGGCACGTTGAAAAATGGCATGGGTCGAATGTTTATCGCGGCTACCGAAATCAGAACACCAGAGCCTGACGCGCTGGTCATTCCTTTACTTGATAGCCAGGCCGTTGGCCAGCTCGGTGAAAAAGGTGTGGCCGGATGGGTTGATGAACACTGGTGGAAACGTATTGGTAATACGCTTTTACTGGGTACGGTTCAGGACTTTGCGGCAGCGGTGGCAGATTCAGCTCCAGGAAAAGATCGTAACACGGACTATACCGAAAATACCCGCACAGCAACCGCTGAAATGGCAAAAACCATGCTTGATAACAGCATTAATATTCCTCCGACAATGTACAAAAACCAGGGCGATATCATAGCGCTGTCAACTGGCGCAGATATTGATTTTTCCGGTATATATAAACTTCACGCGAGGTAGAAAATGGAGAAAACTAACGTCGCGCTAGAATACATGCGCGATGAAATATTAGGCGACTATCTGGATATAGATGGACTAACCGAAATTGCTATTAATCGTCCCGGAGAAATCCATACAAAAATTAACGGCAGCTGGTCAATGCATGAAAGCCATGTAACGTATGAGCAATGTGAGGCTTTTGCAAGTGCTCTTGCGGTATGGTCTGACGATAATATAGATGAAATATCGCCTATATTATCTGCTACATTACCGAGCGGTCAGCGCTGTCAGGTTATTTTCCCTCCAGCGTGTGAGCGTGGAACAATAGCAATAACAATCCGAATACCTGATTATTATCAGAGAACTCACCAGTCATACATTGACTCCGGTTTTTATAATCGAGTGACAGGGGTCGAGAAAAAAGAGACAAAAGATGATGAACTAGCAAAAATATATCAAAGTGGAAACATCCCTCTATTCATAGAAAAATGCGTGGAATATGGAAAGACTATTATTGTAGTGGGTGAAACCGGCTCTGGTAAAACCTCCTATATGAAAATGTTGCTTCGTTATATTCCCTCTTACCTACGCATTATTACCATTGAGGATAACCCGGAAATAAAATTTTATCAGCAATCGAATTATGTCCATCTGTTTTATCCGGCTGATGCCGGTGAAGATGCCATTGTTACCTCAGATCGTCTGGTTCGTGCCATATATCGTATGAACCCGGATCGGCCGCTCCTAGCTGAAATTCGAGGCCGTGAAGCGTGGGATGCTTTAAAACTCATTGAGTCAGGCCATCCTGGTTTTATGTCCTCGTTGCACGCTGGTAGCCCAAAAGAATGTATATCAGGCTTGGTAGATCGCTGTATGGAACATCCGGCTTGTCGGGGGATGCCAGAAGAGGTTCTGCGTCGAAAAGTAATGCGCTGCATGGATGTTATCGTGAGCGTCGATATTAACGGCAATGTACGCCGGGTGGGTGATGTTTACTTTAAATATCTTCACCAGGATGCCATGAAAGAGAGCTTTGCTAATGACTAAAAAACTTTTCATCACGGTACTGGCTGTGTTGATAGCCGGATGCTCATCACCGCCCGAACCGCTGCCGCTTGAATGGGATAAACCGGCTCAACAAGTCAATACCCAATTACCACGATGGGAGCCTGATAACACCGTTATTGCATCCCCGGTAGTGACAGGCCACTGGTCATACATAATCAGTAACTTTGATAAGAATTATAATTACCCGGTGTATATCTGGTTCATAGTTGCTCACTCGTCACACTTCGTCATTTCTGCTTCAGATGCACAAAGCTACTTCGAAACAAAGGAATGGTTAAGAACCAATGGAGCTAAGGGGATTATTACATTTCAAAAAAACACGGATTGCCTGACATGCCAATCAATAAGAATCTATCTTTCACGATAATCTAAAAAATTCTGTTACTTGCTAACTGATTTTTTTGGATTCAACAACTGAAAGGCGTTAGTACCCTTTGTAATATAAAACTGGAGTCGAATTATGAAAAAAACCATTACCGTGGTGGCTTTACTGTGCCTGCTATTCGGGTTCTCATCCTCTTCATTTGCTGCTGATCCATGTGAAGTTGTCTTGTGTATGTTTGGGAAAGCAACTGGCAATAGTGGAGGAAGTGAATGTAGTAGTGCAGAAAAAGCATTCTTCAAAATTAATTCATTTAAAAAACACCATCGTTTTAATCCAGCAAAGACGGCAGACATGCGAAAAAACTTTCTGGGGCAATGTAAAGCAGCCGACCCAGCATCAATAACAAAAATTATCAGTAAATTTGGTCGCATTCGCGGATAAGGAAAGTTTATGAGTAATAAAAAACGGCGTTATCAGTCACTGCCTGCCCCCTGGTTTATTAATCAATTAAAAAAACTCAAGCCAGATAAAAAATAAATCAATTACACCCCTCAAGCTAAAAAAAAACCTTAATAAATACCACCACACCGGAATAACCCGGATAAAACTCTATTATGAGAAAGAGATATATGATCAAAAAATTTAATATTGCTTTTCTGACTGCACTTATTATCTCCACTCCTGTGTTGGCAACCACCGTTGGTTCAGGAACAGAGAAATCTATTAATATAGGAAATGGTGCCTTGGTGACAAACATGCCAGGAGGAAGCGATGCAGCAAACGGCGTAGCCATCGGTAACAATGCTGATGCAAGAGCCGGGAACAACATTGCCATCGGAAATAGCGCAACAGCGCACAATAATTACGATTCCGTAGCCATCGGGAACGGAGCATCTGCGACAGGTGCATTCAGCAGCATTGCTATAGGTAGGGCTGCCTCTTCTACCTCTCCTAGTGGCGGAATAGCCGTAGGAGATAGCAGTAACGCATCAGGAAATTATGCACTTGCCATCGGGAACGGTGCATCTGCGGCCGGAGACAACAGCACAGCTATTGGTGGTGGATTTTCCACCATTCCTGGAGCATCAGCTTCCAGTGGCGGGACTGCGATTGGAGCTAATTCAGTGGCTGACAAGGGGATAGCCATTGGCTCAGGGTCACGTGCCACACGCGCTGACCAGGTGGATATCGGCAGCCGCCAGATAACCGGCCTGAAAGACGGTACAAGAGTAACGGATGCCGCGACGGTCGGGCAGATGAACGCAGCAGACACCGCCACACTGAAAAACGCTCAGGCGTATACCGATACCGCAAAAGCTGATGCAATTATGCAGGCAAATCAGCACAGCGACGCGAACCTTGCCACAGCAAAGGGCTACACCGACACGCAGGTGACGGCCAGCAATGCCCGGACGGACGGCCTGATTCAGACCGAGCAGACCGCGCGGGCAAAAGGGGATGCCGACACGCTCACTGCGGCCACGTCGCACAGTGATGCAAACCTTGCGACC
>Ga0153982_1000078_pt1 | contig 27584 bp, 21 predicted proteins | sample TSGA066MetaG_FD_104743 | JGI IMG/M metagenome (GOLD analysis project Ga0153982, IMG submission 104743) | Attine ant fungus gardens microbial communities from Georgia, USA - TSGA066 MetaG | ecosystem: Host-associated > Fungi > Mycelium > Unclassified | place: USA: Georgia, Alexander Wildlife...
GCGGTCTCTGCAGTGGTCACTGTCAGCAGCGCGGCTTGAGCGCAAATGCTGCGTTCGACGTCGCGCGCGCGCCGACGCCAGCGCCGCGGCGTGTAACCGGCCAACACGGGATCACCGAGATCCGCGACCCAGCGTTGACGATCGCCACAGGCGCGCCGTACTAGCTCCAGGGTGTTGGCGGGTTCGTGTGAGGCGATGACCAGGTCCGGGCTCAGTTGCACCAGCAAACGCGTCAGTGCGGGTCGCGCCCATGGATTCCACTCACCGCGCAGATCGGGAAAGAGCGCTAGCCCGAGGATCGATTGCAGAACTTCCGAAACCCGTTGTTTCCAGCCACGCGGCGGTCGTAGCACGATCGGATCGGCAGTTGCAGTAGGCGATGGACGATCGGCGCCGGCAGCGTTGGCTCGTGCCGCACGGCGCTGTCTGCGTTTGCGCTGCAGCGCGATCATGCCGCGCAACGGGCCGGCGAACGTGCGGTGCACGGTGACGCTGGCCGGCAGTTCTGGCAGACCTGCGATCCTGCCGCCCAGATCTGGTGCGAGCACGTGCATCTCGTGTCCGCGCGCAGCGAGTTCGCGAACCAGATAGGTCCAGCGCAACGATTGTGGAGATGGGCTGGGCGGGAATTCGTAAGCGACCAACAGCAGACGCATCATGCTTCTCGGCAGAAAGTGGCGTCGATCGCGGTGCGCGCGACAGCTGCGGAAAAATGTCCGCGCACATTGTCCAATCCGGCCAGCGCTAGCCGCCGCCATCGTGCTGGATCGCAGTACAGGCGCGCGACCGCGTCGGCGAACGCGGTTGTGTCGTCGGCGAGCACAACATCGATGCCATCGTGCAAATACATGCCTTCCGCGGCGCATGTAGTCGCAACAACGGGCATGCCGGCGGCCATATAAGTATTGATCTTGCCCTTGACCCCTGCGCCGAATCGCAGCGGCGCCAACCCAATCCTGGTGCTGGCGAGCAGTGGTTCGATATCCGGCAAATAGCCATGCATGTGCACTGTTGTAGCGATCTGCAGACCGGGTAATGCTTGCGCCATGCCTTCGCCGACCAGATGCAAAACGCAGCCGGGTAATCGTGCTTCGATCTGCGGATATACCTCGGACAGCAACCAGCGCGCGGCGTCGACATTGGGTGGATGCCGCGCGCCGCCGAGAAACAGCAGGCCCGCGCGCGCGTCAAAGCCGATTGGGTTCTGCGCCACCGCATGGATATTGGGAAGCACAACGACCCGCGCGTCCGGCAGTGCCTGTCCGAGCAAATCGCGTTCGGCCGTGCTCACCACCCAGGTGACGTCGGCCATCGCGATCGCACTCAATTCGCGCCGGCGGGTACCTTGGGCTAACCGCCGCAGTCGGTGGTCGTTGTGCAGTTCGGCTGCGCGCGATTCGCGCAGGTGATGCAGGTCGACCGTATCCAAAATCAACAGCGCATTTGGCGCGAGTCTGCGCAGCAGCGGCAGCAAAAACTCGCCTAGGTGATAACGGCTGATCACAAACGCGTCATAGCGCCTGGCATGGGCCGCCAGCCAGCGCGGGTAGGCACCGATGCGCGCGCCGGTATGCAATGCGATGCCAAGCGCGCGCACGGCGTCACTGTAACGTCCGGCATCGCGGCGGTCGTCAGGCAGAAAATCCACCGCATATCCCATGTCACGCAGCAGTTGCAGCAGCTGGTAGGCGCGTTGTGATCCGGAATCGCGATCCGGCCGCGGCGTGGTGACATCGATCACCAGAATTCGGCGAACGCGCCCTGCGCCGCGCGTGCCTGGAGGCAATTGCGGCTGTTGCACCGGCATGGTGATTCGGCGGTCATCGTTGTCAGCGTCGCGGCGTAGACGATCTAACAACCCGCGCCAGCCACGCGCATGTTGGGCAAGACGCAGGCGATGCAGGCGCGCTGAGAACCGGCGCCAATGGTAGTGGATTGATGCGCGCAAGCGAGGTGGCTGAATGGTAGAGGATGCCCTGTGCCGGAAGCGGCGGGTTGCTGCGCTAGACTCGTGCAACCGACAGAGTCATTCCATGCGGCAGCCGCCGCCATTGTCGCACTCATGGTCCCGCTTTGGCCCGCATCGATTACGAAGAAGACGAAGAACAAGACCGCAGCACGCCGGATTGGCGCAGATGGGTGATGATCGGGGTGTTGGCGTTGGTCGGCTTGGCCGCGCTGATCCTGATTCCCTACACGCTTTATCTCAACCACCAGGTCACTGAGCGCTTTGGGCAATTGCAGTGGCAGCTGCCCACGCGCGTGTATGGCCGCCCGCTGCTGTTGGCGCCGGGAGTGGCGATGGACGCGCGCGCGCTCAAGACCGAACTGGACGCGGCCTCGTATCGCGAGGATGCCGGCGAGCGGCCGGGCAGTTATCGCCGCGACGGCTCGCGCTGGATCATCGCAAGCCGCGGTTTCCCCGATATCGCAGGGCCGGTCGCGCCGAGCAAGATCGAGGTCACGCTATCCGGTGGCGAGGTTAGCCGCGTGCGCGATCTAACCAGCGCCAGGCGTTTGGAATCGATCAAACTGGACCCGGCGCGTATCGCCACACTGTATGGACAAAAGCAGGAAGAGCGGCGGCTGGTGCGGGTCGAGGAGCTGCCCGATCTGTTGGTCACCAGCCTGCAGGCAGTAGAGGACCGCGACTTCGCCCGCCATTATGGAATCGACCTGTCGGGGATGCTGCGCGCGGCGTTTGTCACCGCGCGCTCTGGCGGCGAGAACATCCAAGGTGGCAGCACCTTGACCCAGCAACTCGCGCGTAGCGGTTTGCTGGGCATTGGGCGCGAGCGCACGCCGGCGCGCAAATTTAATGAAATCCTGTACGCAATACTGCTCGAGATGCGCTACGACAAGCGCACCTTGCTGGAGGCCTATTTCAATCAGGTCTACTGGGGCCAGCGCGGCGCCCAGGCGATCCATGGCGTGGCGGCCGCTTCGGAGTTCTGGTTCGGCCGCGCGCCGGACGATTTGAATACCGAGCAGATCGCGTTGCTGGTAGGCATCGTCAAAGGGCCGTCGGCGTACGACGCGCGGCGCAATCCCGAGCGTGCGCTGCAAAGGCGCAATTGGGCATTGGCAAAGATGCATGAAACCGGCCTGATCGACGCGGCCGAATACCAGCGTGCGCGTGTGGCGCCGCTGGGCGTGACCGAGCAGCCCGGCAGTATCGCCGCCAATCGTTTTCCCGCGTACGTTGACCTCGTGCGTAGGCAATTGGCGGCGGATTATCCCGCCCAGACGCTGCAAGGCGCCGGCCTGAGCGTGATGAGCGGCATGGCGCCGTCAGCGCAAGGTTACGCAGAAGGCGCGGTCACGCGGACTTTCGATGCGCTAGGCCGGCGCAAAGTGCCGTTGCAAGTTGGCATGGTGGTTACTGATACCCATACCGGCGATGTGATCGCTGCGGTGGGCAGTCGCACATTTGCCGACCACGGCTTCAATCGTGCGATCGAGGCCAAGCGTCCGGTTGGTTCGCTGCTCAAGCCATTTGTCTATGTATTGGCCTTGTCCGATCCTTCGCGTTGGACATTGGCCACTTGGCTGGACGATTCGCCGGTGCGCATCCGGCTGGACAATGGTCGCGTCTGGGATCCGGTCAATTCTGACCGTCGCAGCCATGGCAGCGTACGTGTGCTCGATGCGCTGGCACAAAGCTATAACCAGGCAACGGTGCGTCTTGGTATGGAAGTCACGCCGGAGCGCTTGGCGAAATTGCTGCTGATGGTGGCCGGGATCGAAGCGTCACCCAATCCTGCGCTGATCCTCGGTGCGCTGGACGAGAGCCCCTATGCGATGGCCCAGGCGTATCAATTCTTCGCAACCGGTGGAAATCGGCAGACGCTGCGTCCTGTGCGCGGAGTATTGGACCGCGACGGCAAGCTGCTCAACCGCTATGACAAACCACCGCAGCAGGCCACTGCCAATGAGTCCCTGTCAGCGCGGTTGGTGACCTTGGCGCTGCAGAACGCGATCACCAGCGGCACTGGTCGGCAGTTGGTCAGTGACGGCCGCGGCCGGCTCAAACCTGCGGGCAAAACCGGCACCAGCAACGACAGTCGAGACAGCTGGTTTGCCGGTTGGACCGGCGATCATCTTGCGGTCGTCTGGGTCGGCAACGACGCCAATCAATCGACCGGCCTGTACGGGGCGACCGGCGGCATGCGCGTCTGGTCCAACCTGTTTGCGCGTTTGCCCAGCGCACCATTGCAGGTCGACAACGACGGTATCGAGTGGGCTTGGATTTCGCAGTCGTATTCCACCGATCCCGGCTGCCCTGGCGCACGGCGCTTCCCGTTCGCCAAAGGCTATATGCCCGCGTATCAGCCTTGCGTCTATGCCCGGCCTGCCGATCCCTATCGCGGCGACGGCGGACAAGGTCAGGAACAACGCCGACGCAGCTGGCGCGATTGGTTCGGCCTAGGCGATCGCCCACGGGATCCTGTCCGAGAAAGCGTCCCAGCGCCAGCGCCGCCACCCAGCCCCGAACCCACGCCGCAATCCGCACCGCCAGACGTAGACAGGTAGCACTCCACAAGGCCGCCACTAGAACCGATTCCAATGCTAGAACCTGGCGCAGAGGTATCTCACGGATCACTTGAATGTCTCGAGGACAGCTCGAACATCTCGCGGACAACGTGAACGTCATTCCCGCGCAAGCGGGAACCCAGCGTCTTTGATTTTCGACGGCGTAAAGTCACTGGATGGCCAGCGCTGCGCACTGTTGAAAAGCGCGCTATTGGAAATCACGCCGTTGAGAAGCATGCTGTTGAAAAGCACGCTATTGAAAAGCACGCTGTTGGACAGCACTCCCCGCGTTCGCGGGCATGACGATTGGAAACATTCAGTGCGCACTGTATGTCCGCAGTGAGATAGGTTTTAGTGACATAGGTTTTAGTGACATCGGTTCTGTTGAGACAGGGCTAGCCAATGAATCGGCCGCACATTAAAGTGAGCTCCATGATGATGCGCTGGCAGATGTGGGTTCATATGGTGCGATTTCGCGTCGCGCTGATTAGCGCGGCCTGCCTGCTTGGCGCATGCGCATCGCCGCCATCACCGTCTGCGTCCACCAATGCCGCGTCGCCTGCGCAGGCCGATCCGGTGCTGATGGTGGCTGCGATACGCGCTGCTGTGGGCAGCGGTGAAGGTGAACTTTCCGTACAGCCGCTGCGCGATCCGATGGTCGAGGATCTGCGCGAACAGGCGAGCGTGCTGGAACAACAGCGCAAGTACCCCGAGTCTGCGGCTGCATTGGATCAAGCCCTAGGCATCGTTCCTGACGATCCTGCTGTGCTGCAAGAGCGCGCGGAGGCGGCTTTGTTGCTTAATGATTTCGCTGGCGCCGAGCAACGCGCCCAACGTGCATGGGAGATCGGCTCACAAGTGGGTCCGCTATGTCGCCGGCACTGGGCCACGGTACGGGCGGTGCGATTCGCCGCGCGCGATGGCGCCGGTGCAGCGCGTGCCCGGCAGCAGATGGACGCCTGCAAGGTCGCAGGTCCGCAGCGCTACTAGGCGCTGTCGACAATACGGTGCAGACCGCGCCTGTGCCGCTTCTACAATGCAAGGCGCATGTCGCACTCTCCGTCCGCATCCCGTCTGGCCGCTGACAGCGTCGCCGCTCTGAGCGAGCGCGGACGCCTCGCCGAATGCATTCCCGGCTTCCGTCCCCGTGTAGCTCAGCAGCATCTTGCCGGCGCAGTGGCCGACACCCTGCACGATCGCTCCGAGCTTTTGGCCGAGGCGGGCACCGGAACCGGGAAAACCTACGCGTATCTGGTCCCGGTACTGCTTTCTGGGTTGAAGACGATTATCAGCACCGGGACTCGCGCGCTGCAGGATCAGCTCTACCACCGCGATCTGCCTAGGGTGCGCGATGCGCTCGGCACCGGACTGAAAACCGCTTTGCTCAAAGGGCGGGCCAACTACCTGTGCCGTTACCGGACAGAGCGGACCAAAGGCGAGCCTGCGTTCTCTACCCGTGAGCAGGCTGCGCAGTTTCAGCGCATCCTCGCCTGGGCCGGGCGCACGCGCAGGGGCGACCTGGCCGAACTGGACGACTTGCCGGAACAGTCTCCCCTGGTCCCGCTGGTCACCTCGACCACCGAAAACTGCCTGGGCAGCGAATGCCCTGCCTATGCCGAGTGTTTCGTAGTTCAGGCGCGACAGCGCGCGCAGGCGGCCGACTTGGTAGTGGTCAATCATCATCTATTGCTAGCGGATCTGGCGCTCAAGCAGGACGGATTTGGCGACATCCTGCCTGGCGCACAGGCCTTTGTGGTCGACGAGGCGCATCAGTTGCCGGAGCTGGCCGCGCAGTTCTTCGGCGAAAGCGTCGCGGCGCGTGCTCTGGTGGAACTGGCGCGCGATGCCCTGTCCGAATGCAAGGATGTGCCAGGTTCGCTGGCGCTGATGCAGGAGCCGACGCAACGTCTGGAACTGGCCAGCCGCGCGCTGCGCGCTGCGCTGGATCGCCTGCCGCCGCGCGGCACTTTGCAGCGCGCCTTGCATGACGATGGCGTGTCGTCTGCTTGCGTGACATTGTCCGATGCACTGCTCGGCCTGCACCAAGCACTGGCGCCGCTGCGCGAGGCCGCGCCGGGATTCGACAGCTGTCACGCACGTGCACAGCAATTGATCTCTCGGCTGGGGCGCTGGCTGGAAGCGCCGGTACCTGAGACCGGGGATGGGGGAGCAGGCGAGGGGACAACAGGCGCAGCAGTAGCGTCGCGGCAGGGAAGCGACCCCGTTCCAAGTTGTTCCAGGTCCATGGTCTCCGATCCGCGTTCCGATGTGCATTGGTACGAACTCACCACGTATGGTTTCCGCCTGCAGCGCACGCCATTGGATGTGTCGGGTCCGCTGCGCGCGCAACGCGAACAGGCGTGTGCAGCCTGGGTGTTCACCTCGGCGACCTTGGCGGTGGATGGCGGGTTTGGACATGTCGCAGGGCGCCTGGGTCTGGACGCCCCACGGACCGTGTTGCAGTCCAGTCCGTTCGATTGGAACACCCAGGCGTTGTGTCTGCTGCCGCCGCGACTGCCGGATCCTGCTACACGTGGGTACACCCAAGCGGTGCTCGATGCGGTGCATCCGGTGTTGCAAGCCAGCGGCGGGCGGGCGTTCTTGCTGTTCGCCTCGCACCGTGCATTGCGTGAAGCAGCGGTGGCGCTGCGCGGGGCGCCGTGGCCAATGTTTGTGCAGGGCGAAGCGCCGCGGCATTTGTTGCTGCAGCGCTTCCGGGCATCGGGCAATGGCGTGTTGCTGGGCACCGCCAGCTTTCGTGAGGGTGTCGACGTCGCTGGCGATGCGCTCAGCGTAGTGGTAATCGACAAACTGCCGTTCGCCGCGCCGGATGATCCGGTGTTCGAAGCACGCCTGGACGCGATCCGTCGCGCAGGCGGCAATCCGTTTCGCGACGAACAATTGCCGCAGGCGGTGATCGCACTCAAACAAGGCGCAGGCCGTTTGATCCGTACCGAAACCGACCGCGGTGTACTGGTGTTGTGCGACCCGCGTCTAACCACGAAAAGCTATGGCCGCGTCTTCCTCGATTCGCTGCCGCCATTGCCCAGGACTCGAGAGGTGGCGGATGCGGCGGCGTTTTTCGCAACATGATCTCGGAGCTCGCTGGTTTTTTCACCACCATGTCTGCAATCGCCCGATCGTGTGATCGTCTATCTGTAACGCCAGCGCATCGGGGCCGTTAAGCTGTCGGCATGCGATTGCTAGCGTTCGAAACTGCGACGGAAGCCTGCTCGGTAGCGGTACTGGTGGATGGGCAGGTGCGCGAGCGGTTCGAGGTCGCGCCGCGCCGGCATGCTGAGTTGGCCTTGCCATGGGCCGATGCGTTGCTGGCAGAGGCGGGAGTCAACCGCGCGCAACTCGACGCGGTGGCGGTGGGTTGCGGTCCTGGCGCATTTACCGGCGTGCGTTTGGCGATCTCGCTCGCGCAAGGCATCGCGCTAGCGCTGGACCGTCCAGTGATCCCCATATCAACCTTGGCGGTGCTAGCTGCCGGTGCGCTCGCGCGTAACAACACGTCGCCGATGCAAATCCTGGCGGCGATTGACGCCCGTATGAACGAGGTCTATGCCGGTGCGTTCCTCCGCATCGAGGGTGAGCTCCGTGCAGTCGGCGAGCAAACTGTTTCGGCGCCGGATCAACTGCCGCCACCGGAAGGCAATGGCTGGCATGGTGTCGGTACAGGCTTTGCCGCAGCGGATGGCGCGTTGCGACGAAGACTGGCCGCACAACTGGACCGGGTCGATGCGCAAGCGTTGCCACATGCGGCCGATCTCGCCCGCCTGGCTGTGAATGCATTTGCCCATGGTCAGGCGGTCGCGGCGGAACAGGTCGAACCGGTCTATCTGCGCAACCGTGTTGCCATGACCCTGGCCGAGCAGCGGGCGCACAAGCCGGATTGAGTGTGGAAGCTATCTCGAAATCGAACATCGCCAGCCCAACGCCCGCGCATATCGTCGCGCTGTTACTGGTCGACCAACTCGCCGTCTGGCAGGAATTGCCAGGTGCGGGTGACGTGCAGGACGTCGACATTCTCTTCTGTGTCAGGCAGTGGCGCGAACGGAGTGGACAACTGCACGATGCGTAGTGCGGCGGCGTCGAGCATGGGTATCGTGCTGGACTGGATGATATCGGCGCGTTCCACGCTGCCGTCGCGGCGAATCGCCACGCTGATCACGAGCACCCCGCCGATGCGCCGCCGTCGCGCCTCGTCCGGGTAGTTCAGATTACCGACCCGCTCGACCCGGTCCACCCAGTTGCGCAGGTAGGCGGCGTAGACATATTCCCGGGTACTGGCGGACACGAACTTGCGTTTGGGTCGTTTAGCGTAGCGTTGCGAACGCAGATGGATCTCGGCGGCCAATCGCGCCATCGCGATGTCGCGCTCGATCTTATGCGCTCCGGGAGGCAGGGTGCTGGCATTGACCTGCGCACGAGGCTGGGGTTCGGGCACCTGATCGATGCTGCGCGAATTGCTGATGACTCGCGCCTGCACAGCCGGCGCGGCTGCCGGTGATTGCGCAAGCAGGGGCATCGGCGCGATGCCTGACTCGGCCTGCGGAATTCGTCCAGCTTGGGAGTCAAGCGGACGGCTGCTGCGCTCGTGTTCGCCTCCGCCCTGGTTGCTGGCCTGCGCGAGAAAATCCGCCTGCTGTGGCGTCAACGGGCTCTGGGTCTGGGTCAGAATTGCGTCAAGAGTGCGCATCACCGGCGCAGAATCCTCGAGCGCGAACCCGATCCCCAAGATGAATAGCGCGTGCACTAGTAGCGATAACACCAACGTAGCCCCGAGCCGCTCGGGCTCGCCGACTACTGGCCGCTGCGGGAGCGCGGTATGGGACATTGGCGGCGTCTTGACTTAAACAACCGGGATTCGGGACTCGGAAAACGCGCAGATCGAGGTCAAGAATCCGCTCTTGAACTGCCCGAGTCTCGAGTCTCAAGTCCCGAGTCCCGGCCTTCCAACACGTCAAACAACCTGCCGGCGATATTGATCCCGAACTGTGCATCCAATTCGCGGATGCAGGTCGGGCTGGTGACATTGACTTCTGTCAACCAGTCGCCGATCACGTCCAGGCCGACGAAGCGCATACCGCGACGCTGCATCTCCTGGCCCACCTGCGCGGCGATCCAACGGTCGCGTTCGGTGAGCGGACGGCCCTCACCGCGGCCGCCGGCTGCGAGATTGCCGCGGAACTCATCGCCCTGCGGAATGCGCGCCAGGCAATAGTCCACCGGTTCGCCATCGATCAGCAGGATGCGCTTGTCACCGTCGACGATCTCCGGCAGATAACGTTGCGCCAAGGCCAGATGGCGGCCGCCTTGGGTCAGAGTTTCCAGAATCACGTTGAGATTGGCATCGCCAGCAGCGGCGCGAAAGATCGAACGCCCGCCCATTCCGTCCAATGGCTTGAGCACCGCCTGTCCCTGTTCGGCGACGAACGCTTTCAGCCCCTTGGCGTCGCGGCTGACCAAGGTGGGCGGACAGCATTGCGGAAATAGTAATGCCGCGAGTTTTTCGTTCAAGTCGCGCAGACCCTGGGGGTTGTTGACCACTAGGGCGCCTTGGGCTTGGGCGACGTCCAGGATCAGGGTGTCGTGCAGATAATCGGCGTCGACCGGGGGGTCTTTGCGCATTAGCACCACGTCGCCGCTTCCGAGGGGGCGGCGCGACAGCGGCCCGAGTTCATACCAGTGCCGCGGATCATCGATGACCCGTAATGGCGCCAACATCGCCTCGGCGCGGCCCTGGTGCAGGTTCAGCCCGCCGGGTGTTAAGTAATGCAGCCCATGGCCTCGACGCTGGGCTTCCAGCAGCATTGCGAAAGTCGAATCTTTGGCGATCTTGATCGCTTCGATTGGATCCATGACCACCACGACATCCAGGCGCATTCCGACCATCCGCGGCACAATAGGCGTCATGGTAACAGGCAGTATCGGTGGCCCTGATGGAGTGCCCGACCCGGTCGAGCCGGGGCTTAGTCTGCCCGCTGATCGAATGGATGCACAGCGCGCGGATCTGTGCGTGGATCAGTCCGCTGATCCAGCGGCAGGTCAGCAGCCCGGCGGTGACGGTTCCGAGCCTAACGTAGACGCCCAACCATGGCGTGGTCTGGGTTTTCGCATCGGCGCGCGTCGACTGGCATCGGAGTTGACGCAACTGCGTCAGCTGCTGCCGATCCTGCCGATCACACCGGTACCCGGCGCCCAACCCTGGCTGGCCGGAGTTGCGAACGTGCGCGACGAAGTGTTGCCGGTGGTCGATCTCGAACTGTTCTTGCAGGTGCGCCGCAGCATGGCCGATGATCGACGGTATTTGCTGCGCTTACGCCAGGATGCCGGTGATGTCGCGATTCTTATCGATGCGCAGTACGGGCAATGTCGCTTCGCGCACACGCGACAGATTCCGCTCGAAGCGGCCGTCGCCGCATCCGGTGAGCCGTTGGCTGCCGGTCGCTTCACGGACTTTCTGGATCGAGCCTATCGGGTAGGCGATCAGGATTGGGGCGTCTTGCGCCTGGATCGGTTGCTGCGAGCGGCGCAATGGAGCATGGCAGCGCTGTCGCTTGGTTCGCGTGCGTCGTACAGCTGAAGGCATGGTCATCATGGACATCAGCAAGTACCCAATGGCACAACGGATCCGCGCATTGGGCAGCGAAGTATGGATTTGGCTATTGCTGGTAGCACTGCTGATATTGATATTCGCGGCAAACACTCTGTATGCCACCACCAAGGCGGCGCGATTTGGTGGCGCCAGCACCGCCGCGTCCAGCTTGCAGGTGAACTCGCAACGCCTAGCGAGCCAGGCCATCGCAGCGGTCGAAGGTGATGCGGAAGCGTTCACCGCGCTCAAGGCGACCACACGGCAGATCGATAATGATCTACAAAGACTGCGCGACAACTTCGGCAAAAGCGATTTGCGCGGACCGATCCAGACTGTGGCCGAGCGATGGACGAAGCTGAGCAAGGACGCGGACCAGTTGCTTGCCAACGAGCAAGCGGTATTGACGCTGGCGAAGAATGCCGAACGCTTCGCTCAGCGTCTGCCGCAGTTGCAAACTCAGCTGGACGAAGTCGTGCGCGCGATGTCGGCCGATGGGGTGTCGTCTTCGCAAATCTACATTTCGTTGCGCCAGGTCGTGCTCGCCGACGCGATGGCGCAATGGATCGCGCAACTGCGTGCCGGTGGTTCGGAGGCGACCAATGCGCGCACTGCCTTGGGCGATGCGGTTCAGCAGTATCAGCAGGTCATGGATGGACTGCGCGAGGGCGGTACCGGAGAGGCGCGGCGCGTACCTGCAGCTGCCGCAACACCGCTCGACCAATCCTATGCGCTGTGGTTGGAAATGAAGCAGGATGCTGAGGCGGTGTTGGCAACGTCTACTGGTCTATTGGAAGCGCAGACGGCGGTCTCGCAGTTGACAGCCGGCGCTGATCCACTGCTTGCCGAGAGTGAATATCTCTTTCGCGCATTGACCGCATTCGGTTCGTTGCGCGATACCAGCGTGATTGGCGGGGTCTGGATCAGTATTTTGTCTGGGCTGCTGTTACTGGCTGGGCTGGTCGGTTTGTATTTCAGCATTCAACGGCGCCAACCTGATCGATCGCAGACGGCGCTGCCGACCCAAGATGGTCAGCAACTGGCGTTTGCTCGTTTGCACGACCAGATCGGTCTGCTCGCTGAAGGGGATCTCACGGTGCAGGCATCCGCCAGCGACAGCGTGGCGGGGGCGGTCGCGGACGCGATCAACACCGCAGTATCGGGCTTGCACGAGCGGGTGCAGGCGATCCGCAGGACAGCGATGCAGGTAGAGGCCAGTGCTGAGCAGGCCCGGGCCAAGCTGTTGCAACTAACCGAGCGCGCCGACCAGCAGGTGCAGGGGATCCATATTGCCGCTGACGCATTGCGCCAACGTGCGGCGAGCGCCGATCAACACACGCGTGATTGCGTAGACATGCTCGCCGCGGCCAAGCACTCGGTGCATGGCAGCAAGCAGGGCGCCGGTGGGGTGCGCGACATGATTCCCAGAATGAGCGCGATACAGCGCCAGATCGAACAAAGCGACCAGCGGATCGAACGTCTGAGCGAGGGCTTGCATGAGATCGCAGCGATGGTGGCTTTGGTCGATACTCTGTCCGAGCAGACCAGTCTGTTGGCGCTCAACGTCGCGATCCATGCTGCTAGCACGGGTGCGACTGGCGGCGGCCTTGGCTCGATGGCAAACGATGCCCAACGCTTGGCTCAGAGCGTATCCGGCGCGGCCAGGCGCATCGAAACTCGGATGCAACTGCTGCAGTCGGATTGTCAGCAGGCGCGCAGCGCCATTCGTCAGAGTGCGAACGAAGTGGCCGCCGGCATCGACATGGTCGGTGATGTTGGCATCGCCTTGGGCGAGATCGAACGCGGGTCAACCAACCTGGCAGGGTGCGTCGAGCGGATGTCCGCAGCGGCCCAACAGCAGTCGAGTGCGGTACCGGCAAGCAACGCGGCGATGGAACGGATTCAATCGATGGCCGCGCAGACCAAGCGCGACGCCGATCATGCCGCACAATCGCTCGACACGTTGGCGCAGTTGGTTGGCGAATTGCGCGGCGTGGTCGCCGATTTCAAACTGCAAGACCCGCTGTGAGAGGGATGTTGCGATGGCACTACCAACAATCGTCGTGAACAAGGCGGCAAGGTGGCCAAAGCGCTGCAGCGTGCGCTGCAGCCCCGGTGGAGAACGCGGTCATGCATAGCGGACCCGATCACGACTCGGAAGTCGTCCAGGTGCAGATCGACGCAGTGCTGCTGGAAATTCTGCAAGCAGAAATTGCCGACCATACCCTGACCATCCAGAACTGGCTGCACGATGACGCGCCAACGGTCACCGAAACCTTGTTGCGTGCGCTGCACAACTGCAGCGGCGCTTTTGTGATGGCGGAAGTGCCGATCGTTTGCGACACGCTGGCGCTGGCGGAGCACTATGTTCGAAGTCTGCTTGCGCGGCAGCAACCGGCTTCGCAACAGGGCGTGGCGCAAATCGGAGCGTTGGTGGATCTGATGCGCGCAACTGGCGAAGGACTGCGCGCACAGCCTAGCCTGATTAGCCGCAGTCCCGAGCTCGATGCACGTCTACGCGCCCTGTGCGCAGCGCTGACGACTACGGACACGGGTTCGGATTCGGATTCGAACACGGAACTGGATTCCGATTCGGCAGGATCGGCTACTGCCGCCACAACCGCTGCTGCACCCGCAGCTGGAGCACGCCCGCCCAAGCTCGACACGCTGGGCCTGCACGCGGCGCCGATTCCAGAAGCGCCGATTCCAAAAGCGACGGCTCCAGAAACGCCGGCTCCAGAAGCGATCGCTCCAGAAACGCCGGCTCCAGAGGCGATGGCTCCAGAGGCGATGGCTCCAGAGACGCCGGCTCCAGAAGCGCCGGCTCTAGAAGCTCCGACTCCAGAAGCTCCGACTCCAGAGGCGCCGATGTCTGATCGGACTGACGACATTGCGCAGCTGGGCCGGGATCACGACACCACCGCATCGCCAGCGGATGACACTGCGCAAGACCCATCGACCAAGCTGTCGGATAGCGTCCCAGGCGAACCCGAGCCGGATCAAGCCGATAGATCGGCACGGTTCGCTCACACTCAGAACGTGCAACCGTGTGCAGAACAAGAACAGGTCCGCATCCGCGCCGATGTGCTTGCTCAGCTCAGCCATACCGCAGCAGAACTGCAAACATGTCGGGTGCGTCAGCAGCATTGGCTAGAAGGATTACGCGCGGTTCTTTGCGAATTGAAGCAGATCGGCACGCCGGTGCACGTGCCTATGCACGCGCCTACACACGATGTGCAAGTACAGGCATTGACGCAGCCCGTGGAAGTGCAGCAGCCAGCGCTGGCCGACCCGAATGCATCGCTGGCGCGTCTACAGTCCAGATTGCACGAGTTGGGGAGTCGGTACCAAACCCTGCTGGCGCAGCAGGCGCGCTTGGATTCGGACTTGCAGGAAAACCTGGCGCAGGCGCGTTTGGTGCCGACGACCAGCGTGATCCCACGTCTGCGTCGGGTACTACGCCAGAGCGCAGCGCAGGCCGGTAAGCAGGCGCGGCTTTGTTTGCACGTCGCACACGACACTATTGATCGTGACTTACTGCAGCAGGTCGCACCTCTGCTGCAATCTTTGGTGCGTAATGCAGTGGTGCACGGGCTGGAGTCGCCTGCACTACGCCGTGCCGCAGGCAAGAGCGAGGAAGGCCGGGTACACGTTGTGCTGCGTTACGAGGGCATGCCTCAACAGGGCACGCATCACCGTGGCACGCTACAACAGGGCACGCATCACCATGGCACGCTACAACAGGGCACGCATCACCATGGCGGACATCTCGTACTGGAGGTTGGCGATGACGGTGCAGGATTCGATTATGCGGCGCTTCGGCAACAGGCGCTGGCGCGCGGTCTGTTGCCGGCGGACGCCACCCTGGCCGACCATGATTTGGCCGGATTATTATTAGAGCCGAGTGGTCCGGCAGCTGAGCGCGTCCATGACGATATCGGGATGGACGGTGTCGCACGACGAGTGCGCCAACTGGGTGGCGCAGTGGAGATCGCGTCGCGGGCGGGCGAGGGCGTCGTCGTCACCTTGCGTTTGCCAAAACCCAGTGCGCTGACACAGGCAATCTTGGTGCGCGTAGGGCAGAATCGTTACGCCGTGCCGATTTTCTGGGTAAGTGGAGTTGATCGCATTGCGCGCCAACCCGGTGCACAGGCAAGCAGCGCCGAATCCGATCAAGGTCACCGCCTCGATGACCAGCGCTATGAGGTGTATGACCTGGGTCGCTTGCTCGATCAAACGCCAGTAAGCGCCGACGATCAAAGCCACACGCCGTTGTTGCTGATACGTTCCGGCGAGGTACGTGTCGCGCTGGCGGTCGATCAAGTGCTAGGCAGCCGCGAAATCGTGGTTCAGTCGGGCAGTCCACAGCTCGCGTCCATTCCCGGCATTTTCGGCGCCGCCGTGGTGGAGGATGACAGCGTGGTGATGGTGCTCGATGTCGTATCCCTGGTGCGTCGTCACGTCTTGTCTGCGCAGTTGCGCTAGGCGGCAGTTGCGATCGGTAGCAGTGCTGATCTGCAACAGAAAACCGCAGCGGAGTCGTGCGCCTGGTTTGGATCAAACAAAATCGCCTGCATGGGTCTGCAGTGCAGCGATAATGGCCAGCCCCGCAGTCTCGGTGCGTAACACGCGTGGACCCAGGCGCAGGCTGTTGAAGGCGGCGCCACGGAGTTGGTCAAGATCTCCAGGCGACCAGCCGCCTTCCGGACCGATGGCGACTACCAGGTCGGTGAGTTGGCTCGGATCCAGTGCACGGACTGTGACCGCGGCCGTTGGATCCATTACCAGACGCTGCGACTCGGGCGCGAGAGTTTCCAACGCATCGGTCAGGGTCCTGGGCGTCGCGATCTGCGGCACGCGTGCGCGACCGCTTTGTGCGCAGGCGGACGTGGCGACATTGCGCCAATGCAGGGTGCGTGCTTGCGCGCGATCGCCATCGAGCTTGACTTCGCCGCGTTCGCTCAACACCGGCACCACACCGACCACGCCCAATTCGGTGGCCTTTTGTATGATCCAGTCCATTTTGTCTGCGCGTGCGACTGCCTGCAGTAATACGATCTGTAACGGGGATTCATTGTCCACCCGAGCGCAGGCGAACACTTCCACGCTGCCGTTGCGCCTGCCTGTGCTCAGAATGCGCGCGTGGTAGTCATGTCCGTCGCCGTTGAACAAGACGCAGACGTTGCCCACCTCCAATCGAAGCACCCGCAACAGATGCGCGGCGGCATCTGCTGGCAATGTCACGATCGTGCCCACCGCCAGCGCCGATTCGACGTAGACTCGCGTCAATCGCACCGGTGTGTGGCCCTACAAATTTGGCCGCCGCCGCGAGCATCGGTCGCGCGGGCAATGCAGTCATCAGCGCTCACTGGATGGCTGCCGTAATCGCCGCTGTGGTGACCTCGGCCAGCAACGCAAGGTCCTGCTCGACTACGCAATACGGCGGCATCCAGTACAGCACATCGCCCAGTGGACGCAGTATCACGCCACGCTCCAAGGCCGCGCGGTAGGCGCGCAGCCCGACACGTTTGGCGGGATCGAATGGAGTGGCTTTGTCGCCATTCTGGGTGAGTTCGAACGCGACGATCATCCCCGTCTGACGCAGATCGGCAACGCAGTCGTGGTCCGCGACCGCACGTGCCAGCTCGCCCATGCGCGTGGCGGTCGCGCGATTGCGCGCTAATACATCGTCAGTCGCGAAGATGTCCAGCGACGCCAGCGCTGCCGCGCAGGTCAACGGGTTGCCGGTGTAGCTATGCGAATGCAAAAAAGCGCGCTCACGCGAATCGGCTAAAAATCCGTCGTAGATGACCTGGGTCGTCAGCACCGCCGCCAGTGGCAAGAATCCGCCGGTTAGGCCTTTCGATACACACAGCAAGTCCGGCTGGATACTGGCCTGTTCACAGGCAAATAATGTACCGCTACGGCCGAAACCGGTCGCGATCTCATCGGCGATCAACAAGATCCCGTGCACATCGCACAATTCGCGTGCGCGTTGTAGATAAACCGGGTCGTACATGCGCATTCCACCGGCGCATTGCACCAGAGGCTCGAGCACTAGGGCACACACTTCACCTGGATGCTCGTCGAGCACGTGCGCAAGCACATCGGCAGCATCTTCTGCATGCCCCTTCGCGCTCTGACCCGGGCGCGCCAGGTAGGCGTCAGGGGAGGGAACGAAGATCGCTTCCAGCAGCAGAGGCGCATACACGCGTCGGTATAGCGGAATGTCGCCCACACTGAGCGCACCGATGGTTTCGCCGTGGTAACCATTTTCCAGCGCGATAAATTTAGTGCGCCGCTGCTCGTCGCCCTGATTCTGAAACCATTGGAAGGCCATTTTAAGCGCGACCTCGATGCCAGCCGAGCCGTTATCGGCGTAGAACACCTTGGCCAACGGCGGGCGTCCGATTTGCCTTGGTGCCAAGCGCAACAGCGCCTCGGCCAACTGAATTGCCGGAGCGTGGCTGAAACCGGCCAGCATCACGTGTTCCAGCGCGCTCGCCTGGGTGGCGATGGCCTGGGCGATGCGCGGCTCGGCGTGGCCGAACAGATTGGTCCACCAACTGGACACGGCGTCGAGATAGCGCTTGCCGTCATAGCCCTCCAGCCATGCGCCCTGGCCGCGCGCGATCGGCAGTAGCGGCAGCGCAACGGGCGCGGCATCGGCCAAGTGCTCGCGCATCTGGGTGCATGGGTGCCACAGCACCGCCAGATCGCGCGCCAGCCAGCGCGCCGCCTCGTCTACAATTCCACCTGCGTGGGCACCGTTTTGCATTCCCGAATTATCCTTTCCCGCAACGTTTGCCGCACCGGCATCCGGTGTCAACGGTGAACGGGCGTCGTCTGCCCATTATCCACGGCATCCAGACCTGCCACGAACAAGGTCGTGTGGTGGAAGACTTGGATCTGGAATTCAGTAATGGCGAGCACCGGCGCTACCGTCGTGTGCATAGTGGCGGTCATGGCGCGGTGGCCGTGGTGGCATTGCTGGATGCAGACACGGTATTGCTGGTGCGCGAGTACGCCGCTGGCGTGCATCGGTATGAGCTGGGGCTGGTCAAGGGCAAAATCGACGCAGGTGAAACGCCTGAGCAGGCCGCCAATCGCGAACTGATGGAGGAGGCAGGCTACGGTGCGCGTCGGATCGATGTACTGCGGACCTTGTCGCTGGCGCCAACCTATATGTCGCACCAAACCCATCTGGTCGTCGCCAGAGACTTGTATCCTCAGCGTTTGCCTGGCGACGAGCCCGAGGAATTGGAGGTGGTGCCATGGAAGCTGGAGTGCTTGCACGAGTTGATCTTGCGCGAAGAATTCTCAGAGGGCCGCTCGATCGCTGCGTTGTTTATCGTGCGTGAATGGTTGCAGCAGTCGCGTTGAAGCGCGCGACGTAGGACCACGCATGACCAGTGACATCGTTCCGGTTGAACTGCGTGAGGGCGTGATCGCGTTGGCGCGTCAGGCTGCAGAAGAGATCCTGACCATCTATCGCACCGACTTCGCGGTGACTCGCAAGGACGATGACAGTCCGCTCACATCGGCTGATCTCGCTGCGCATGCGCTGCTCCTCGCAGGTCTGCAGCGGCTCACTCCAGACATCCCGGTGTTGTCGGAAGAGTCTTCACCAGAAGTGGCTACGCGACTGCGGCGACACTGGACGCGGTTATGGCTGGTAGACCCGCTGGATGGGACGCGCGAGTTCGTCAAGCGCAATGGCGAATTCACCGTTAATATCGCCTTGATCGCGGGCGCGGTGGCGATTTTCGGTGTCATCGTGCAGCCCACAACTGGCAGCCTGTGGCATGGCGCACGCGGCTGCGGCGCGTTTCGACGCGAGCTCGGTTACGCAGAGGATGCCCAAGACCCGGCACAGGCGATGGATACGCCGATCATTTGCCGCAGTCCCGCACCGACAGCGTTACGTGTGGCCGTGAGCCGATCTCATGCCGACACCCGCAGTGCGGCGCTGATCGCGCGCATGGGTGGGGTCGCTGCGGCGCCAGAAGGCTCCTCGCTTAAATTTTGTCGCATCGCGCAAGGGCAGGTGGATGTTTATCCGCGCTTCGGCCCTACCTGCGAGTGGGATACCGCCGCCGGTCAGGCGATCGTGGAAGCCGCGGGCGGCATCGTAATTAATTCGGAAGGGGATCGGCTGCGCTATAACCAACGCGATACCTTGCGCAACGGAGATTTTCTTGCGTTAGGTGACCCTGATCTGCCATGGCAGGACTGGATGCACTAGGGTCTGATCATTCCTGAGAATGTCCAACAACTTCACCGCCGTCCCGATACGGTCGTTGCGGCACCAGCCGGGAATCCAGCTTGCTTAGGAGACACTGGTTTAAAAGACACTTGGTTTAAGAGGCACTGGATTTTTAAGGGACACTGGATCGCTGCTTGCCCAAGGATGAGGAGATGTTGTTAGACGCTGAAATGTGGATGAGCAGGTGGAAGCACTTGCCTTCACGTTGCTTCTACGGTTTTTCCAGCATCTTTCACAAAGCTGAAGATAAATGATAGGGCTATGCGCAATCCGCAAGAACCCGCGGGTCTCGTCCTTATTGTCGAGGACAACCGCAATATCTCCGAGATGATCGGTGAATACCTTGAGAGCCGCGGCTTTGAGGTCGACTACGCTTCCGATGGTTTGGATGGCTACCGCTTGGCCTCAGAAAACACGTATGACGTGATCGTGCTCGATCTGATGCTGCCGCGACTGGATGGCATTGAAGTCTGCAAGCGCCTGCGCGAGGAAGCACGCAAATCCACGCCGGTGCTGATGTTGACCGCGCGTGACACTTTGGATGAAAAACTCACCGGATTATCGGCCGGGGCGGATGATTACTTGACCAAGCCCTTTGCGATCCAGGAGCTCGAGGCGCGTCTGCGTGCGCTGATCAGACGCGAGCGCCGCCAGGTCGGCTCGGAAGTGCTCAAAGTCGCCGATCTGGTGCTTGATCCTGCGTCATTGCGCGCCACTCGAGGCGGGGTCGAGCTGCAGTTGTCACCGATCGGTCTGAAGTTGCTGACCATACTGATGCGCGAGTCTCCGCGGGTGGTCAGCCGGCAGGAAATCGAACGTGAGATCTGGGGCAACAGCTTGCCCGACTCAGATACGCTGCGTAGCCATCTGTACAACTTGCGCAAAACCATCGATAAGCCGTACGGGAAGCCGCTGCTGCACACGGTGCAAAGCGCCGGCTACCGCATCGCCGATATCGAGCAACCACCGCTTTGATTGTCGTCGGCCGGAATCTACATCGATGCCGGGCGGACTTTCACGCAGGCTGAAATCAGCCTTTATTCTCCAGGCGGTCTTGGCTTGTCTGGTCATCATGCTGGGGACGCTGGTCGCCAGTACTCTGACGGTCGATTATTTGATTACGCGTTACCTGCGCGAGGAGGCAAGCGTGTTCTGGCGCGCGCGTCAGGCCGATCCCTCCGCGCCAGTACCGCATTCGGCCATGATGCATGCGTACTTGGTTACCCCTGGGTCTAGTGCGAAGCTGCGCCTGCCGTCGGAGCTGCGCGCACACCAGCCGGGGATGTCGTCCTCGTCAGACCGCCAGCATCGCGTACTGGTGGAGGATGGTCCTGCTGGACGTTTATATCTGATCTTTGGCAGCGCGCGCATGTTCACCCTGGGACGACTGATGGCGGCTGCGCCGTTGCTGCTGTCGGTACTCGCGGTCATTTTGTGCACCTGGCTAACCTATCGGATCGCCCGACGCGTGGTTTCGCCGGTGGATTGGCTGGCGCGTGAGGTCCGCCTATGGGATCCGCGCGAGCCGGATACGCGCGCGCTCGCACCGGATCGCTTGCCCAGCAATTCCGGCGCCGAGACCCGGCAATTGGCTGGCGCGCTTCAGCGCATGGCCGAGCGCACTCGCGCATTCGTACGTCGTGAGCGCGACTTCACTCGCGATGCCAGCCACGAATTGCGAACCCCGCTGACCGTCATTCGCGTCGCCAGCGATATGCTGGCGGAAGATTCCGCGCTGCCGCAGCGAGCGCATCGCTCGCTGGCGCGGATACGTCGTGCCGGACGCGATATGGAGCAGGTGATCGATGCCTTCCTGATTCTGGCACGAGAAGGCGGGGTGCAGCCGCAGCGCGAGGATTTCGACGTGCGTGATGTCGTCTATGAGCAGGTTGAACGGGTTCGGCCGCTGCTAGCCGGCAAATCGGTCGAACTCAGCGTGCTCGAAACCGCGGCGCCACGTCTTTATGCGTCGCCCAGGGTACTCGGGGTGATGCTGGACAATCTGTTGCGCAATGCGTGTACCTTTACCGAGCAAGGGCGGATCGATGTGCAGATCGATCGCGACCGGATCATCATCCAGGACAGTGGCATAGGCATGAGCGAGGAAATACTCAGTCGCGCTTACGATCCGTTCTACCGTGCCGATCCGGACAATCCGTCTGGCAAGGGCATGGGGTTGTCGATTGTGCGCCGTCTTGGCGAACGCTTCGATTGGCCAGTCAGCATCGAAAGTGAGGCAGGGCGCGGTACCACCGCAGTGATCCGTTTTAGTGGATGACGAGTGTGGTTGACTGGATGTGCACTGCCTGGTTCAACGAACCTTAATCAGCCTGGCCTTACCAGCATCCAACACGATCAGGTCTAACCGAATGCAAGCCGGCGCACGCTGGAATCCAACACGCTGGAATCCAAGTGGTGTGACCACACATCGGCGCCAGGCTTGATCGGCGCCAGGCTTGATCGGTCCCAGGCTTGCGCCGCGGTGGCGATAGTTTGCTAAAACTATCTCACTAAAAAAACATTGCGCATCGAATGTCTCAAGTCGTCATTCCCGCGTAGGCGGGGATCTAGAACCTAGCTCAAATTCCGCAAATACATGGGGGCACTGAACTTTCAACGCGTCGTCCCCGCGAACGCGGGAGGCGCTTTTCAACAGCAAGAAGCGCTGGTCATCCAGTGTCTTTGATTTTCAACGGTTTAACATCCATGGAACCGCGCATGCGCGGAAATGACGATCTTGATCTTTCATTGACATTCGATTTTGAGATAGGCCCTAGACCCTTCAAGCAAAATCATCCGCATCGGGTGGGCACGGACCCTCCCAATGCGTTATACGTTAGCCTGCTCGCGAATCGGAACTGGTTACTTGCGCATGAGTAGACCGCGTTACCAAAACCGCCGCAACGGCCTTCCCTGGATCGTCGTCGCCCTAGTTGGATTGGCGCTGGCGGGGGGCGCTTACTGGTGGTGGTCGAGGAGCGACGGCGACAATCAAAGTGGTTATCGCACCACCCCAGTCGAGCGCGGCGATATCCGGGTGGCGATTTCTTCCACCGGCACGCTGAGCGCTATTTCGATGGTGACGGTCGGCAGTCAGATCTCCGGACAGGTCACGGAAGTGCTAGTCGATTTCAACTCCCCTGTTAAACAGGGTGATGTGTTGGCAAGAATAGACCCGAGCACCTACGAAGCCCAGATCGTGCAAGGCTCGGCTCAGATTCTTGCCGCGCAGGCGGCACTGCGTCTGGCGCAGGCAACGCTGCGCAACGCCGAGTTGGACTATCAACGCAAAAGCAGTTTGGCCGACCAGCAATTGGTGGCGCGTTCGGATCTGGATCTGGCCATAGCAGCGCGCGATCAGGCGCAGGCCCAGGTGGTCAGCGCGCAAGCGCAGATCCGCCAGCAGACAGCCTCGACCCAGACCTCGCGGCTGAATTTGAACAGGACCGTGATCCGCTCGCCAGTCGATGGCGTCGTGCTCACGCGTACCATCGAGCCTGGGCAAACCGTTGCCGCCAGTTTGCAATCGCCGGAGTTGTTTCAGATCGCGGTGGATCTGTCCAAGATGAAGATCGAGTTGGCGGTGGACGAATCGGATATCGGCCAGGTCAAAGCAGGGCAAACGGTCAGCTTTACCGCCGACGCCTTCCCCGAACGTGAATTCAGGGGTGTGGTCGAGCAAGTGCGTCTGGCCGCGACCACAACCAACAATGTGGTGACTTATCCGGTGGTGGTGACTGTCGACAATAGCGACGGCGTGTTGCTGCCCGGCTTGACCGTGAATGCCGAGATCGAGGTCAGCAAGCGCAGTAATGTGCTCAAAGTGGCAAACGCAGCGTTGCGCTACAAGCCCGCTGCGGATCCAGCCACTGCCAATCAGCCGCCTGGCATCAACGATGCCAGCGATGGACAAATCGGTGACCTGGTTCGTATCGCAACGCGGATGCAGCTCTCCACTACGCAACGCGCCGCGTTTGATCGTGCGGTCGCGAGCATCCGTCAGCGCCAGGCTGCGCGAGAAGCGCAGCCGCAGGTGCAGGGGAATTCCATGTTCGGCACCGGTCGCGGCATGGGCGGGCCGCGAATCATGATCGGCGGGTCCACTCAAGATGTCGGTGCACAGCGTCAACGCATCACGCGGCATTACCAGACGGAATTTGGCGCATTTCGGGCATTACTCGACCAAGACCGGCGCAAGACCTGGGACGCGGAGTTGTTAGCGTTGATCAATGCACGACACGCGCCGGTTTACAAACTGGTTGGCGGTGTTCCACAGCAACATATGGTTCGGATCGGAGTCAGCGATGGCACGAATACCGAGATTTCCGGTGATATTGCCGATGGCGACGAACTGGTGATCGGCGAGCGCGCTGCGTCTGCTGCAATACCGCCTGCATCGTGAGTGGCGCGATGGATGCGGACACGCCGGTGATTCTGACCCAGGGATTGGGAAAGGTCTACGCTGCCGGCACCCAGGCCGAGGTGGTGGCGTTGAAAAACGCCGATCTGGAGATCGAGCGTGGAGCGTTTGTGGCGATGATGGGGCCTTCGGGTTCTGGCAAATCCACATTGATGAACTTGATCGGTTGTCTGGACACTCCCAGTTCCGGGCAGTACCGATGCGACGGCATCGATGTATCCACACTTGACGCCCAAGCGCTGGCCGAATTGCGTCGCGACAAGATCGGGTTTGTGTTTCAGGGCTTCAATCTGTTGCCGCGGATGAGTGCATTGGACAATGTGATGATGCCGTTGGGGTATGCAGGCGTTGCGCCTGCACTGCGCCGCGAGCGAGCACAGGAGACACTGGCCGCAGTGGGCCTGGCCGAGCGTGCACATCATTTGCCTAGCGAACTGTCTGGCGGCCAACAGCAACGTGTTGCCATCGCCCGCGCACTGATCAACCAGCCGCCAATCCTGTTAGCTGACGAGCCGACCGGTGCGCTCGACAGCAAGACTGGTGAGGAAATTCTGACGCTGTTCAAACGCCTGCGCGACGCCAAGCATACCGTGGTGTTGATCACCCACGATCCCCAGGTAGCCGCGCATGCAGACCGCATGTATCTCATGCACGACGGCGTACTGCATCCGCAGCGAGCCGCGCCATGACGGCATGCGTAGGCGGTTTCGAGATTCGTCACCGTCATCCGCGCGAACGCGTGGATCCAGTGACTTTGATCGTCAACGCTTTAACAACCATCAAAACCCGCCTACGCGGCAATGACGATCTTGATTTTTCATCGGCATTCGATTGCGAGACAGGGTCTAGTGATCTCGCGCTTTCGCTGGAAGTACGCTCCCTTACGATGACTACCAATACCGGCGCACCCGCATGAGTTTCCTGGACATATTGCGCACCGCAGCGCTAGCCCTGCGCGGTAATTGGATGCGCAGCGCCTTGACCTCATTGGGCGTGATCATCGGTATCGCCGCGGTGATCGTGATGGTTTCGATCGGGCAGGGTACTCAAGCGGAAATCGACAAACTGGTGTCCGGATTAGGCGCACAGAGGCTCGATATCTCGCCAGGCGGCGGGCACGGGCCGGGTGGGGCGCGCCAGCGCGCTACCAGCTTTTTTACCTTGACAGAAGACGATGCTGAAGCGATTCGCGATGAAATCCCGGTCGTGCAATACGTTGTTGGCAGCTTGCGCGGCAGCACCCAGGCGGTGTTCGCTGAGAATAATATCGCCACCGATTGGCAAGGCGTCCAACCGGAGTTTTTCGACGTCAACGGTTGGGTGATTGCCGAAGGCAGGCGGTTCGATCCTCAAGCCTATAGCAGTGCAGCCAAGGAAGTGATACTTGGTGAAACCACCCGTCGGACACTATTCGGAGAAGAGTCCGGCGTGGGCCAAACCATCCGCCTCGGTCGCGTGCCCTTTACCGTCATCGGTACCTTGCAATCCAAGGGCCAAGGCGGTTTTGGCCAGGATCAGGACGAGATCGTGATGGTTCCCCTGGAAACGGCGCGTCGCCGACTGCTTGGTGCGATGGGCTTGCCGCCCAATACCGTGATGCAGATTGCATTGACCGTCGCCGACCCAAAGGATCTGGGCTATGTACAGGGCGAGGTGGAAACACTGCTGCGTCAGCGGCACAGGATCAAACCCGGTGATGAGGACGATTTTCGCGTTCGCAATATTTCCGAGGCGGTCAAGACGCGCACTTCCAGCACCAAGCTGATGTCCAGGTTGCTCGGCGCAGTTGCCGCCATCAGCTTGTTGATCGGCGGGATCGGCATCATGAATATCATGTTGGTCTCGGTAACCGAGCGCATTCGTGAGATCGGGCTGCGCATGGCGGTCGGTGCCGGACCGCGAGATGTGCGCAGACAATTCCTGGCAGAGGCGATGCTGATCTCGCAGATTGGGGGAATGCTCGGTATCGCCATTGGCGTGGTCGGCGCATTGGCGATGGAGCGCTTCAGCGAACTGCCGATCGAACTCAACCTCAAGGTCGTGCTCCTGGCGACCGGGTTTTCGATCGCTACCGGTTTGTTTTTCGGTTACTACCCGGCGCGTAAGGCCTCAAAGCTGGATCCGATCGAAGCCTTGCGCCAGCAGTAGCGATGAAGTCAGCGCGTGCATCAGCGCGAGACGATCCGCGATTGCGGTAAGCTTTCGTCTTTGTCGCGAGGGGCAAACCGCCATGTCCGCCATGTCCGCCATGCGCCTGTTCGCTGCCTTTGGATTGCTGGGTGCCACGATGACAGTGAATGCTGCAGAAGACGCCGTCGAAGCCGCTGCGCAAGGCCCGATCGCACTGGTGATCCATGGCGGGGCCGGGGTGATTGAACGCGCGCAACTCGATCCGGTCGACCAAAAATCGATACGCGCCGACTTAGATCGGGCGCTGGACGCGGGTCATGCGGTCCTGGGACGGGGCGGCAGCGCGCTCGACGCCGTGACCGCAGCAGTCGTGGTGCTGGAAGAGTCGACGCATTTCAACGCAGGCAAAGGCGCGGTGTTCAACGCAGAAGGCAAGCACGAGCTCGACGCTTCGCTCATGGAAGGCCATACCCGTCGTGCCGGTGCGGTCGCCAGTGTTCGTACTGTGCGCAATCCGATCCGGCTTGCGCGCAAGGTGATGGAGCAATCGCCACATGTGATGCTGATCGGCGACGGCGCAGAAGCGTTTGCCGACGGTTTCAACGACATCGAGCGGGTGAAGAACGACTGGTTCGATACCAAGGAGCGACGCGAACAGCTGCAGCGGGCGCAGGCGCGCGAGCGCACCGATGCCGCAGCTGGCGTCGTCACTGAAGATCTGCGCGGTCGGTATTTCGGCACCGTCGGTGCAGTGGCATTGGATCGGCGCGGTCATCTCGCTGCGGCGACGTCCACTGGTGGCATGACCAACAAGAAGTGGGGCCGGGTGGGCGATTCGCCCATTATCGGCGCCGGCACTTATGCCGATACCGGCTGCGGCGTATCGAGTACCGGCTGGGGCGAGTTCTTTATACGTGCGGTTGTGGCATACGACATTTGCGCGCGCGTTGCCTACAAAGGTGAGTCGCTGCAACAGGCCGGCGATGCGGTAATCATGCGGGTTATTCCCGATCTGGGCGGGGATGGCGGCGCGATCGCCATCGATGCCAAAGGCACAATCACCATGCCGTTCAATACCAGCGGCATGTACCGCGGCTGGATCAATCCCGACGGTAGCCGCGGCACCGCGATCTTCCGGGACGAGTAACGGCCGCAGGTCATTAATCATATGCGCGGACGCTTCAGGCAGCGCTGAGTGGGCTGTGGCAAAATTACGCCCCTCGTCGGGTCTGTTCATCTGTCCGGAGCAGGCCGTATGCCGACTTGGACTCCCATGCTTGGACTCCCATGTTCAACCCCGTCTGCGACTGGTTGCCCCCAATGCACCGGCGATCCGTCCTGGTGGTCGTGAGGTCGTCAGGTGTCGCCGCGCAGTTGGAGAGCGGTTGAATGGCCGACGAAATTGGGCATCTCCCGCGCCGGCCCAGCCGGATCTTCAAGGCCACCGTCTGGTCATTGAAAGGCCTGCGTGCAGCCTGGTTGCATGAATCGTCGTTTCGGCTTGAGGTCTACCTGTTCGTGGTGCTGGCGCCGCTAGGTTGGTGGTTAGGTCACGACGCAGTGGAGCGCGCCCTGATGATAGGGTCGTTGCTGCTGGTGTTGAGCATCGAGCTGCTCAACTCGGCGATCGAAGC
>Ga0153982_1000081_pt1 | contig 26290 bp, 22 predicted proteins | sample TSGA066MetaG_FD_104743 | JGI IMG/M metagenome (GOLD analysis project Ga0153982, IMG submission 104743) | Attine ant fungus gardens microbial communities from Georgia, USA - TSGA066 MetaG | ecosystem: Host-associated > Fungi > Mycelium > Unclassified | place: USA: Georgia, Alexander Wildlife...
CGTTTCCGTTCCAATCCAAACCCGATCCTGTGCGTCGACATGCACACTCCAGACGTAGTTGTCGCGTAATCCATTGCCGACTCGCCAGATCTGAAAGCCCACTCCGTCGTAACGCGCAAGGCCATCCGCAGTGGCAATCCATAGATAACCTTGGCGATCCTCAGCAACAGAAAATATACGATTGGAGGGCAACCCATCGAGCACGCTGAACTGGCGCAGTCTCGGCGTATTGATGACATCGCCCACAGCCTGACCACTGAGGATCAGCAACAGCCACACGAACACTGAGAAATGCCCAATGCGCTGCACCACGCCCCGTTGCCGCCTGCCCCAGCGCATCGATGCCCCTTCCCTGTCCTTGGCCCCTGTGCGCATGCTCGCAATGCCGGGCGGCCAACGCAAGTCATGCATTGCTCCCTGTGGCGATAGCCGCTGACACCCGGTTTATGGAGAAGTCTTTAAACTCTCCAAGGTCTGTTCGCGTGATACGGACTCGGGCATACAGACGCTGGTATGAAACGGCCTGAACACGCTCTAGAGTCTGCTGCCAAATGCGCGCGCGGAAAATCCGATCCCTGCGATTCGCCATCGTCACCCTGCTGGTGCTGTCCTTGCTTGCGACCGCGTCGGCGCATGCGCAAGCCAGGCGGTACGCGCTGGACCCGGTGCATACCCGGGTCATGTTCACGGTCAGCCACGCGGGATTCTCGGATGCGATCGGAACGGTTTCTGGCAGTACCGGCGAGCTATGGTTCGATCCTGACGATTGGTCGAGCGCGCGCTTGTCCGTGCGAGTGCCGATTACACACGTCGATCTGGGCAATGCGCGCTGGAATCAGGCCACGTTAGCGCGCAATTTGCTCGACGCCCAACAGTATCCAGTAGCCAGCTTCGTCTCCACCAGGATAGAACCGCGCGATGCCCAACACGCCGCGATTTTCGGTACCCTCACACTGCGCGGCGTCGCCCGGGAGATACGGTTGGATGTCACCCTCAATGCCGCAAAACGCCATCCTCTGCCACCATTCCGGCGCACCCTCGGCTTCTCAGCCACTGCCAGTCTTAGCCGCAAAGCCTTCGGCATTGACGCTTGGTCGAGCATGATCGGCGATACCGTGGAATTGCGCGTCGAGGCCGAAGCCGTACGCGCGCGCAGCGGTGATGATGATGCTCGCGCGAATCCTCCGCCGCCCGCGCAAACCACCGCAACTGACGCCGTCGACGAGACTGAATCCATCGTACCGGAATCCTGGACTAGCTCCGAACCCGCCGGTCGAATGGTTGAGCCCAAACCACAACCAGAACCACAACCAGAACCAGGATCGAACCAGGAGTTGAACCAGGAGCTGAGTCCGGAGCCTAGTGCAAATCCGAACTCAGAAATAATCGAGCAACCGCCAATTAAACCGCTCGCCTTGCCGGATCTTGCGCCATTGCCGGAATCCCAATCGACGACGATTAAGCCCGCGATCACACCTGCGCCGCCCCCGTCCACTCCGCAGCTACGCTCGGGTCGCAGCTTCCGCCCGGCGCCGGCCGATCCCATACCATGAGCCTGAAAAACTCGACCGACCGTTGGGGCAAGGTGAGCCAAAGTTTTCACTGGATCATCGTATTCCTGATCCTGTCTCTAGCGGTGATCGGCCTGACGATGGGGGAACTACCGAAAACACCACGCTACTTTTGGGTGTACACCATGCATAAATCACTCGGCATCACGGTACTGGTGTTGATGCTGCTGCGTCTGGGCTGGCGCGTATATGCTGGCGCACCGGCACCCGTCCCGGGTACCGCGCGCTGGCAGCATGCACTCGCCTCGCTGACCCATTGGCTGCTGTATGCTCTGGCGTTGGCAATGCCGTTGTCAGGCTGGCTGTATGACTCGGCAACTGGGCTGCGTCCATTCAACTATTTCGGTCTGTTCGCGGTGCCGAAACTAGTGGCGCCGAACGAGGCAGTTGCGCAACTCGCGCGGCAGACCCATGAAAACCTGTTCTGGGTGCTGTTGCTGCTGGTCGCCGTACACGCCGGTGCCGCGTTCTATCATCACCTGTTTCAAAACGACGCCACCCTGGCAAGGATGTTGCCGCGTGGTTGGGTGACTCCAACTGACCAAGAGGACTCCAGCAACAATGAAAAATAACGCGATTCGTTCCCGCACGGCGTTGTTCGCCGCAATGTGCGTGCTTCCGGCGATGTTGATCGCAACATCTGCGTCCGCCGCCAACTACGCACAAGCGAGCGGTTCAACCTTGGCTTTTGCCAGCAAATACGACGGTGAGGTGTTTACCGGTACGTTTCCCGGCTTCAAAACCACGCTGCACTTTGACCCAGCCAATCTGGGCACAGCAAAGCTCGACGTCACCATTCCCTTGACCGGGGCCAAGACCGGCAACACTGACCGTGACTTCACCCTCCAGGAAGCCGATTTCTTTCATGGCGCGAAGTTTGCCCAGGCGCGCTACACCGCGGTCAAGTTCCGCAGCCTCGGCGGCAATGAGTACGCGGCCGACGGAACCCTCGATCTGCGCGGTGTCACCAAGCCGGTCACGCTCAACTTCACCTGGACGCCAGGCGCCAAGCCGGTGCTAACCGGCAAAGCTACCGTCAAGCGTTTGGATTTTGGTGTTGGTGGCGGAGACTGGGCCGACACGGCAACGATCCCAAACGAGGTCGCGATCAGTACCCGGGTAGTGTTTTCACCAGCGCAATAGTCAGTTCTGCCGAGACATGCTGAGCGTGACCATTGCAGCATGACCGTTGCAGCATGTCCGTTGCAGCCTGGCCACTTCAGTTCGCCACTTGAAGCAAGCGCCTTGAAGCACGCTCTTTGACGCACGCCACTTGAAGCACGCTGTTCTATGTCCGCCCCATCTCGCAAATCACAACCGGCGCGTTGGATCTTCGCCGCACTGGTGCTGGTGCTGGCAGCGGCACTTGCCTATCTGCTGGTCGGCGCCACCGACTCGGCGCTGGTGGTCTGGGAACGATTGCGCGTAGCGCCGCAATGGTTGCGGATCGGCTTTCTGGTTTTGTTGGGCATGCTCGGTCTGCTTGCGGCTTGGTTGGTCTGGCGGATCCTGCATCCGGGCGCGACGCGCAAACCGGTCGCCGAGCCGATTGATCACACCAGGATCCAACAGCGTGCGGCTGCGTTGCCGCAAGACGATCCCACCGTCGCACTGCTGCAACGCGAGTTCGAGGACAGTGAAGCACGGCAGGCATCCCAGCGACTGTATGTCGCCTTGTTCGGTGATATCAGCGCTGGCAAAAGCGCGTTGCTATCCGCACTCAGTGGCACCGCAGCCGAAAGCGATGTCGTAGGCGGCACTACACGCGCGGTCGCGCATGCTGATGTCGTGCTTGAGGATGGGCTAACCCTGGATCTGGCGGACGTGCCCGGCAGCAATGAAGTCGACGGCGAGAGTTGGGCGGAACTGGCCAAAGCCGAAGCTGCACGCGCCCATGCGCTGGTCTATGTCAGCGACGGCGAACCTACCCGTACTCAGGACGCCGATCTACGTCGCATTGGCCGTTTCGGCAAGCCATTGCTGCTGGCTCTGAACAAAGCTGATCGCTATCGCGATGATGAACTTGTACAGGTGCTTACTCGTTTGCGGCAGCGCTATGCCGATGTCGCGATGGCGGTGCTGCCGATCCAGGCAGGTGGCGTCGAACGATTGCGCACCGCGGACGGCAGCGAGACTGAGCGCGCACGCGTGATCCAGGTGGACACACTGGTCGGGCAGTTGCGTGTCATCGCCAGACGCGGCAGTCAGACATTTGAACCCGCACGCGAGCAATCCGTGTTGGCGCAGGCAGACGAAGTCTTATCCATGCGCGAAACCGAACTACGCAGCCAGCGCAGCATTGCCTGCGTGCGCAAGTACACGCGACGCGCGGTGATCGGCGCCCTGGCCGCGGTCGCACCAGGCACTGATTTGATCATCCAAGGTGCGCTGGGCACTGCCATGGTGCGTGAGTTAGCGGGAATCCACGGTCTGCGCGTGCGTGACGTGGATATCGATGGTTTGATCGACAATGTTGGCAGCATCGCGCGCACCACCGCCTCGGTTACTTTGGCAATCGCTGGCAACGCGCTTAAAGCGTTTCCAGGGCTGGGTACGGTGGGTGGCGGGCTGGTACATGCGGTAGCTTATGGCCTGGTCTTCGACAGCTTGGGACGCGCGGTCGCCGCTACCTTGGCCCAGGCCAACGCGCTTGACCGCGGCGCAACCTTGGACGCGTTCGAGGCCGAGCTGCAACGTCCGAGCCGCGAGCGCCTGAGCATGCTGATCGATCTTGCGCGCGAGAGCCTGAAAGCGAAGGAATGAGATTGCTGACCGCATCGGCGTTATTGCATTGCACGCGCGTCGGGGAAGTATCGACTCTGCTTTACCATTTACGCAGCATTTGCGACCTATCCATCGTTCGTTTTATTTGATGACCTCGCGCAACGACTTCGATACTTGGATGCGCCGCCTGCGCGATCTGGTACGCCCACCAGCGCCGCCGGATGCGCAGACGCAGCGCGCGAAATCGGCAGGACATGACCACCTTGCGCGCGCGTCGGACAGCCTGCGCTCACTCCTATCCGATCGCAGCATCCCAGCGAGCGTACGCGAAGCGCTGAAAGCCGACTACGCGGAAATCGAGGCGTTGTTAAACAAGCTCGAACATGAGCAGCTGCACGTGGCGGTGCTGGGTCGCGTCAGCGTGGGCAAATCCGCACTGCTGAATGCCTTGGCAGGACGCGAAGTATTCGCGACTGGGGTGTTACATGGCACCACCACCGTGGCGGATCGCCGCGAATGGGACAGCATCGCCGCCGATGATGCAACCCTGGGCCCGATGTTGTTGATCGACACGCCCGGCATCGACGAACTTGACGGTGAACAGCGCGAACGGATCGCGCGCGAAGTCGCAGCACGCGCCGACCTGGTGCTGTTCGTGGTCGATGGCGACCTGACCGCGGTTGAACATCAGGCTCTGGTCCAGGTCGCCACGCCAGGGCGACCCATGCTGCTGGCCTTGAACAAGGCCGATCGCTACACCGCGAGCGAGCGCATCGCGCTGCTGACGCGCCTGCGCGCGCATGTGGCCGGCTACCTGCGCCCAGACGATGTACTGGCAGTGATGGCACAACCGGCGCCGGAACGGATATTAACCAGCGATGACGCCGGCCACGAACGCATTATCGAACGCGAACGCGAGGCCGATGTTGCCGAACTACGTGAACGCATCCTCGCCCTGCTCAGTAACGAAGGTCGCACGTTTTCTGCGCTAAACGCCGCCTTTGCCGCAGGAGATCTGAGCGATGCGATCAGCCAGCGCCTGGTCGTACTGCGACGCGAAGCCGCAGAGAAAATCATCCATGCCTACTGCATGGCCAAGGGCGTAGCGGTAGCGATCAATCCAGCGCCCGTGGTCGATTTATTCGCAGCCGCCGCGCTGGATATCGCCCTGGTGATGCATCTGGGCCGCGTGTATGGCATGGATCCCACCAAGGTCGAAGCAACAGAACTGCTGAAAGTGATCCTGGCGCAAGTCGCCGCATTGATGGGCGCGGTCTGGGGCGTGCATCTGGTTGCTTCTGCGCTGAAACTCGGCACTGTGGGCCTTTCAACAGTCGCCACAGCCGGCCTGCAGGGCGCACTGGCCTGGTACGCCACCTTGGTCGTGGGTCGCTCGGCCGAACGCTGGTACGCGCAGGGCAAAAGTTGGGGTGCGCGTGGGCCCAAACAAACGGTGCGCGAGATCGTCGACTCCCTGGACCGAGACAGCGTCCTGCGCGAAGCGCGCGCCGAAATCCTCGCGCGTCTACGTCGCTGACTTGGTTGATGCATTCTTGATTGGTGCATTCCTCGGTTAGAACAGCCTTGGTTAGAGCAGCCAACTTTGTCATCCGGACACGATGACCGTTGCGGTGATTACGCTGACCGCTCTACGCGCCGCGGTTGGCTACGGTGCGCCCAAACTGCGCAGCGCGTCCGGATCAAACGGCCAATCCCATTCGCGCCCGCTGGCGTCATCGCGCAGCACTGGCACGCGGCTGCCATAACGCGCTTCCAGCTCTGCATCGTCATCGATCCACACACTGTCGAACTCGGGCACCCGGGCTACCGCCAACAGTGCCAGGGCCTGATCGCATAGAGGGCAGTGGTCGCGCTGATACAGAATCAGGCGCATGGGCAGACTCTCATGGGCAGACTCTCATGGGCAGATGCTCATGGGCAGATTCTAAGGATTCCATGAACACGGCAGTGGACTTGGGTGCTCACCTTTCAAATCCCGCCGACACCGCAGCGGCGGGGCGTAGAATCTTCGCATGGCTGTTTCCACCTTCGACCTGTTCAAAATCGGCATTGGGCCGAGTTCCTCGCACACGGTCGGGCCGATGCGCGCAGCGGCGCGTTTTGTCGAACACCGGTTGGTCGAGGCCGGATCCCTGCACGACGTAACGCGCATTCGCGCAGAGGTCTTTGGCTCGCTCGCGCTGACCGGGCGCGGCCACGGTACCGACAAAGCGGTGCTGATGGGTCTGGAAGGCCATTGGCCAAATTTGATTGACCCGGAAATCATTCCTGACGCACTCGAACGCATCCGCAGCAGCAAGCGCATCCGTATCCATGGCGTACACGAGATCGCCTTCAACGAAAAAACCGACCTGGTGATGAACAAACGCCAGAAGCTGCCATACCACACCAATGGCATGCGTTTCACTGCCTATGACAATGAGGGCAACCAAATCGCCACCCGCGACTATTATTCTGTCGGCGGTGGTTTTGTCGTCAATCAAGACGAAGCGGCAGAAGACCGGATCGTTGCGGACACCACCGAACTGCCCTACCCGTTCTCGACTTGCGACGCGCTGCTGGCCGAGACCCGCAAACACGGCTTGTCGATCGCCGAGTTGATGTTGGAAAACGAAAAAGCCTGGCGCAGTGAAGAACAAGTACACGCTGGCTTGCGTGAGATTTGGGAAGCAATGCAGGGTTGCCTGCGTCGCGGCATCCGTAAATCCGGCACCTTGCCCGGCGGCCTGCACGTTACTCGCCGCGCGCCGAACTTGTACGCAGAGTTGTCCTCGCGATCCGAAGCAGAATTGCGCGACCCGTTGACGATACTCGACTGGGTCAATCTCTATGCCCTGGCGGTCAATGAGGAAAACGCCGCAGGCGGGCGGGTGGTCACCGCACCCACCAATGGCGCTGCAGGGATTATTCCAGCAGTACTGCACTACTACGACCGCTTTTGCCCTAATGCTAACGAACAAGGTGTATTTGCATTTTTGCTGACCGCCGCGGCGATCGGCATCTTGTACAAGGAAAACGCCAGCATCAGCGGCGCAGAAGTCGGCTGCCAGGGTGAAGTGGGCGTGGCCTGCTCAATGGCTGCTGGCGGTCTGGTCGCCGCGCTGGGCGGCAGTCCTGGACAAATTGAAAACGCCGCAGAAATCGGCATGGAACATAATCTTGGCCTGACTTGCGACCCGATCGGCGGCCTGGTCCAGATTCCATGCATCGAACGCAATGCAATGGGCGCGGTCAAAGCGATCAATGCCTCGCGCATGGCCATGCGCGGTGACGGCAAGCACAAGGTCAGTCTGGATAAAGTTATCAAGACCATGCGCGACACCGGCCGCGATATGCAGGACAAGTACAAAGAAACCAGCCGCGGCGGATTAGCGGTGAACGTGATTGAATGCTGATGCGGCGCGGCCTGCTGCACAATAGTTAACAAACCCTGGGACCTCATGTTACGCAATGTGTTGGTTCTGCTGCTAGCCCTGTTGCCGTGGGCAACGTGCACCGTCCAGGCACAAGCCGCGCCTGCGGCCTATGGCCCGCGTCTGGAAGGTTTCGACTACCCATATGCGCTGAAGACCTACCGCTTCGATTCGCAACGTCAGCGCTTGGAGATGGTCTATATGGATATCGCGCCGCAAGGCCTAGGTAATGGCCGCACGGTGCTGCTGCTGCACGGAAAAAATTTCTGTGGCGCAACCTGGCAGGCAACCATCAGCGCGCTATCGAACGCCGGCTACCGGGTCGTCGTGCCTGATCAAATCGGCTTTTGCAAATCCAGCAAACCCCAGCACTACCAATTCTCCTTCGCCCAGTTGGCTGCAAATACCTATGCGTTGCTGAAATCGCTGGGTATCCAACGCGCGGTCGTCGCCGGTCATTCAATGGGCGGCATGCTCGCTGCACGCTATGCCTTGCAATACCCGCAAGCCACCGAGCATTTAGTCATGATCAATCCAATTGGACTGGAAGACTGGAAAGCGAAGGGCGTGCCCTGGCGCGATCTCGGTGACTTGTACACCAGCGAACTCGCAACCGATTTCGAGCAGATCAAGCGTTACCAACTGCAGGTATATTACGACCAGCAATGGCGGCCGGATTATGATCGGTGGGTGGCCATGCTCGCGGGTATGTATGCCGGTCCCGGGAAACAATTGGTCGCCTGGAACCAGGCACTGACCTCGGATATGGTGTTCAATCAACCCGTCCTGTACGAATTCGGCGCGATCCGCACACCGACCACGCTGTTCATCGGCCAGAAGGATCGCACCGCCATCGGCCGCGATCGCGCGCCAGCGCAATTGAAAGACCAACTCGGCGATTACCCGACACTGGGCCGTCGTGCTGCCAAAGCCATCCCTAACGCCAGCTTGATCGAATTTTCTGAACTTGGGCACTCACCCCAAGTCCAGGACTCTGCGCGTTTCAACACTGCGCTGCTTAAGGCGTTGGCGCGTTGAAACGAAACAAACGCGACAAAAACAGCCAAACCGAAAACGTGGTTGTCTCCACCAGAAGCATGCGGTGATCCGCCACTGTCCAAGCATTGCCACCGCCATCGTTGCAAGACACCTGCCCTGGCATAGCGCCTACGCGGGGATGACGAACGTAGGGGACGACGAACTTGGAGGTCGACGAGTCGAAAATTCTGTGCCCCAACGTATTCCCCGAGCGAGATAGATTCTGGTGCGGTGTCTCGCGGATCATTTGAAATTCTCGCGGATCACTTGAACGTCAGAACCGCGGAAGATCGTCGTTCCCGCACGAGCTGGGCCCCAGCGTCTTTGATCTTTGACGGCTTAAAGTCACCGGATGACGAGCGCTGCGCGCTGTTAAAAAGCGCTTCGCGTTTTCGCGGGGATGACGATTTAAAATTCGCTGCGGCAGTGCATACCCGAAGCCAGATGCGTTCTAGTGAGATTCTAATTATGTTCCTTGCTCGACGCCGATATCATTTCGATATATGCGAAAGCAAAACAGTAAGGTGACACCGTAAGCGTAGCTAGAAGCCATGCGCATCCCCCGACGCGACGCACTCAAGACCTTAGCTGCCGGCGCCACCGCGGCCTTGCTGTCGCCAACCCTGCTCGGCGGCTGCGCACCAGCCGTGGTGCGCCCGCGCCAGCTGCGCAGGCCCAATATCGTGTTCATCATGACCGACGACCATGCTCAGTCGGCACTGTCGATTTACGGCAGCAAGATCCTAAAAACACCGCAGTTGGACCGCATCGGTCAGCAGGGTCTGCGCTTCGAGCAAGCCTTTGTTACCAATGCGCTTTGCCTGCCCAGCCGCGCGACTTATCTGACTGGACAGTATGCGCATATCCATGGCATGCGCACCAACGGCGCTGAATCCGGCTTCCTGCGCGAGCCACGCCTGCGTAACGCAACTACCTGGCCCAATTTATTGCGCGCAGCCGGCTATTACACCGGCGTGGTGGGCAAATGGCATGTCAATACGCCACCCATTGGCTATGACTACACGGCGATATTGCCTGGGCAGGGTGTGTACTTCGACCCGCCGATGCTGGTCAATGGCACAGCGGCGACCCAGCGCGGGCATACCGACGATGTCATTACCCGACATGCCTTGGGCTTTCTGGCAAGCAGACCGCGTAAGCGTCCCTTCGCTCTGCTTTATCAATTCAAAGCGCCACACCGCGGTTGGGAGCCTGCGCCGCGATTTGCGCATGCATTCGATGACATCGAAGTGCCGCTGCCGCACGGGCTGCTTGACTCGCTGCAGAATCGCCCGGATGCGCTACGCAAAAGCGACATGAAGATCGCGGACATGCCCGATTTCCCCGACCAGGTCGATTCCAAATTGCCCGAACACGAGCGCGCCAGGCGCAACTTCGAGATCTTCATCAAACGCTACCACAGCGTGCTGTTGGGAGTGGACGAAAACGTCGGCCGTTTCTTGGATGTGCTCGACGCGTCTGGCCTGGCCGAGGATACGATCGTGATCTACACCACCGACAACGGCTTCTTCCTTGGCGAGCATGGGCTGTTCGACAAGCGCCTGATGTATGAGCCGGCGATCCGGGTGCCAATGTTGCTGCGCTGGCCAGCAGGCGTTGCACGCGGCATGACCGATACCCGCCACTTTGTCCTCAATATCGATGTGGCGCCCACGTTGTTGGATCTGGCCGGGGTTGCGGTTCCGTCAGCGATGCAAGGCGCAAGCTGGAAACCCCTGTTGGCAAGAAGAAATCCGGATTGGCGCAGCGATTTTCTTTACGCTTATTACGAATTTCCTGCAGCGCACTGCGTGCGCCCGCATCGCGGGGTGCGCGACGAGCGCTGGAAATACATCCGTTGGAATCTCGCCCCGTCCGAAGAAGAACTGTACAACCTGCAAAACGATCCAGACGAACAACGCAACCTCGCCCAAGACGCTGAGCATGCGTCAACACTCAACCATCTGCGCGGACGCCTGGCCATGCTGCGCCGCGATTACCAAGACGGCGACCCGGACGACTACGCGCCGACACCCGATGGGCCAACTGCCTGCCCCATCTAACCGTCCGGAGCTGTCATCTGATCGCAATCTAACGGAAATAATCTGGCCGCCGTCCTCTCTTGGTCGGCTTAAGCATGCCCCGTTGTCATCTTCTGCCTCGTGCTATCGCCATGGCACTGGCGTCGTTTGCCCCAATCACCACATCAGCTGCAGCCGGCCAGGAGAGTACCGGGACAATACCCACAACCGCTGCGCCCCCAGCCGCCACATCAACCGCAGCATCCCCGACCACTGCGCCTGAGGCGGTTGAACTCGATCGCTTGGTTGTACGCCCTCAATACGAGTCGCAACTGCGCGCGATCGATTTCAAACGCGCCTCCGATGCGATCCAGGACACCGTGTCCTCGGACTCGATGGGCCAATACCCGGATAAAAATGTAGGCGAATCGCTATCGCGCCTGCCAGGTGTCAGCGTGACCCGCGATCAGGGTGAAGGCCGCTTCGTTGTGATCCGCGGGCTGGACGCGGCGCTGAACAGCGTCACCGTGGATGGCGTGGCGATTGGTACCCCAGAGGCCGATAGTCGTGCTGCGCCGCTGGATACTCTGCCGTCTGATTCCACTGAACGCCTGACCGTGGTCAAGTCGCCGACCCCTGACATGCCTGGCGATTCCGTCGGCGGTGCGATCCAGGTCGAATCCGCATCGGGCTTCGATCGCGACGGCCGCAACATGCGCGCCAAGGCTGAGTTAAGCCATCAGAATCTCAGCGGACAAACCAGTCCTAAAGCCTCGTTCAATTACAGCGATGTCTTCGCTGGGAACACCATCGCCGTCGCCCTAGGCATGAGCTATCAGGACCGTAATTACGAGTCCGACAATATCGAGACCGAGTACGACACCGATTTTTCCGACACCCCGCTGGCGCTGGAAACACAGCAACGCAAGTACGCCATCAACCGCAAACGCACCGGCGTCAATCTAAACCTCGACTGGCGCCCGGATCGCGACAATCGCTACTACCTGCGCAGTCTGTTCACCGATTTCACCGATGCCGAAACCAGACAGACCAGCGTCATCTCCTTCTCCCGTAACGAGGAAGCAAACGCGCAAGGTGAAGACGAAATCGTCAACGTCACCGATCTGGGCGGCGGCCGCTACCGGTTTGACGATGTCGACCCCGGCGATTTCAGTCGGCGGGTGCGCTGGCGCACCAAGCAAGAGGACACGTTTACCGTCAGTGCCGGCGGAGAGAACCGATTCGGCGCGGCGGCGCTTGATTACAAGCTTGGCTATACCAAGATGCGCGAGCGGGTCGAAGACGAAGTCGAGGCACGCTTCGAATACCAGAGCGATGAAGATGTCGCGATCGAACTCGATCAGGGCCGCGGCATTCCGCGCTATCGCATCAACGACGATCCACTGGGCGGATGGTTACGCAACGAGAATTACACCCTCAACCGCTTTGTCGTGTCGCCGATTTGGGTCGATGACGATGAAACCAGTGCCCAAGTAAATTTCCGTTTCGACGGCGCGGGTATGACCTGGAAGACCGGATTGCTGGGTCGCTGGCGTGATCGCGACGTCAATATCGACGAAACCGAACTGCGCGAAGGCCCGGATCTCAGTCCTGTCGATTGGACCCTCAGTTCTCCGAAGTATACCCATGGCAATATGGGTGACGGCATCAGTTCCTGGCACATGCGCGAGTTCTTGCGTAACCGGCTGGGCGATTATTCCGCACGCGCACAAGACATCGCAGCGAATACTGAGATCTCGCTGATTGAAGACTATGTCTCCAACGAAGATATTCTGGCCGGATATCTGATGGCAACCCGGGATTTCGGTAACCTGCGCATGATCGCCGGTGTACGGGTAGAGCGCACCGAATTCGGTGCCACCGGAAACGTCGTTGATTTGGAGGACGAAGAGACCATCGGCAGCATCACCAAGCGCGAGGTATCGCGCAGCTATACCAATGTACTGCCCGGTTTACACCTGCGCTATGACACCGACAATGACTGGGTATTCCGCGGCGCGTTCACCCAGACCGTGGGGCGGCCAACCTTTGGTGATATTTCTCCGCGCACCAAAATCAATCGCGGCGACTTGGAAGTCGAGCTTGGTAACCCACAGCTAGACCCGTACGAATCGCGCAATCTGGACCTTTCAATCGAGCGTTACATTGGCGAATCCGGTCTGCTCTCGATTGGACTGTTCCAAAAGCGCATCGATGGCTATATCACCGACACCTTGACCCGAGATAGCGCCGACTACCCGAACGTGATCGTCACCCAGCCACGCAACGGCGATAACGCAGAAGTGCTGGGCCTTGAGTTGAATTGGCAGCAGCATTTCGCCAACGGCCTGTTGTTCGGGCTCAGCGGGACCTGGCTGGACAGTGAATTCTCGTTGCCAGACGATCAGACGTCGACGGACAATCCGCTCAACCAACGCGGCGGAGAAAAACTCCCATTGCCTCTGTCATCCGAGCGTCTGTACAGCGCGCATTTCGGCTTCGAAAAGGGGCGGCTTAGCACCCGCTTGGCCGCGGTGTACCGCGATGATTATCTGGATAGTATCGGTGACGCATCCACACACGACATCTGGGTGGCAGCCAATACCCAGTTAGATTTTACCCTGGACTACAAGGTCAATGACCTATGGGGTTTCTATCTCGAGGCCGCGAACCTGCTCGATGAGCCGCTGGAGCTGTATCAGGGAACACCTGCTTATACGCTGCAGAACGAACTCTATGGGCGTACCTATGTGGCCGGCGTCAAACTGCGGTTTTAACTCGCATGAGATCATACTTATGAGAGCACGCTTATGAGATCGCTACAGTCAACACACCCAAAATACAGCCGGTTTCGCGGTGTCAAGTCGCGATTGCGTCGTTAGCGAAACGATCTGTCGAGCAATCAGACCACGTCAACTGATCATGGGTTGGTCAGTATCGCCACCAACCGGACGACCATGAAATTCTTGCTACTACCTTCTTTGCTCGTCATCACTTTGGTCGGCTGCGCCATGACCCCGTCCTCTGCCGAGCGCGCGTCCGACCAGCAGGAAGAAGACCCCATGCTGGCCGATACCCGGATCGACTATGCCGTGGTGCATGAAGCTTTCGTGAGCGCCGCCACGCCCCAAGACAATATCGATTCCCCCGCCGTCTGGCGTGCACCCGATGGCGAGACTTGGTTGATCGCGACCGCCAAAGAAGGCAAGTCGGGTCTCGTGGTCTACGATGGCGACACGGGTGCAATCGTGCGCACCGTGGGCGGCAAAGGCAAGGCACTGGGCGAGTTCAATCGACCCAATGGCATTTTCGTCCACGATGCGCTGCTGTTTGTGGTCGAACGCGACAACAGAAGGGTACAAGTCCTGTCACTGCCACAGTTCAAACCATTGGGCAGCTTTGGTGAAGACACGCTGCAACTTCCCTACGGTCTGTGGCTGCACGCAGGCGTCGAGCCAGGTAGCTACGACGTGTTGGTGACTGATGCCTACATGGCCGGTAACGATGCTCAAGGCGAAGACATCATTCCACCATTGGACCAACTTGATCGCCGCGTGCATCGCTACCAGATATCGGTCAGTGCAGATGCTGTTCGCGCCAAGTCGGTCGGCACGTTTGGCGACACCGGCCAGTCTGGCTCGATCCGGGTGCCCGAGTCGATTTGGGGCGATCCGGACAATCACCGCCTGTTGATTGCAGAAGAAGACGTCGCCACTGGCACTGCTGTGCGTGACTACACGCTCGCCGGACAATATCGCGGGCGCACGATCGGCCTGGACCTGTTCAAGGCACAGGCAGAAGGCATCGCCCTATGGCGTTGCGATGATGGTCGCGGCTACTGGATCGCCACTGACCAGTACAAGGACCGCAGCTTGTTCCATGTCTTCGAACGAAACAGCCTCGACCATGTGGGCGCATTTGCTGGCAACACCATCGCCAATACCGATGGTGTATGGCTGCAACAGACGCCGAGCACACGCTTTCCCGCTGGCGCCTTTTATGCCGTGCACGACGATCAGGCGGTCGGCGCATTCGACTGGCGCGACGTCGCCAAGGCGCTGAAACTGCCTGAGTCGTGCACCTCGGCATCATGAGCGTCCGATCCGCCCTGTTGTCTTGTCCGTTATTCGCGGCGCTGTTGTTGGCATCGCCGACGCAAGCTAATGAACCTGAGTCCGCGATTACGCATCCACTGCTGATCTCACAACCCGAACGCGCCCCTGACGAGGTGGAACTCGCAGTCGAAATTCCGGCAGGCAGTATCACCAAATACGAAATCGGCGCAGATGGCTTGATCCGGGTCGATCGATTCCAGTCGATGCCGGTTGCTTATCCCGGCAACTACGGCGCGCTGCCGAGCACCCTGTCGGGAGATGGCGACGCGTTGGATGCCTTGGTGCTCACGCGGACACCGTTGTATCCCGGCGTACTGATCCGCTTTCGTCCGATCGGCGTATTGCGCATGGCCGACGGCGGCGACGCTGATGAAAAGATTATCGGCGTACCCACCGACCAGGTGGATCCCAGTTACACCGACATCCGCGATATCAGCGACCTACCAGCGATCGAGCGCGAGCGCATCGAAACCTTTTTCCGGATCTACAAGGACCTGCCAGCAACGCGCAAATCGGTCAAGCTCGACGGCCTTGGCAACGCCGCCGAAGCACGCAATACGATTAATGCAGCGCTTCAGCGCTACCGGAGCGCTGCATTGAAAGCCAACGCACCCCATCTGAACGCCCCCAATCGGTAAGCACTCGTCCTGCGCGAAACCGCGCACGCGGATCGATGGTCGTCTACTTCGAATCAATCTTAAAATCGAATGCCGATAGATTGAATGCCGATAGAATCGAAATCGTCATTCCCGCGGAAGAACGGCATGCCCGGAGAAGCGATAGCCCAACGTCTTTGATTTTCAAAGGCGTAAAGTCACGGATCTCCTCCTACGCGGGATGACAACTTGAATCACCCCCGCGCAGCAATGTATTTCCGTGGTGAGACAGGTTCTTTGGTCGCGGCGAGAATTTACGCTTCAGCCCGGTTCGGTCTAAGCGCTGCTTGCGCAATCCAGCCATTCCTGCCTTCGATCGAACCATAGATAAATTCCGCATGACGCGGCAGATCGCCGGATGCCCAAGCCTGCTTCATTTCCTGGCCGGCATTGGCCGGCAAATACAACGGAATGCGCACCCGCGCTACGCCCTTGGCCGGCACAAACTGCGGTGCGGATCCGTCACTGGCGGGCACAAAGGTATCTGTGGCGACACCACCATAACCTGGCAGGTTGTAAAGCAGATTAATCGCGTTCGTTGCCTCTTTTGGCAGGTAATCGCCCATTTTTTCGTTGCGCTCGCGCGATCCAGGAACGACCTTCAGCTCCCTGGCCATGTCACCGAATCGACTGCCTTGGACCTGATCGTACGTTCGTACATCAGCCGGCACCCCCTCGCGTGCACTACCTTCGCGCAAGGCCACGACCCGCGATAGCGGCTTACCCTTCTGCAAAAATCCCGCGGTCGTGCTGCTGGTGATATGGGTCTCACCATCTTCCCGGTACCGCACCCGAGCGTCGCGTGGAAAATCGGCAAGTCGTATCCAGCCGGATACGGTATTGCCTTCATTCGTTTTACCTGATGCAAGCGTATACAGATAGGTGACACCGTCCACCACCTTGCGCTGGCCGTAGTTGACGCGCACCGAACGATTGTTGACCGCTTCACCGGTATTCCTGCCGATCTCGACCATGCGACCATCACCCCCGGTCGCATAGACCTTGCTTCCCTGCTTAATCGGAAAATAAGCCTCGTGCCCGCCGGCTATGGTCACCCGGTTTGCATTGCGCTTAGCATTGCGATTCAGCGGTGCATTGAATCCGACTTCTTCACGCAGTTGCTTACGCACCGTCTTGCGCCAGCGTTCCAAAAATTGGGAATAGCTCTCGTCAGGTCTCCTGCGCACGCGGTCGAGCTCGACCACGCCTCCCTGGTCACGCGAACGTGCGCTGGCCACCACTGCCCGATACAGCGCAGGCGGCAGCATCTCGAACTCTTGCGATCCCGAACCGTTTCTAGCCCGCGATTGCGGCGGCTCCTGCGCATTCTGAGCGACTGAATCCAACTGCGAACCGGTGTAGCCAGACCGAATTGCACCTTCAATACGCATAATCGCTCCAGGCGTGATGGATATTGGAAGGATTACATCTCCGGATGGCGCTTACAACCCCGTGCGTGCGCGCGCCAGATTCGCGGCATTGAACTGCGCGGCTGCGAGATAGTCGCTAGTCGGCTCGGAATCGGCCGGCAGCAACTCCGGGGTTAATAACTCGTCGAGGACCGAATGTGTTCCGCCTTTCACGATGAAAATCACAGTCACTGGATGACCAGCGCTTCGTGCTGTTACAAAGCGCTTTCCGCGTTCGCGGGGATAACGAGTTGAAAGTTTGGTGCCCCAATGTACTTCCGGAATTGAGATAGGTTCTATTGAGGTCAATAGAAAATCTTTGACATGTTCGAAGCTGATACAGCGGTGACCCGCTACAGCACGCCGCTGCCATGTGTTGATCCGCCAGTTTTTTTTGACAGTAGCTGGTTGACAACAGCAGGCCCTGCATTCAACCAAGCTGTACTCATGCGCCGACTGTGACATCGGCCACCGGTAGATCATTACGCCTGGCAGCGGCGTCGATCACCGTTTGCGCACGCACGAGCGCTGCGTCCAGGTCTGCTTGCAGGTCTGCGATCGCCTCGATCCCGACCGATAGCCGCAGCAGGCCATCGCTGATGCCGGCTTGGGCGCGCGCCTCGGGTGTCATCGCCGCATGGGTCATGCTGGCCGGATGCGCGATCAGACTTTCCACACCGCCTAGGGATTCTGCCAAGGTGAAATATTGCAGCCCATCCAGAAAAGCGCCGACCACCTGGGTATGGAGCGCGGCATTTCCGGCAAGTTCAATACTGAGCATGGCGCCGAATCCACGCTGTTGCCGCGTTGCCAAGGCATGCTGGGGATGCGACTCCAACCCAGGGAAATACACCTGGGCTACTGCAGGATGTGCATCTAACACTTGTGCAATCGCCTCGGCGTTCTCTTGATGCACACGCAAACGCGCATCCAGCGTACGCAGTCCGCGCAAGGTCAGATAGCTGTCGAACGGCGAAGCGGTCAACCCCAGACAATTCGCCCACCAGGAGAAACGTTCATGCAGTTCGGCGCTTGCAGCCACGACCGCACCGCCAACCACGTCGCTATGGCCGTTGATGTACTTGGTGGTCGAGTGCACAACCACGTCGGCGCCAAAGTCGATGATCGGCGTCTGTAGCGCTGGCGAGAGGAAGGTATTGTCCGCAACTGTCAACGCGCCGACTTTGTGCGCGGCGTCGATCACGAAGCGCAGATCAGTGATCCGCAACAACGGATTGCTCGGGGTCTCGATCCAAACCACTGCAGGGGCGGCGGCGTGTGCATCCTCGCCACCCAGCGCAGCAGCCAGCGCGCGTGGGTCGGTCAGGTCGGCGGTTACTAACTCAAACGCTCCCTTGTCGGCCAATGCGTTGAATAAACGCCAACTTCCGCCATAGCAATCATGCGGCACCACCAGTTTCTGGCCCGGCGCCAGTAGCGCTTGCAACACCAGCGTGATCGCACCCATCCCAGTCGCCGTGATAGTGGCGCCAGCGCCACCTTCGAGTTCGGCCAGCGCTTCGCCGAGCAGATCGCGAGTTGGGTTGCCGCTGCGGGTGTAGTCGTACTGGCGCTTGCGCTTGAAGCCTTCGAAGCTGAAGTTGCTCGACAAGACCAGCGGTGGCACGACCGCACCGAAAGCGGTATCGCGGTCGATACCTGCGCGTACCGCGCGGGTACTGCGGGCGCAGCGACGAGCGCCGGTAGGAGGATGGATGATGGTCATGACAACGGCTCTTGGTGAGGTGTTTGGTCGGATGTCTTGGAAGTCGGATGTCTTGGACGTCGCATGTTTTGGAAGTCGCATGTTCTGGAGCCTGAAAATGCTCTAAGCCAGCGCTAGCACCGCAAAGCGGCACCGAGCAAAGCATCGATGCGATCGGTTTCCTTGAGAAAAGCGTCATGCCCATACGGCGAGCGCAACACGCGCAGCCGGCCGTGCAATCCCAGCTTTTCGACCAGCGCAACCGCATCGGAGAGTGGCACCAGGCGGTCGCCTTCCACCGAAATAACAGTGGTCGGAATACGAATCCGACTCGGATCGACCTGATGCAGATCGATCGACTCGGATAGACGAATCCAGGCGGTAGTGGCGGTATTGGCAGCGAATGCTGAGCCAGCGGCGTCGAGATAATCCTCGGCGGCAACGCGAACGCTGCCATTGGTCAGGGTCGGACTGGCATCGAAGCGTTCTGCGAATTCTTCAGGGGTGCGGTAGCTGAGCATTGCAAACTGGCGCGCCAACGATAGCGCCTGGGTCTGCGCGCCTTGCAAACGACCCAATTCGACCACCTTGCGCTGCAACGCACGCCAGGCTGCGGCATAGGGATGTGGTCGATGTGCACCGCTGACCGCCACCAATCGTAACGGCCGCGCCGCATGCCGGGCCGCGAACTGCAAGCCCACCATCGCACCATAGGAATATCCAACAAAGGCCTTGAGCAAATCGATGCCTAGTGCATCGAGCAGTAACGCAATGGCGTCGGCCTGATCGGCGGTATCGATCGGATCGTCCAGCTCGCCGTCGGCGCCGACATAGTCGAATGCTAGGACGCGATGCTGGCAAGGGTCGAGCGTGCGCCCAGCATCGAGCAACCCTGGTGCCCAGCCGCGAGAGGGATCGTGATGATTTGCTGCCACGTGGCGATTTGCCGAAATGCCGCCAGCGACGAACACCACCGGCGCATCGTCGGCGCCGACCAGTTCATAACGTAGCCGCAGCTTGCGCGCACCGGCATGACGCGTAGCCAGTACCACATCCACACTGCCGCGACGCACGGGGATCGCGGCGAGCGAGTCGGCCTGCTTAAGGTCGGTCTGCTCAAGAGCGATCTGCTTTAGATCCGCCTGCTTTAGATCTGCCCCCGCTAGCGCCAATTCGGGAACGGGAGCGCGAGCCGAGGAAAACGGCGGGCAGCCGTCAGCGCCGGCAGGAGTGGCAGTAGGGGGGTCGGCAAATGACATGGCGGCGCTCCGATGGCTGGCCATCGCAGTCGCGCGGGGTTTGCCGGGAGTGCCGCCCGTCAACAGACGGATGGCGGTAGCGTTCGCCTGCGCCGCAGGCTGCGCAACCATCTTCCGGTGGACGCACAGGTCCCCGCAGGAATTGGCACCGCGACCGAGGCCGACCGTTGTGGCCTGCCTCCATCAGGTTGCCCCGGCTTCCTCGGGCCTGTCCCTCAGCCGGTCTGGATGGATGTGCGCAGCCTAACGGCCTGATCCATGGCTTGTCAATCTCTTTATCCAGATAAAAAGATATTTGCCACCTGGCCATCGCGCAACTCCCGGCACATCTGCGGATAAGTGGCCAAGTGCTCGTAGCCATTGACAACTAAGATGCTAGATGTTCGATCTATGAAACAGGACACGATCCGATGCGGAAGATTGTTGTTTTTAACCGTATGAGCCTAGACGGATACTTCTCAAGCGAAAGTGGAGACTTCGATTGGTTTATCGCCGACCCTCAGGTCGATGCCGCTGCTCATGAAATGATGAAGCCGGATACGGTTTTGTTTGGCCGAGTGACTTTCGACCAGTTTGTTGCGGTATGGCCTGCTTTGTTAAATAACCCACAGGCGCCGGAGCCAGCAAAAAGAATCGCACGCGAACTGACATCGATGGCTAAAGTCGTGTTCTCTACCACGGCTCAGGCGCCGACGTGGGAGAACACCACTCTTTATCATGGCAATCTCGTTGATGAGGTCAGTGCACTTAAGCAGAGTGAAGGCGAGGACATTACGATCTTTGGTAGCGGCACACTAGTTCGTCAATTGGCCGAGGCCGACCTGATCGATGAGTACATAATCGGGCTGACCCCCGTCATCCTTGGTGGTGGCAAGTATCTGTTCGACCAACAGACGCGGGGTACGCTGGAGTTGAAGCAGGCTCGTCACTTCGACTCCGGCAATGTTCTGCTCCACTACGCGGTCGTCCGGACCTAGCGTTCACGCGGATGCACGCTGCTGCTGGCATCCAAGGGAATAGGCGCGCCTAGATTTGGCGAAAGCACAGCCATCAGAGTCCCGCTGCAGACGCCGCCCAGACATGCCCCCATCTCCGACAAGCAAAGAGATACGCATACGTTGGCGCCATGTCGACTTCTCCTAGCCCGACGCCGATCCAGACTAGAGCGGGTAACGTCGTTAGCAGTGCCCTGCCAACGCGCTTGAGCCGAAACGGCTACCGTTGGCGCAAGCCTCGAATACCGGCTGCGGCCTGGTGTTGGCTGATTGCCTGCGCCAGCGCCCTCGCCTGCGCCAGCGTCCAGGCCGGCCATGTCTATCGATGGAAAGACGAGGCTGGCATCGTGCACTACCGCGACCGCGCTCCAGCTGCGGATGCAGCGGTACGTGAACTGACCGCGATTCCCTACCGCGCTGAGCCTAGCGATATCGCGCGTTTGTCGATCGTCCCGGATGGCGACGGCCACCTCGCCATCGCCGAAAATCTACTCGCTGGTCCGATTCAAGTCCGACTCAGTCTGGCCCGCGGCAACAACGTCGCCAGTGAACCGCAATTACCGGCGCGCGCCACTCTGGCAGCGGGCGAGACGTCGGTGATCGCGCGTCTGACCGGCGCGGACCCACGCCGCGACGGTGATTTCGCACTACGTCTTGAGGCCACGCCAGGTTCGCCTTTTGCCAGGCCGCGCGAAGTGGAATACCGCTTCCCCCTGGCCGCTACCGAGCTGCGCATCGAACAAGGTTATGGCGGACGGTACAGCCACCACCAAGCGCAGAACTATCACGCGGTCGACTTCGCTGCCGCCACCGGTACCGAAGTGCTGGCCGCGCGCGAGGGCGTAGTGATGCAGATCGAAAACGATTTCCACCAGGCCGGCCTTGACCGCGAAAAGTACGGCGGCCGCGCCAACTTCGTCCGGGTATTGCACGACGACGGCACCATGGCCGTGTATGCGCATCTGCGCGAGAACGGCGTCATGGTGCAGCCCGGCCAGCACCTGCGCGCTGGCCAGCCGATTGGACGCTCAGGCAATACTGGATTTACCAGCGGCCCGCATCTGCATTTCGTGCTCCAGGTGAATCGTGGCATGCGCCTGATGTCGATCCCGTTTCATATGTTCGGCCCTGACGGCATCCTGCGCTTCGACGACAGCCAGTGACAGGTGCATCGGTCGTTGCGAGACGTGGCTGATCGAGTTTTCTCGGCTGCAAAGTCGCAGGATGACCAATGCTGCGCGTTGTAGAAAAACGCTTAGCGCTTGCGCGCGGACTACCAGTTGAATCACCGGGCGCTGTGCCGTATGTCCGTAGTGAGATAGGTTTTAGACGCATTGCTGAGCAGGCCTTGTTAAGTCACCGCCATTTCGCTCTCCCCTATAATCTCGCGCCTTCTCGAATTTGCCGCACCCCCTGGGGCGGCTTGACCATGTCCGCAGTCGCACAGCAAGCCGCCCGGCGGCGCACATTCGCCATTATTTCGCACCCGGATGCGGGCAAGACCACCTTGACCGAAAAACTGCTGCTATTCGGCGGCGCGATCCAAATGGCCGGCAGTGTGAAAGGCCGCAAGGCCGCGCGTCATGCCACATCTGATTGGATGGCGCTGGAGAAGGAGCGCGGAATATCGGTCACGTCTTCTGTCATGCAGTTCCCATATCAGGGACGGATCGTCAACCTGCTCGACACACCCGGGCACGCCGACTTTGGCGAAGACACTTATCGGGTGCTGACCGCAGTAGATTCGGCGTTGATGGTGATCGACGTGGCCAAGGGGGTGGAAGAGCGCACGATCAAGCTGATGGAAGTGTGCCGCCTGCGCGACACGCCGATCATGAGCTTCATCAACAAACTCGATCGCGAAGGCAAGGCCCCGATCGATCTGCTAGACGAAGTCGAGTCGGTGCTCGGAATCGAATGCGCGCCGATCACCTGGCCGATCGGCATGGGCCAGCGCCTTAAGGGCGTGGTGCATTTGCTCAGTGGCGAAGTGCATCTGTATGAGCCTGGACGCGGTTTCACCCGTCAGGACTCAACCATCTTCACCTCGATCGATGATCCCGACCTTTCCGCCAGAATCGGTGCGGATCTGTTGCGCGAAGTCCGCGACGAACTGGAATTGGTGCAAGGCGCCAGCCATGCGTTCGATCCAGCCAGATATCTCGACGGCGCGCAGACCCCGGTGTTCTTCGGTTCGGCGGTGAACAATTTTGGTGTGCAACTGCTACTGGATTTCTTTGTCGAACATGCGCCTGCGCCCAGGCCGCGCGCCACAACCACGCGCGAGGTGCGACCGGAAGAAGCCAAATTGTCCGGCTTCGTGTTCAAGATCCAGGCCAATATGGACCCGCAGCACCGCGACCGGGTCGCATTCATGCGCGTGTGCTCTGGTGAGTTCGACCCCGGGATGAAAGTCCTGCACGTCGCCAGCGGCAAGGATGTCAAACTCGCCAACGCTCTGACCTTCATGGCCAGTGATCGTGAGATCGCGCAGACCGCTTATCCCGGCGATGTGATCGGCATCCACAATCACGGCACCATTTCGATCGGTGACAGTTTCACTGAAGGTGAGCAGTTGAACTTCACCGGCATCCCCAACTTCGCGCCTGAGTTATTCCGCCGCGCGCGCCTGCGCGATCCACTCAAGCTGAAGCAGTTGCAAAAAGGGCTGGCGCAATTATCAGAAGAAGGCGCTACCCAGTTTTTCCGCCCGCTGATGTCCAATGATCTGATCCTGGGAGCGGTGGGCGTGCTGCAGTTCGATGTGGTCGCGTATCGGCTCAAGGACGAATACGGTGTCGACGCGATATTCGAGCCGGTGCAAATCGCGACCGCTCGCTGGATCCGTTGTGACGATGGCAAGCGGCTAGAAGAATTTCGCGATAAAAACGCCATCAATCTGGCAGTCGACGGTGCCGGTCAACTGGTCTACCTCGCCCCCACCCGCATCAATCTGCAACTGGCCCAAGAGCGCGCGTCGCAGGTGCACGCGTCACCTGTGCAATTCCTCGCCACGCGCGAACATGCGCACGCACTGGCATTGGACGGCTAGCTGGCAAACACCCGCGACCGAGTTGTGCGCAGAAGCGCAGAACCTATCTCGAAATCGACTGTCATGAAACAATCCAGATCGTTATCCGCGCGCAAACGGGAAGCGCTATCAACAGCGCGCAGCGCTGGTCATCCTGTGACTTCGATTTTCAAAGCGCGGACTCGCCATCAGCTATCGTCAGCTATCGTCTGATCCCGATGACTGGCTCGCATCCCAGCCCTGCGCAGGCAGCCATGCGTCAACCAGATACAACGGCCGCTGCTTGGCTTCGGTGTAGAGCCGGCCCAAGTATTCGCCGATCAGCCCCAACGCGATGAGCTGGACACCGCCAAGCAGCAGAATCACCGCCATCATCGTCGGCCAGCCTGCCACCGGGTCACCCCAGCGCAACGCCTTGAACACCACCCAGGCCGCATACACGAACGCGATCAGCGCAGTGCCGACGCCCAGATAGGTGGCGATCCGCAGCGGCGCGGTGCTGAAGCTGGTAATGCCCTCCATGGCGAAATTCCACAGACGCCATAAATTGAACTTGCTCCGGCCAGCGATGCGCGCATCACGCTGGTAGCTGATCGCTGTCCGATTGAACCCCACCCATCCGAACAACCCTTTCATAAAACGCTGGCGTTCGCGTAGTTGGCGCAATGCCGTCAGCGCGCGCGGCGAGAGCAAACGAAAATCTCCGGTGTCGCGCGGGATTGGGGTGCGCGAGAGTCGGCCGATCAGCCGATAAAATCCGCTGGCGGTGGATTTTTTTAGCCAGCCATCGCCCTGCCGTAAGACCCGGGTGCCATGGACATCGTCATAGCCTGCGCGCCAACGCTCGACGAAGCGCGGGATCAATTCTGGTGGGTCTTGTCCGTCAGCATCCAGGATCAATGCCGCGCCTGCACGCACATGATCCAGACCCGCGGTCAAGGCCGCCTCCTTGCCGAAATTGCGGCTCAACCGCAGCAATCCCACCTGCGCGTCACTGTTCGCCAGCGCTTGCAACACCGGCCAAGTGTCATCACTGCTGCCGTCGTCCACATAGAGCACGCGGCCATCGAGATCGGTCAATCCCGCCAGCGCCGCGACGATGCGCGGATGCAGCCCTGGCAAGGCCTCGGCTTCGTTAAAGGCGGCGACAACGACGGTCAGGCGATCGCGAGGCATTGGTCATCTAAGCCCGATCAGTCCAACGAACGCAAGTAGGCGACCCCACCGATCGCACGCATCTGGCGCTGGACCGCACGGGTGCGCCGTTGCACATACGGTCCCGGGCTCGCAGCGCTGTAGCGTTTGGGGTTGGGTAACACCGCGGCCAAGCGCGCCGCCTCGACTGCACCGAGCGCCGACGCATCGCGCCCGAAATAGCGCTGGGCTGCGGCTTGGGCGCCGTACACCCCATCACCGAATTCGGCGATGTTGGCGTACACCTCCAAGATCCGTCGCTTCGGCCATAGCGCCTCGATCAAGACCGTGTACCAAGCCTCGATGCCCTTGCGCAGCCAACTGCGTCCGCCCCAGAGAAACAGATTCTTGGCGGTCTGTTGACTGATCGTACTGCCTCCGCGCAGGCGGCGCCCTTGCGCATGCGCACGCCGCGCCTGGTCGATCGCGCGCAGATCAAACCCATGGTGCACGGCGAAATTCTGATCCTCAGAGGCCACCAGCGCCAGCGGCAACTGCGCTGAGATCCGGTCAAAATCGCGCCAGTCATAACTGATCCGGAATTCCCGGTCGCCCACCCCCCAAGCCGCGAACTGGCGAATCACCATAAAACTGGATAGCGGCGGATCGACCACACGCAGCACCGCCACCTGCGCCACGCTCAGCGCCAGCAGACACAGCGGCAGCTTCCACCACCAGCCACGCAGACGCCTGCGCGGCCCCGACACCGCCACTCGCTGACCGCGCTTACCGCTACGCAGACCAACAGACGATGCGTGATCGCGATTGGACCTTGCGCCGTCTGCTACGACCTCATCGGACACGTCAGCAACCCACCCCGATACCGAGCGAATCCAACACCCTACCCAAATCACATGCAAAACGGATCATCCGCATCGAACCCCGCGTCCAGCGCTTGCCGCCCCGAGGGCATCGCCTCGCGCTACAGCGCGGCCCAGCACACCAAATCTTCACATCCCAACGAGCCATGATTCGGACGCGTCATGGCGCGTCCGGGAGCGGCGAGCCTGGGTCTGCCCCCTGACAATGATTGAGGCGTGATTGATTGGGCGTGGTTTGCGGGGCACGATTAACGCAAATTTGACGGTCTGGGGATTGTTAAAGAAACATAAACCCGATATGATTTCCGGCCTGACGA
>Ga0153982_1000083_pt1 | contig 26165 bp, 18 predicted proteins | sample TSGA066MetaG_FD_104743 | JGI IMG/M metagenome (GOLD analysis project Ga0153982, IMG submission 104743) | Attine ant fungus gardens microbial communities from Georgia, USA - TSGA066 MetaG | ecosystem: Host-associated > Fungi > Mycelium > Unclassified | place: USA: Georgia, Alexander Wildlife...
GCCAGGCGGCTTTTTTAAAAGGGTTGATACCTGAAAGGTATCTCCTGAATTGAAATTCAGCCCCATAGACCGTTGTGGAACAATGACGATTCACTTACGGAGGGGCTATGGAAAACAGACATCTTGCTCGGGATCTGAACGTCAGCGCGATAGGCTACGGTGCTATGGGGCTGAGCGAATTTTACGGCGAGACTGACGACAAAAAATCGCTCAGCTTACTGAATAAGCTGCTGGATCTTAACGTCAATTTTATTGATACCGCCGATTTGTATGGTCGTGGTCATAACGAACGATTAATCGGGCATTTTTGGCGAAGTTGAACAACCAGCGTCGGCAGGCGTTCAAAGTTGCCACCAAATGCGGTATTGAGCGTGGCCCTGATGCCGCTTACGCCAGAAAGATAAACAATACGCCGGGCTATATTGTGCGCTGCTGCCACGAGTCACTACAGCGGCTGGGCGTAGAGAAAATCGATCTTTTCTATCTTCATCGCGTTGATACAGGTGCGAATATTGAAGAAAGCATGCAAACGCTGGCCGATCTGGTAAAAGAAGGAAAAATTGGTCATATAGGGTTGTGTGAAGTCTCTGCCGCGACGTTAAAGAAAGCCCATGCGGTATTTCCGGTAACGGCCGTGCAGACAGAATATTCATTGTGGACGCGTGATATTGAAGAAAGCGTTTTACCCGCCATCAAAGCGTTGGGTATTGGCCTGGTCCCTTATTCTCCACTGGGTCGAGGTTTCCTGACCGGCAAATATCTGAGCACCAGCGATTTTGCCGAAGGCGATTTCCGCAAAGGTAACGAGCGATTCCAGCAGGAAAACTTAAATCACAACCGTAAGCTGCTTGACGTCATCAAACCGTTGACCGAGAAGTATGGCTGTAGCTCCGGACAGATCGCGCTTGCGTGGCTGCTGGCGCAGTATGAGAAAACCGTCCCCATCCCCGGCACCAAAAGCGAAAAGTATCTGGCAGAAAATGCCGCTGCGGCTAACCTCGTTCTTGATATATCTGATATCGAGGCGTTAAACACCCTGCAACGTACTATTGAAATTAAGGGAAGCCGCTACAGTGAAGAAGGTATGAAAGGCGTTAACGCATGATCGTTCTTTGCCGATCAAGATGACTTTTAGTTTGCCAACTATCAGAAAGCCGGAGCCTGTTATGGCTCCGATTTTTTTCACTCTGCTGCAACCATTTACTGCTTATTAAATTTTTATACTTTCACGTCCACATATTTTTCAACAACGGTTTTGGCAGGAATGAACGCGACCAGCAGGAAGGAAAGGGCGATAGCAGCCCCTGCCGTGATAAACAATGCTGGTCCAGTGCTCCGACGACACGAGCCGCTAACAGCATCTCGTAAGAACTGACGGTGGCAGACCCGACATTAGAGATAAAAAGAATGACCGTTAGCGAAAGCAACAGAGCTTTTTTCGGTAAGTTACCTAAAAATACGGAAGCGAAAAGCGCACTCAAAGCACCCACCCAGGCATAAAGCGAGACGGTCATGCCGATTTCAGCTTCAGAAGCATGCAGGCCATTGGCGACAGGTGTTAACAGGCCAACCGGGGCCAGTTCGGTGGTAACAATAGTGAATGTTGCAAGAGCCAGAATAAATAGCGCCAGCCATGTTCGTATCGACATAGCCGTCTCTTTAATAACGGTTGACATAATAATCACCTTTTATTTTTTACATTATGTCGCCAGTATTATCTGCTGGATTAAAATAATTTTATCCGGCGATAAGCTGGCGTTTTCAGGAGTGAGCTTTGTTTAAAACAGCTTGCTGACTTTATAAATATTCAGGCATGGTGAGTTTCCTTATGCGGTGGATCACTAAAGCCAATTTATCACCGCAGTTTCTCGGGAGAATTGTTACTTTTGTGATTCTTTTTCGGTATCACCAACCATTTCTGTCACCCGCAGACATCCATTTACAGTTCGGGCTTCTTCAGGATAAGGTAAGTTTAATTAGCTGGTTATCCCTGCCTCGAAAGGCAGCTACGGAGAAATTTTGTCTATTACCAACAGCAAGTTACCCAGCATGAAGCAGTTGCAATGCTTTCTGATTGTTGCCCAGGAGCTAAACTTCAGGAAGGCCGCTGAGCGTTTACGGATGACGCAACCGCCTTTAACGCGGCAGATACAATCGCTGGAAGAAACGCTGGGCTGCGCGCTGTTTATTCGCAATACCCATGAGGTTCGCCTGACGCCGGTTGGTATTCAGCTGGTAGAAAAAGCGACTCATTTACTTGGTGAACTAGAACAGTTTGTTGTCGATGTAAATAAAGAAAATACCCATTTACGTATCGGGCTTACCCGCACGCTCAACTTTGATAATATTCCGCAGATCGCCAATAAAATACAAATCCTGATAAATAATCAGGAGCTGGAAATACAAAACCAAACCTCCAGCCAGCTCCTGCAATCGCTCTCTAAAGGGCAGATGGATCTGGTGATTACCGGTGAAAAAAGCCTGCATGGCGAACAGGATTTTAAATTTGACTGGCTCTATAAAGAACCTTTATTCGTTGCTATGCCTTCGGCTCATCCAGCCAGCCTACAGGAAAAAGTTTCTTTTACCGATCTGGCCGATCTTCCGCTGTTCTGGTTTCCACGCAATGCCAACCCGGCTTTCTATGACAAGTGCGAAAAATATTTCCAGCAGCTGCCGTTTGCTATCCGCAAGGTAAAAGAGCCGGATGACTCTTTAGTTTTGCTTTCCAGCATCGTTAAAAGCAAAGGTTTTGCGTTGATGCCTCGCTCAATGTGTACTTTCAACCAGCAGGGACTTTGTTACCGTGCGTTGACGAGTGAAGCGGCAGACGCCCTGAATATTGACGTCTACCTGGTTAGCCGTAAAAACGAAGAGCGGGATCGGGTTAAACAAGGTGTTGAGAGCCTGATGGCATAGTTCCCGACAGAGGCTAAAGCGCTGCCGGAAAAACGTTGCCTACACCGACAACGTTTGCGTATGGCCTGGCCAGAACTGGCGACAGCAGGCGATCCAGGCCTGGGCGCTTTTTGACAGGTAGCTCCCCTCGCGCCAGATCAGTCCCAGCTGCCACACCAGCTCCGACTCCAGCGGCAGCCACAGCAGTTGGCTTTTATCCAGCCGCTGGCAAACCGGCTCTGGCAGGATTGCGACGCCCATGCCCGCCTGCACCATGGCGGCCAGAAAGTCCCATTGCCCGCTGCGAACCGCAATCTGCGGCGCAAAGCCGCTGGCCTGGAAGGCGCGCATTAGCTGGCGATTCAGCGAAAACTCCTCGTTATAAATCAGGATAGGGTGCCCGGCCAGTTCGGCCAGCGGGATATGGCTGCGGCGTAGCCATTCCTGGGTTTTGGGCACCAGCACGCACAGCGGATGGCTCATCAGCGGCAGCGCATTCAGCGGCAGATCGTCCGCTACCGGCAGCGCGGTCATGGCGATATCCAGCGTGCCGGAAAGCACCGCCTGCTGCACGGTCAGGCCGCCAAATTCAGAAATTTTCAGCTCGACGCCCGGATAACGCTGCCGAAACGCGGAGATCGATCCCGCTATCTGCATGCCGACCATGGGCGGAATACCCAGCCGCAGCTCGCCGGTTTTCAGATCGTTAATATCGTTGATTTCCGCTTCCAGCTGCTTGAACTCCTGTAAAATCGTCAGCCCGCGCTGATAAACCGCCTGGCCGGTATCGGTCAGATGCAGCTTGCGTCCTTCGCGGATAAGCAGCGTACAGCCCAGTTCCTCTTCCAGCTGGCGCAGCATTTTACTGATGGTGGGTTGGGTGACAAATAGCTGTTCCGCCGCGCGGGTAAAGCTTTGCTGGCGCACCACTTCCACAAAATAACGCAGGGCTCGGACGTCCATAAACATTCCTGTAAGGCATAGTTCAGATAATATTAAGTCATTTATTTCACCCTTTGTTATCGCTTTATACTCTCTTTACGCATTATTCAGAGAGAGACCATCATGACGCTGGCAATACGTCCGCACAGAGCGGGCTGGCTGCAACGTATTCAGGTTCCGTTACAGGTTGTTTTGTACATTGGTTTTTTTATCGTCGCGCAGCAGTTAGTTGACTGGCTACATCTGCCGTTGCCCGCCAATATCGTTGGCATGCTGCTGCTATTGGCGTTGATTATGTTAAGGATATTGCCGCTAAACTGGGTAAAGGCGGGGTCGCGCTGGCTGCTAGCGGAAATGCTGCTGTTTTTTATTCCGGCGGTGGTAGCGGTGGTCAATTATTCACAGCTGCTGCGCGTGGACGGCTGGCGCATCATGATCGTGATTACGATCAGCACGCTACTGGTGCTGACCGCTACCGCACTGGTGGTCGATCGCGTCTACCGCTTTGAAATCTGGCTGGCAGAACGCAAAAAGGAGCGTCGTGGTGAATAATTTTATCATTAGCCTGCTCTGCCTGGCGGCAACGTTACTGATCTACTTTCTCAATAAACGTCTTTACCGGCGCTGGCATAAACTGCTGCTGATGCCGCTGGTGATGACGCCGATGGTACTGGTGGCGCTGCTGCTGCTGACGCGCATTTCCTGGCAAAACTATATTGGCGAAAGCCACTGGCTGCTGTGGCTGCTTGGCCCGGCCACGCTGGCTTTTGCCGTGCCGGTTTACGAAAACATGGCGATTATCCGCCGTCACTGGCTGTCGTTAAGCGCTGGCGTGATTACCGCGACGCTGGTAGCCGTGTGCAGCTCGGTCTGGCTGGCAAGGCTGCTGACGCTGCCGGAGGCGATCCAGCGTAGCCTGGCCGTTCGTTCTATTACCACACCTTTTGCGCTGGCGGCAGCGAAACAGCTGGGCGGCCAACCCGATCTGGTCGCGCTGTTTGTGGTGATCACCGGGGTATTTGGCATGGCCGTCGGCGATCTGCTGTTTATTCGCCTGGCCGTTAAGCAAGGACTGGCGAAAGGGGCCGGTTTCGGCGCGGCTTCCCACGGGGCCGGTACGGCTCGCGCCTATGAAATCGGTCAGGAGGAGGGCGTGGTAGCCAGCCTGGTGATGATGCTGTCGGGGATAGTCACCGTTGTGGTTGCGCCGCTTATTGGACGTATCATGTGGGCGGTCGTGTAGTTGACATATTCGGTTACGGCCAGAGCGCAACGTTAACTAAATGAGCGCCCGGATTCGTCGCTTTCTCATTTTCTTCTGGCTGATGATGGTTTACTCTCCGGTGCCGTCGGGAAACGGCGAGAAAAAATTCATCAGGAGAAGAAAATGAAAGCAGTGGCAACTACCGCAGGCGCTCTGGCGCTACTGGTGCTGGCAGGTTCAGCGCAGGCGATTGAAGGCGGAATTGACGTAGGTCGTGACTATACCAACCTGCACGCTGGCCTGGGCACTACATCGACCGGTTTTGCGGTTTCAGGCAACTGGCTGCGCAGCGATCACGACGGCAGCATGGGTAGCCTGGGTCTTGGCTACAATGTTGGCCTGGGCGACGCGTTTATCACGCCAGGCGTGAAGGCCATTTCTACCAATCCGAAAGATAACAAAGATGGTTATGCGATTGCAGTAGGCGTTGGCGTTCATCTGCCTGTGACCAATATGTTTAACGTATTCGGCCAGTACTACTACTCGCCGGATTCGTTCTCCAGCCATATCAACGACTACCAGGAAGCGTCTGGCGGCATCAGCTTCCAGCCAATCTCGCTGGTTGACGTACGCGTTGGCTATCAGTACATGACGATGGATGGTAAAGACGGTCGTAAAGACAACGTTGTTGCCGATGGTCCATACGTTGGCGCATCCGTACACTTCTGATACGGATAAGGGGATTTGCCCGGTTGAGCGCAAATCCCCCTGAAAACGAGTCTGGTGTTAGCCAGGCTCGTTTTGCTTAATCCTCAATGGCCTTTGCCGCTTTCAATTCCCACGCCCGTTTGCGAACGAACAAACTGCGCCTGAAAACGCTGGCGTTCCAGCTCGCCTTCTTTTGAAGAGTCCGTCACGGAAAAAAGCCAGGTACCAATAAACGCAACCAGCATGGAAAACAGCGCCGGATATTCATAAGGGAAGACGGCTTTGGCATGACCCAGCACCTGTACCCACACCGTCGGGCCAAGGATCATTAACAGGACCGCGGTCAGCAGCCCCAGCCAGCCGCCCACCATCGCGCCCCGCGTGGTCAGCTTTGACCAGTACATCGACAGCAGAATAATCGGGAAATTACAGCTTGCCGCAATAGAGAAAGCCAGCCCGACCATAAACGCAATGTTCTGTTTCTCAAATAAAATCCCCAGCGCAATGGCGACCACGCCCAGCACCAGCACGGTGATTTTTGAGACGCGCAGCTCCTGTTTTTCCGTCGCCTGACCTTTTTTGACCACGCTGGCATACAGGTCATGCGACACGGCCGATGCTCCCGCCAGGGTTAGGCCGGCGACCACCGCCAGAATGGTGGCGAAAGCAACAGCAGAGATAAAGCCGAGGAAAAGACTGCCGCCCACGGCGTCAGCCAGATGCACCGCAGCCATATTGTTGCCGCCAATCAACACGCCCGCCGCATCCTTAAAGGCTGGATTAGCACCCACCAGCAGGATTGCGCCAAAGCCGATAATAAAGGTCAGGAAGTAGAAGTAGCCCATAAAACCGGTGGCGTAGAAAACGCTTTTACGCGCCTCGCGGGCATCGTTAACCGTAAAAAAGCGCATCAGAATATGCGGCAGGCCCGCCGTACCAAACATCAGTCCCAGCCCGAGTGACAGTGCGGAAACCGGATCCTGCACCAGTCCGCCAGGCCGCATAATCGCCACGCCTTTTGGATGCACCGCCATCGCCTGGGTAAAAAGATTATTAAAGCTGAAGCCGACGGTTTTCATCACCATAATGGCCATAAAGCTGGCACCAAACAGCAGCAGCACCGCCTTGATAATCTGCACCCAAGTCGTGGCCAGCATGCCGCCGAACAGTACGTAAAGCACCATCAGAATGCCTACCAGCACCACGGCGACGTGGTAGTCCAGGCCAAACAGCAGCTGGATCAGCTTGCCCGCGCCAACCATCTGCGCAATCAGATAAAGCGCTACTACGACCAGCGAACCGCAGGCGGAAAGCGTGCGGATCGGCAGCTGCTTCAGGCGGTAAGAGGCAACGTCAGCAAAGGTATAGCGGCCCAGATTGCGCAAGCGCTCGGCGATTAAAAACAGAATGATTGGCCAGCCGACCAGAAAGCCCAGCGAGTAAATCAGCCCGTCATAGCCAGAGGTATAAACCAGCGCGGAAATACCCAGAAACGAAGCCGCCGACATAAAGTCGCCCGCCATCGCCAGGCCATTCTGCAAACCGGTAATATTGCCACCGGCGGTGTAATAGTCGCTGCGCGAACGGGTACGCCTGGATGCCCAGTAAGTAATACCCAACGTAGCCGCGACAAAAATCAAAAACATCACGATGGCTTCGCTATTCACCGGCTGTTTTTGCACCGCGCCGCTAAGGGTGTCGGCTGCCGCCGCAGAAAAAGGCAGTAGCGGGAGTAAATATAAAAGTTTCATCCCTTCACCTCGTTCAGCAGCTCGCGCGTTAAGCGGTCGAATTCCCCATTTGCCCGCCAGACATAAACGCCGGTAAGTACGAAGGAGATAATAATTAAGCCAATACCAATGGGAATACCTCGCGTCACGCTGGTATGGGCATCGAGCGGCGTACCGAGCCAGCCAGGGGCGAAGGCAATTAACAGAATAAAGCCGACGTAGAGAACAAGCATAATGATTGAAAGCAGCAGGGCAAAAGCCTGGCGTTTTTTAACCAGCTCTTTAAAGCGCGCGCTGTTTTCAATTCGCTGATAAATATCGTTCATCACCAAATCTCCAGAGAAATTATAGGAACTGGCCTTGCTCGCCATTTATCAGCCGCGCGCGCCAGTAATGCCTCATCATCGGAAAACGAGTTGAAAGGGATAAATAAAGGGCAGCGTTATTTTTTTAATCCGCTGCCCGTTTGCTGCTGTTATTTCCTGCTGCCGTCAGGGCATAGCAATTCCCTGCTTCTCCTCCAGAAGTTTTTCCACCACGCCCGGATCTGCGAGGGTAGAGGTATCGCCTAAATTGCTGGTATCTCCGGCGGCAATTTTGCGCAGAATACGGCGCATGATTTTGCCGGAGCGGGTTTTTGGCAACGAATCCGTCCAGTGCAAAATATCCGGTGTGGCAATCGGGCCGATCTCTTTACGTACCCAGGCGCGTACCTCGCTATAAAGCTCCGGCGACGGTTCTTCGCCGCTGTTCAGCGTGATATAGGCATAAATAGCCTGGCCTTTAATATTGTGTGGAATGCCAACCACCGCCGCTTCGGCAATTTTGGGATGTGAAACCAGCGCGGATTCGATTTCCGCCGTTCCCAGACGGTGCCCTGAAACGTTCAGCACATCATCTACGCGGCCGGTGATCCAGTAATAGCCATCCTCATCGCGCCGCGCGCCGTCACCGCTGAAATACATATTGCGGAAGGTAGAAAAGTAGGTCTGCTCAAAGCGGTCGTGATCGCCAAACAGCGTGCGCGCCTGGCCTGGCCAGGAATCGACAATCACCAGGTTGCCTTCGCATGCGCCTTCCAGCGCGTTACCTTCGTTATCGACCAGCGCGGGCTGGACGCCAAAAAAAGGTTTCGTGGCCGAACCGGCTTTCAGCTCGGTGGCGCCAGGCAGCGGCGTAATCATAAAACCGCCCGTTTCCGTCTGCCACCAGGTATCCACAATCGGGCAGCGGCCGTTGCCGATTTTCTGGTGATACCACTCCCACGCTTCCGGATTGATTGGCTCACCGACCGAACCCAGAATACGCAGCGTCGAGCGGTCGGTGCCGCTAATTGCCTTGTCGCCTTCGGCCATCAGCGCACGAATGGCGGTTGGCGCGGTATAGAGCAGCGTCACCTTGTGCTTATCAACCACTTCCGCCATACGGCTTGGTTTTGGCCAGTTGGGCACGCCTTCAAACATTAGCGTGGTCGCGCCCAGCGCCAGCGGGCCGTACAGCAGATAGCTGTGGCCGGTAATCCAGCCGACGTCGGCGGTGCACCAGTAAACGTCGTCGTTGTGATAGTCAAAAACGTATTTAAAGGTTGTCGCGGCATAAACCAGGTAGCCGCCGGTGGTATGCAGCACGCCTTTCGGCTTGCCGGTGGAACCAGAGGTATAGAGGATAAACAGCGGATCTTCCGCACCAATCTCTTCCGGCTGGTGGTGGGCGCTGGCTTTGTTAACCAGCTCGTGCCACCAGAGATCGCGGCTGTTCCAGCTGATATCCGCGCTGGTACGGCGGAACACCACTACGTTGGTAATGGTGGTAACGCCTGGATTAGCCAGCGCCTCGTCGACGTTTTTCTTTAGTGGAATAGTACGTCCGGCGCGCACGCCCTCGTCGGCGGTCACCACCAGCTTAGCGGCGGAGTCGATAATGCGGCCCGCCACGGCCTCGGGCGAAAAGCCGCCAAAAATTACCGAGTGCACCGCGCCGATGCGTGCGCAGGCCAGCATGGCGACCGCGGCTTCCGGCACCATCGGCATATAAATAGCCACCACGTCGCCTTTGTTGATGCCCAGCTCTTTTAGCGCATTGGCAAAGCGGCAGACTTCGCGGTGCAGTTCCCGAAAGGTCAGGGTTTTGCTTTCGCTGGCGTCATCGCCTTCCCAAATAATGGCCGGATGGTCGCCACGGTTGTGCAAATGGCGATCCAGACAGTTGGCTGCCAGGTTCAGGGTGCCGTCCTCATACCAGCGAACGTTAACGTTGCCCGGTGCGAACGAGGTATTTTTTACGCGGGTATAGGGCTTAATCCAGTCGAGGATTTTGCCCTGTTCGCCCCAGAATGCATCAGGGTCCTGCACGGATTGCTGGTACATCGACTGGTACTGTTGGGCAGTAATCAGCGTATTTTCCGCAATATTTGCGGGAACGGGATGTCGGTGTTGTTGGCTCATGGCTACTCTCCTTGAAGTTGTTAATAATATGTCAATCAAAGGTTGGATGGAGCGAGCCGCCGGGCTTTGTTCGCTTTTTGCGCCACGGATCACAAGGGAGGGCGGAAACGGTGAAAAAGTTAGCGCGTTATGATGAAATTTTCCGCCGTTCTGGCCGGGCTGGCTTGCACTTAAGCTAAATTTTATGGCTAAAAAAAGTACAACCGAACCGGGAAGGACTGGCGATAACTTTTCTGACGGCTGCATAGCTATGCGCGATATCAGCCAAATATTACTAATTATAACAACGGCTTAATAATACGCTGAAATTCCAGAGCTTTATCCTGCACAGTGATGATAGTTTAGCCATATATCACTTAGGGTTGCATTTATACCCGTGAAAATGGTACTGATTACGCGCCTGCAAATCAGGTATCAACTATCCATTATCCGCGAATTCGCCGACATCGGCCTGCTTCCCTTGAGAGTGAGTACTCCGCATTAAAGACGCGGAGAGCGGGTTTTGTTAAGGAAAAAACTATTATGAAAGCTGCAAAATTCAGCCTTGCCTGGCAAATATTGACGGCGTTGGTACTGGGGATCATCGTTGGCGCGATACTGCATAATCAACCGTCAGATCGTGAATGGTTAATCGCTAATATTCTTAGTCCTGCTGGCGATATCTTTATTCACCTGATCAAGATGATTGTTGTGCCTATCGTGATTTCCACGCTTATTGTCGGGATCGCCGGCGTGGGCGATGCGAAAAAACTGGGGCGGATTGGCGTCAAAACCATCCTCTATTTTGAAGTGATAACCACCATTGCCATTGTGGTAGGGATTACCCTGGCGAATGTGTTTCAACCTGGCTACGGCATTGATATGTCGACGCTGGCAACGGTGGACATCTCTAAGTATGAAGCCACCACGGCGCAGGTGCAGGGCGGCGCGCATAGCCTGGTCACCACGCTCCTTTCGCTGATCCCGCAGAATATTTTTGCGGCGATAGCCAAAGGCGACATGCTGCCGATTATCTTCTTCTCGGTTCTGTTTGGTCTGGGGCTGTCATCACTGCCTAAAGAGCAGCGTGAGCCGCTGTTGAACGTGTTCCGTTCCACTTCGGAAACCATGTTTAAAGTTACCAACATGATCATGCGCTATGCGCCGATTGGCGTGTTTGCTTTGATCTCGGTGACCATTGCTAACTTTGGTTTTGCCTCGCTGTGGCCGCTGGCCAAGCTGGTGATCCTGGTTTACGTCGCCATTCTGTTCTTTGCCTTTGTGGTGCTGGGTTCGGTGGCGCGTATCTGCAAGCTGCGCATCACCACGCTGATGCGCATTCTGAAAGATGAGCTGATTCTTTCTTACTCCACTTCCAGCTCTGAAACTGTGCTGCCGAAGATCATGGAAAAGATGGAGGCTTACGGCGCGCCGAAGTCGATTACCAGCTTTGTGGTGCCGACCGGCTACTCGTTTAACCTGGATGGTTCCACGCTTTATCAGAGTATCGCCGCGATCTTTATCGCGCAGCTGTACGGTATCGACCTCTCTATCGGTCAGGAAATCGTACTGGTACTGACGCTGATGGTAACCTCTAAAGGGATTGCCGGCGTACCGGGCGTTTCTTTCGTGGTGCTGCTGGCGACGCTGGGTAGCGTGGGTATTCCGCTGGAAGGCCTGGCGTTTATCGCTGGCGTTGACCGCATTATGGATATGGCTCGTACCGCGCTCAACGTGGTAGGTAACGCGCTGGCGGTGCTGGTGATTGCCAAGTGGGAAAACCAGTTTGATGCCGAGCAGGCGGTGGCCTATGAAGCGAAGTTTAAGCGCCTGGGCGCGGCTTCCTGATTAATGACCCGCTTTAAGAAATGGCCTGCGGGCCATTTTTTTTTGGCTCAGCAAATACCCGCCGTGCTTCTGGATTATTTAACATAGCGCTGTTCTTTTTTATGCATACACAATTACCTGTTTTAAATTGTTAATAAACCGGCTGGCGTATTATTTTTAAAATTGCTATAAATTTTTTGCAGTCGGTAATCCTTTTCTCTCACGCTATTTTTCCCTTTTTTTCTCTGCCTTTTATCGCGACTGAATCAGGCGTTAATTATCCTGTTAATAAAGAGAATAGCCAGTATTTAACGGGCCAGCCATAAATATAAAGGCTAACGGTATTATTCTTAAATTACTGCGTTTGCGGATAATAGCCGCAACTTTGTATGGATCTTTCCTGTCCGCGGTGATGTTATTGGCATTAACATTTCTTAATCTTTCGCCACGCTGCGTAATGTTCTTACATCAGGACATTAATTACGGCGAGATATTTTACGGTTTTTTTTCTTCTTCTCTGGAGGAAATATCCTTGTTCAAATTACATCCCCTTGTCATAAGCCTTATTGCGGCGCAGGGAGTGGTTATCCCTGTTTCTGACACCCTGGCGGCGACGCTTAAACCGTTTTCGCCTTACGTTAACGATAATAAAGTCGGCGTCTTTTGCGTATGCAACGGATCGACGCAAACGCTTAGCGGTATCCAGCAGTTTGCCCCTGGCCTGAGCAGCGCGCAGAGCTTTACGCTGCGAGAGCTGCAAAGCATGGTCAGCAATCCGGACCTGTCGCTGGCAACCAGGCCAGGACTCGATCCCGGCATGCCGGATTACGTCGTTGAAATTCCGGACTGGGAGAACGGCGGCTATAAGGAGTTCTACGCTTACAATTCTGCCGGTATGGTGGAAACCCCGCCGATTGGGCTGGATACTGAAGTGCCAAACTATGTTGACGTCAAAGGCGGGCAATATATCAATACCCGCGTAGCGCAGGTCAGCAAAGGCACTATCAACGTTGATATCGGCAAGGCGGGCGCGGCAAGCACGGCAGAGACCAACGCCTGGAGCATGGCGGCCAAACAGAGCCGGCTGTTCACCGCCACCGGCAGCGGCACGATGAACTGGAACGCCAGCAACCGCATCAGCTTTACCGCGCAGCTTCCGCCTTACGGCGGGCCTTATCTGACCTTGCCGGTTGATAATGTCGCCTACTACAAAGGGAAGTTCAGCGTTACTACTACCGATAACGTCACCACCAATTTCAATATCACCAGCTTCGAAGGCTTTAAAAGTTACAATAACTGGCTCATCAAACAGCTAAGCCTGAGCAGGCTCGATCCGGACAGCTATACCACTGAACTGGATAAAGCGGTGACCATTACCAGCGGGCAGCTTGTTTATGGCATTGTTGCGCAGGATTTGGATGACGAGGCCGCCCAGCCGATCGGGGAACTGGTGGTGATTAGCGCCGACGGCAAAAACGCTACCGCGCGGATTAACGGCAGGCTGGAAGTGGCGAACGCCAGCAGCGCGATGCTGGCCGAAAACGGCGCCAGGGCTATCGTTAATGGCAAACTCTCCAGCACCAGCCAAAGCACGACAGACGGTGACGCGCTCGATCTGCTGAGCGGCAGTACAGGCTATAACAACGGCGTGATTAACGGCGGTTTTTTCAATAATGCCAACGGCACCGGCGTGGATACCTCAACCATCGGCTACAACAGTTTCAGCAACGCGGTCAGGTTAACGGGTCGTGACAGCATTTTTTATAATATGGGCGTGCTCAATGCCGCAGGCAACGGCAGCGCGCTGGGGATATTTGAAGGCCGTGTCACCAACCACGGCAACATTAACGTTGGCGTGGCGGATTACAGTTCAACGCAGGGCGTTTTTGTTAACGGCGAAGGCGCCAGCTTCACCAATGCCGCTGACGGCACGCTCTATCTTGGGCGCACGCCGCAAAACAGCGTAAAGGGTAAAACAAGCGATACCCACCTGAACGGTTCCAAAGGGATTTATATTATTGGGGACGGCACCGCCATCAATAATGGTCATATCGTACTCGGTTCGCTGACCCAGGGCAGCACCGCGATGGAAGTGATCAACGGCCCGAACGCGCGCGTGCAAAACAAAGGCGTTATTGATATTAACGGCTATACAGGCACTAACGCGGACGAAAATATCGCCATGCTGGTAACCGATTCCGGCAGCGGTGGGCAGGTCGGTAATTCGGGAACCATCAATCTGAACGGTGACAACGGCACCGGCCTGAAAGTGGTGGCCTCCAGCGGCAACAGCGCCAGCGCCTGGTCGGACGGCACTATTAACGTCAACGGCAATGCCAGCCCGGAAAGCGACAACTGGAATACGGCAGTTTGGGTACAAGGCGAAGACGGTGGAAACGCTTACGCGCATGTTAGCGGGACAATTAATCTTAACGGCACTGGCGCGGTGGGCGTTCGCGCCGAAGGGAATGCAACTGTCGATCTCGACAAGCAGATAGAGCTGCATAACGCTGGCTACCAGATTGGCTATCTGGTTAGCGGGGCCAACGCGAAAATTAACGATCTGAATTACGGTACCTACAGAACATACGATAAAGCCAGCTACGCGACGATTTTCCGCTTTGAAAACGGCGCTGATTTTGAGGGCGGCAGTGATCTTTATATTGAGCCGCAGACCGCGTTCTCTACCGGCATTGCCGCCAGCGGTAGCGGTACGGTGGTCAATACCAACGGTACAACGTTTAATATCGGTGAGAACGCCACCGGCCTTAGCATTACCAACGGGGCTCATGCCTCGTTAAATAACGGCACGTCGAGCGGGCAGCCTAAGGCAACTACTCTTCATCTAAGCGGGAGTAATGCCACAGGCGCGGTAGTGGATGGTGAGGGATCAACGCTAACCAGCAGCGCCAACATCACCGATGAATTCACCAGCGTCGGCCTGACTGGCGAAACCGGGCTGAGGGCGATAAACAAGGCAAGCCTGACCAATACGGGAAGAATTAATCTGTACGGTCAGGCCACAGGCATTCGCGCCGAGAGCGGGGCAACGGTAAACAACAGCGGCCAGATTTCTATCTGGGACGGCAGCACCGGGCTCTACGCCAGAGGCGACTATTCTGAAGGCGATGGCGCGACGCCAACCGTCATCACCAATACGGGCACGATAGATCTTTCCATTATTAATAAGCCTTCCTACGGCGTGGTAGCCGACGGGCCGCTGGCCCAGGTTTATCAGAACGGCCACATTTATCTGGAAGACACGGAGGCCGTAGGCGGTAAAGCGATAAATGGCGGCAAGATCTTTGTTGGCGACAGCAGCAGCATTAATTTTAGTTATAAAAATGACGGGATGACGGGGTACTGGGCAGATGGCGCTTTTTCTAACATCACCAGCAACGGCGGGCAGACCACTATTGATATGAGTGCGTCAACGTTATACCGCCTGACCAACGGTGCCTGGTTTGAGTCTATGACGCCAGCGGATATTACCTTGTCCGCTCCTCACAGCGTCGGTCTTGATGCTTCTGATAACTCTTATATTGGCGAAACGGATGTCTTTAATATCAGTAACGGCGCAACCGCTATCAAGCTGCGCAGCGGGTCAAGCGCAACGATTACTAATCCTGTTACGCTGAGTTCCGGCAGCGGTTCCACGGCGGTTTCTGCCGATGGTGAATACACGTCGGTCTATAACATTTCTACGATCTCGGGCGGAGGCACCCAGTCTGTTGCTTACGACCTCAGCAATGGCGCAAGCGCATCGCTGGCCTTTGGTTCCGCCGTCGATCTGACCGGCAGTGGCAGCACCGCTTTTCGCGTGGCTAACGGCGGCACTATCTTCAATGCTGGCAATGTCAACGTGGCCTCCGGTATCGGCATGGACGTGACTGACGGCACCGTGCAGTACTTCCCGACGAGCGCAACGCTTGTCGCGGGCGGCACCGCAGCCATTCGCGTAGGCGATAACGGCAACGTTTTAGTCTCTGGCGATGGCGTCTTCCAAAACCAGATTACCGGGCAAAACGGCGCGGATGCTATTCGGGTCGATAAAGGGGCCGCGGGACTCTATGTCGATGGCACGACCCTGACGGCGGAAGGCGGTGGCAGCGCGGTTAATAACCTGGGTGAAATCAGCAATATTACCCTGGCTAACATCTATATCTACGCCAGGGGCGCAGGCAGCAGCGGTATCCGCTCCGCCACCTCGCTCAATCCACAAAGTTCTCCGGTAATTGAACCTTCAGACGGCGCGACGGGCTACACCTTCGCTAATGCCGATGGCTCTACCACCAGCAACGATCTGGTCTCGGGCGGCACCATTCTGGTCGGCAGCGGCGGTACGGGGATCCGGGCGAATACGACCGGTACAGTCACTTCCAACGGCAATATCTATGTGACCACCGAAACCGGCGGCTCGGCGATAGTGACCAGCACCGCCAGCGAAGTCATTAACCGGGGAGATATCTTCTCCTGGAGTACCGAAGCGCCGGTCATCGATCTGCGCGGCGGCACCACGCTATTTATCAACGAAGGCACGCTCAACGCGCAGTATCCGGATACGGTACTGGTTGCTGGCGGCACCTCCGGCAACAGGATCCTGCTGCTGGATGGCTCGGTAGTGGGTAACGTCACCACCGGCGATGGTAGCGACGTGGTGGCGTTAACCGGCGGCACCATTGACGGCAGCGTGACCATGGGCAGCGGCGTGGACAATAAGGCCTATGTGGAAAACGTCAGCCTGGCCAACGTCAGCCACATCACCACGGATGGTGGCGAAGGCAGTACGCTGAACTTCAGTAACATCTCGGCCAGCGGTGCCTCGCTGGCCAGCGATGATGCAAGCCGCGGCGTCAACCTGGGCGCGGGCTGGAGCACCATCAACTTCTATGACACCGACTGGACGCTGACCAATAACCTGAAGCTGGCGCACAGCACCATCAATATCGACGCCAGCTCAACGCTGTATGCCGGTAACAACGTTAACCCGGTGCTGGCGGGCAGGACGGACGATTCGCTGGTGGTTAACAACGCCGGTACGCTGGACCTGACCAACGGGGCAGGATCGCCGGGCAATACGCTCACCATCGACGGCACGCTGAACTCGCTGTACGGCACGCTGAAGCTGGCCAGCGCGCTGAACGGCGGCGGAGCGTTAAGCAGCCAGAGCAGTGACACCTTACGCGTAACGGGCGACGCTAACGGCGTTACGCTGATAGACGTTACGCCAGCGGTGGGCAGCACCGGGACAATAAGCGACGTTAACCAGAACGGCATGACCGAAGCGAACGAAGGTACCTCGCTGGCGCAGGTAGCGGGCAGCGCCAGCGCCAGCAGCTTTGCGCTAAAAGGTGGCTATCTGGCGGCCGGCCCGTGGCGCTATGACCTTTACAGTTTTGCGCCGGGCAGCAGCGACGCCAGCCAGCGGCTGGTCGACGGCAGCGGCAATCAGTTCTGGGACTATCGTCTGGCTAACGGCTTTGTCAGCCACGGCGATTCTGCACGCGCGGCCGTTGTGCCGCAGGTTCCTTCCTACGTCTCCGCCCCGGTTGGCCTGGCTTATTACTCGGCGGCAACGCTTAACGATTTGCATAACCGTCTTGGCGAACTGCGTCAGGGCCAGCAGCAGGGCGATATCGGCGGCGAGATGTTCCTGCGCTATACCGGTTCTAACATGCGCTACAGCACCAGCCAGAGCTTTAAGGACTTTGGCTATAACTTTGATATGGATTACAGCGCGCTACAGGTTGGCGGCAACGTCCTGCGTCTGGATGGCGAAAGCAGCAGCCTGCGCGGCGGCGTAGCCTATACGCGCGGCAATAGCCGGATCCGTCCGGATGCGGCAGATGGTTACAGCAGCACGACCTTTGACAGCGACACGCTGGCGCTCTATTCCACCTGGCTTCAGGAGAGCGGCTTCTACCTGGACGGCACGCTTTCTTACAGCTGGCATCGCGGCGAAACGGATATCGCTCGTCAGCAAAAAGTGGCGAAGATCAAAGGCAAGGGCTGGAGCGCCTCATTGGAGAGCGGCTATCCGTTTGAACTGGGTAGCGACGTTCGTCTGGAGCCGCAGGCCCAGCTAACTTACCTGCACTTGGGGATGGATAACTTCAGCGATAAAGATAACCTGGCGGTGAGCTACGACGACTACAACCAGACCATTGGCCGCGTCGGCGCGAAGCTGGATCGCCGCTGGAGCGATGACAGCGGACGTCAGTACACGCCTTACCTGCGCACCAACTACTACAAAGGCTGGGGCGGCAAAGCCAAAACCACCGTTGGCGCGAAAAACGTTGATGGGCTTGAAAGTACCTTCAACAGCGGGGAGTTCGGCCAGATGTGGGAAGTGGGCGTTGGCGGCACCACGACCTTCCGTAACAATGTTTCGCTCTATGCAGAAGCTGACTACCGCAAAGAGATTAACGGCAACGGCGCTAAGGGCTGGGGCTACAACGCGGGCGTAAGGTGGACGTTCTGAGTTAACACGGCGGGCCAGCATTTGCTGGCCCGCTTTTTTATCCGTCTGCATGGCGGGGAAACTAAAATTTTCCTGCATAATAATAGCTTACCCTTTCTAAGGTCTTCCTGGCCTGGAAAATCAAGACTTTTCTTTATAGTCAATGCGTTGACGCACCTCTCACTTTTTACCGTTTGGACAAAAATTGGCTTAAAAAGCTAAAGTTCGTGCCTGCCGCGCCGAAAATATAAAAAAAGATAATTCATTTACTTAAAGCCCAATCCTGGTCATCGCTTCAAGGATTTACCCAATGCGCACGAACCAACCCGTAACACAGCAGGAATTTGTGTTTGACGATCATGCCACGCTCATGTCGACCACCGACACCAGCAGCCATATCACCTACGCAAACGATGCTTTTATTAAAGTCAGCGGCTTTACGCCGGAAGAGATTAATGGGCAGCCTCATAACCTGGTGCGCCATCCGGATATGCCGCCAGAAGCCTTTGCCGATATGTGGGCAACGCTCAGGCAGGGCGAACCGTGGAGCGCGCTGGTAAAAAACCGGCGTAAAAACGGCGATCACTACTGGGTGCGCGCTAACGCCATTCCCGTCGTGCGGCAGGGTCAGGTGCAGGGCTATATGTCCGTGCGTACTAAACCTGCGGCGCAGGAAGTTAAACAAACCGAAAAGCTTTATAAAGAATTCAACGAAGGTAAACGTACAGGCTGGCGTTTTCACAAAGGGCTGCTGGTGCGTACCGGCATGCTGCGCTGGGCGTCGATATTTAAAACCATGCCGCTGCGCTGGCGTATCCGTTCTACGCTGATGGCGCTGTGGCCTTTGGCCGTTGGTGGCGTCTGGGCGCTGGGGCTGCCTGATTCGTCGCTGGCGATATTCAGCGCGCTGCTGGCCGTGCTGCTGCTGCTGGCGTCTGGCTGGCTGGAACAGCAGATTTCCCGTCCCCTGGAGCGGTTGTGCAAACAGGCGCTGAGCGTGGCGACAGGGGCCTGCCATCAGGTTGATCAAATGGATCGCGTAGATGAAATTGGCACCACGCTGCGGGCCGTCGGCCAGCTGGGCCTGATGTTCCGCTGGCTGGTGGATGACGTCAGCGGCCAGGCGATTAACGTGCTGAGCGCCAGCGATTCTATCGCGCAGGGTAACAACGAGCTTAGCCGCCGCACCGAGCAGGCTGCGGCTAACGTGCAGCAAACCGCGGCCACCATGAACGAAATGACCGCCACGGTAAAAAGCAATACCGAGACGGCGCAGCAGGTGAACACGCTGTCTGCCAGCACGCGCGATGCAGCGACTAAAGGCGGCATCGTCATGAAGGATATGGTCAGCATGATGGCGGAGATCGCCGACAGCTCGAAGAAGATCGCTAACATTACCAGCGTGATCGACGGGATCGCTTTCCAGACCAATATTCTGGCGTTAAACGCCGCCGTAGAAGCTGCACGTGCCGGAGAGCAGGGCAAAGGCTTTGCCGTGGTAGCGGGCGAAGTACGTAGCCTGGCACAGCGCAGCGCAAAAGCCGCCAGCGAAATCAAAACGCTGGTTGAAAACAGCGCGCTGAAGGTAGAGTCGGGCAGCGAACATGTGAATGACGCGGGTAAAACGATGGAGAACATCGTTTCTCAGGTGCAGAACGTCACCTCGCTGATTGCGCAGATTAGCGCGGCCACTTCCGAACAGGCGACGGCGCTAAGCGAAGTCAGCCTGGCGGTAGAGGATCTGGATAACATCACACACCAGAATGCCGAAAAGGTAGAAGAAGGCGCGCAGGCGTCCGATCGTATGACCTGGCAGGCGACGCGTCTGGTCGAAGCGATTAGCGTGTTTCGCTAACAGTACGCGGGTTATGGTTGGTCACTCTGTGCCTTCTGCCATAACCCGCGCTTTTGATCGCCCTTTCAGATAAAAATTTTCTGTCCTGTCATTAGCATATAGTCGTTAAAGATCGTTCCTTTGCCCTTACTTCTGTGCTATACCTTTTCAGGTATGGGGCGTGTATGAATACCATGAAAGGTACAGGAAATGATTATTCAGGGAGAGAAACCGCTGATTTGGATCGGCAGTAGTAAGAAGGATCTGCTATCACTGCCAAAGAATGTGCAGCACTTTTTTGGTTTTGCGCTGGATTTTGCCCAACGCGGTGAAAAACATCCTGGTGCTAAAGTTTTGAAGGGGTTTGGCGGCGCTGGCGTATTGGAAGTGGTTGAAGATGATACAGGAGGAACTTATCGTGCGGTCTATACCGTTAAGTTTGCTGAGGCTGTCTTTGTGCTACATGCTTTTCAGAAGAAAAGTAAGCAGGGCATCGCTACGCCAAAGGAAGATATGGAAATTATCCGAAACCGTCTCAAAGTAGCTGCTGTAGTCGCACAGGAGATAAAAAATGAAAAACAAAACCATTAACGGTATTGCTGTTGAGCACAGTTCTGGCAATGTATTTGCCGATCTTGGCCTGCGAGATGCGGACAAACTTAAAATTAAATCCGGCCTGGCGATTGAAATTATTAAGACCATGCGTTTGCTTGATTTGTCTCAGGTAGCGGCTGGAAAACGGATGGGAATAAGCCAGGCAAAAGTGTCTAATTTACTTCGGGGAGATTTTACCAATCTGTCAGAACGTAAGCTGATGGATTGCCTTAATCGCCTGGGGTGCGATATTGAGATAGTCATTAAGCCTTCCGGTTGTGAAAAGGGACAGCTAAAACTGGCCGCCGCTGAATAACGTAAGTTCCCGTAAAATATGCTAACTTTTTCCGGCCTCTGTTAATCGGAAAAGCGTATGTCGACCACTTTTGTTCCCTGTTTCACTACTCGTCCGCTGGTGCCGCTGGCGCACGACTACCAGCATGGTGAAAGCGAACCGCTGCACCATCACGACTGTGCTCAACTGCTGCATAGCCTGAGCGGTGTTATTAAGGTGACCACCGATGCGGGTAGCTGGATAGTGCCGCCGGGCCGTGGCGTCTGGCTGCCCGCCGGTGTCCGGCATGCGTTGCAGATAACAGGAAAAGTGGCGGCGCGAACGCTGTTTATCGATCCGCTGGCCCGTGCCGATCTTCCCGCCAGTTGTCAGGTGGTACAGGTCTCGCCGCTGCTGCGTGAGCTGATTGTGGCTTCGCTGGCGCTGCCGGAAAGCTATCGGCCCGCCACGCGCACCGAGCGGATTTATGAACTGATTCTGGACGAAATCCGGGTGATGAACGTGCTGCCGTTTAACCTGCCCGAGCCCAATAGCGCCCCTTTACTGGCTTTGTGCCAGCGCATTCAGGCGGAACCCGCCGGGCGCTGGCTGCTGGAAAACAGCGCCGCGCAGCTGAATATCAGTAGTCGGACGCTGGCACGGCGTTTTTATCAGGAAACCGGGCTGCAGTTCAGTGACTGGGTCAGGCGCGCCCGGCTGATGGCGGCGCTGACGCGGCTGGCAGCCGGGGATTCGGTCCTGCGCGTAGCGCTGGATATGGGCTACGAAAGCCACAGCGCCTTTAGCGCTATGTTCCGCCGTATTTTAGGCGTGTCGCCCAGCGACTATTTTCCGGAAAGAGGCAGCCAGTAAGCAACCGCGTTGAGCAAAGCCTGTAGCGAAGCTCGCGCGACGTCGCTGTCGATGCCAACGCCCCAGCTGCTGCTGCCGTCAGGCAATATGCAGCGCAGGCAGGTGGCGCTACGGCTGTCGCTGCGCTGGCCCAGGCTGTGCTCGTGATAGTCCTGAATCGACAGCGACAGGTGAAAATGTCGGCTTAGCGCCGTAGTCGCTGCGGATAACAGACCGTTGCCTTTCCCCTCAAGCTTTTGCCGTTTACCATGATGCACAATGTCGCCCTGAAACAGCAGCTCGCCGCCTTCGCTGCGCGTAGCGTAGTCGCTCAGCTGTAAAGCGGGTGAAGCCAGGCCGTACAGCTGGCGGAACAGCTGCCAGATAGCCGCCTGGGTCATTTCGCCACCTTCGCTGTCAGCCTGCTCCTGCACGTGCAGGCTAAAATGTTGTTGCAGCGTTCGCGGCAGTTGCAGACCATGATTTTGCTCAATCATCCACGCCGCGCCGCTTTTCCCTGACTGGCTGTTAACGCGGATAACCGCTTCGTAGCTACAGCCGATATCGGCCGGATCGATGGTCAGATAGGGCATTTCCCACAGCGCCGTGGCATTTTGCTGGCGTGCGGCGAAGCCTTTTTTAATCGCGTCCTGATGCGAGCCGGAAAAGGCGGTAAAGACCAGTTCGCCAGCATAGGGATGGCGCGGATGTACCGGCAGTTGATTGCACTGTTCCACTACGTCGACCACCTGTTTTATCTGGCTGAAATCCAGGCCGGGCGCAATGCCCTGGCTATAAAGATTCAGCGCCAGCGTCACCAGGTCGGCGTTGCCGGTACGTTCGCCGTTGCCAAACAGGCAGCCTTCAATACGATCCGCTCCGGCCAGCATCGCCAGTTCGGCACAGGCGATGCCGGTTCCGCGATCGTTATGCGGGTGCACGCTAATACAGACCTTATCGCGCACGGAAAAATGACGGCAGAAATACTCAATCTGGTCGGCATACACGTTTGGCGTATTAACTTCCACGGTCGCGGGCAAATTGATAATCATTGGCCTGGAGGCGTCAGGTTGCCAGACAGCGGCAACGGCTTCGCAAATTTCCAGTGCAAACTCCATTTCGGTAAAACAGAAGGTTTCCGGAGAATATTCGAACGTCCATTCCGTTTCGGGATGCGCTTCACAAAGCGTTCTGATTTGCCGCGCTGCCTTGACCGCCAGCGCAACAATCTCTTCGCGGCTCTGGCAAAATACCAGCTTGCGAAACAGCGGCGCGGTGGCGTTATATAAATGCAGCGTGGCACGCTTTGCACCTTGCAATGCGCTGAAGGTTCTTTCAATGAGCTCTGTTCTGGCCTGCGTCAGCACCTGAATGGTGACATCGTCAGGGATCAGATTTTTTTCGATTAGCTCGCGGACAAAATTAAAATCGGTTTGTGAAGCGGCAGGAAATGCCACCTCAATTTCCTTAAAGCCGCACTGTAACAAAAGCTGCCAGAACGCTTTTTTACGGCCAATATCCATCGGCTCGGCCAGCGCCTGATTGCCATCGCGCAGATCGGTTGAAAGCCAGCGCGGTGCCCGGTGCAGCACGTTATCCGGCCACTGGCGGTTCGTTAATGGCTGAGGGGGAAAGGCAATATATTTTTCATTAGGTTGCAATAACATGGCAGTTCTCCTGAAGGGGGAATTGCCATTTTGTCAGGTCGGGTTGCCGCTGGCTGGCGCAAAACTGACAGCCTGTAGCGTAAAAGTGACGCCTGAAAAAAAAGAGCAGGTCTTGCGACCTGCCCCGTGTAACGCCCTGGTGGTGGCGAGATGAAGCTTATTCTGCTCAGAGGGTCAAACATCGTCTGTCGGGCAAGGTTAACAGCAAACGCTTTATTACACATTGCCGCAGAACGATAACCAAAACTGTATATTAATTTGCAGTTGTACTGCAATCTCAAAAACAAAATGACGGGCTAATTAGGATTAATGCCGGGCCGTGACAATTATAAATCCTTATATATCACGGTACTAATTTGCCCTATTCAGATTTATCCGATGGTTTATTCCTACTGGTCAGATCAGTAAGGGGTAAATACATGGGTGGGTTTCTTTTGGCCAAAAGATAAAAAATCCTGTTGTTTTTGCGTCTGGAAAAGTAAAAAAATATGACAGAGCCAAAGCGCCTGTTTCATTTAAATTTCTGCCCACTATCAACTCTTTTTCCTGCGCGGCCAGCTGAATAATTCGGCTACAGTTAGTGGCTCAGGCACGTCTTTTTCATCCGGGAGAGCGAAGTTTTATGAGTCAGTTTTTTATGCATCAGAAAAGCGATGTGGTCAGCGAAGCCATTGAAGGTACGCTGATCGCTAACCCTTATCACACCCTCAGCCTGCTTGATGCCGGGCCGGATATTCGGGTGGTGGTACGTAACGACTGGGATAAAAAGGAAGTCGCGCTGATTTCCGGCGGCGGCTCCGGCCATGAACCGGCGCACGTGGGCTTTGTCGGCAAAGGGATGCTTACCGCCGCCGTCTGCGGCGATATTTTTGCTTCGCCGAGCGTGGAGGCGGTGCTCAGCGCCATTATTAACGTTACGGGTGAAAAAGGCTGCCTGCTGATCGTTAAAAACTATACCGGCGACCGATTAAACTTTGGCCTGGCGGCAGAAAAAGCCAAAAAGCTTGGCTTTAAGGTCGAGCTGGTGATGGTCACGGACGATATCGCGCTGCCGGACAACCCTCAGCCGCGTGGCATAGCGGGAACGGCGCTGGTGCATAAAGTTGCCGGACACGCCGCCGCCAGCGGTAAATCGCTGGAAGAGGTCGCCGCCATCGCCAGTGAAGCGATAGCCGCCACGGCCAGCATCGGTCTGGCCTTCAGCAGCTGCCACGTACCCGGAGAAAAACGGGACGAGCGCGTTAAAGAAGGGCAAAGCGAGCTGGGCATGGGCATTCACGGCGAGCCTGGCGTCACCACGCTAAAAACGCAGGACAGTCGTGAAATCGTTTCTCTGATGGTGGAAAAACTGGCTGAGCATAACCCGCAAAAGCAAAAGGTTGCGCTGTTAATCAACAACCTTGGCGGTTTCTCCGCGCTGGAGATGGCCGTGCTGACGCGTGAGGTTTTACACTCTTCGCTGAAGGAAAACGTTGAGTTACTGATTGGGCCAGCCACGCTGGTAAGCGCGCTGGATATGAAGGGCTTTTCGCTTTCCACGCTGCGGCTGACCGACGAGCTGACACAGGCCCTCTTGTCGCCGGTAGAGGCGAGCGGCTGGCAGCCAGCGCTGAAGGTACAGGCGAGCAAATCAGTTAAGGGCAAGAGGGCCGAGCGCCAACAAACATTTAAACCGTCGGAAAATGCCCAGGCGGCCGCCGTGGTGGCCTGCATCTGCGGCACGCTGATTGAGCTGGAAAACGAGCTTAACCAGCTGGATGCCAAAGTCGGCGACGGCGATACCGGGTCAACTTTTGCCGCCGGGGCGAAAAAAATTCTGCAGGAGCTAGAGGCGAAAAAGCTGCCGCTAAACGAAACGGAAAGCCTGTTAACGCTAATCGGCGAAGAGCTGGCAATAGTGATGGGCGGCTCCAGCGGCGTGCTGATGTCGATTATGTTCACCTCTGCCGGGCAGAAGCTGGAAGAGGGCGAGAAGCTGGCCGCAGCGCTGAGCTATGGCCTGGAGCGCATGCAGCATTACGGCGGCGCGCGGCCTGGCGATCGCACTATGATTGATGCGCTCGACCCCGCTTTCAGCGAGCTGGCGGCCGGAAAAAGCCTCAATGACGCAGCCGCAGCGGCTAAAGAGGGCGCGGAAAAAACAGCGCAGATGGGTAAAGCAAATGCGGGGCGCTCTTCCTATCTGAATCAGGAGAGCCTGAACGGCGTGAAAGATCCGGGCGCTTACGCGGTTGAACAGGTTTTTGCCCGGCTGGCCGCACAGCGTTAAAAGCCTGTTGTTGTGAAAGCTGGCAGAGAAGGCATTCTGCCAGCCGTTTACGGCAGGCTTTTCAAAACGCTATTTCCAGCCGCTAACGGCTGGCTATTCAAAACGCTATTTCCAGCCGCTAACGGCTGGCTATTCGGAACGCTATTTCCAGCCGTTAACAGCAGGCTATTCAGAACGCTATTTCCAGCCGTTTACGGCAGGCTTTTCAGAACGCTATGTCCAGCCGCTAACGGCTGGCTTTTCAAAACGCCAGCCGCATTATCCGTCGATTCAGACCGCCTCTTCCGTTGTCGGCTCGCTGTCCAGCACCTGTTCAAACAACCGCAGGCGTTTATAGATGGAAAGCAAATCTACCAGCGTCGTCCAGGAGTAAACCAGATACTGGAAAGCGCCACGTACCTGCTCAAAAACGTTATTGATCTGCTGAAGCAGGCCAAAGGTAATCGCCGCGCTAACGATAGAGGGGAACAGGATCACCAGGCC
>Ga0153982_1000085_pt1 | contig 25943 bp, 28 predicted proteins | sample TSGA066MetaG_FD_104743 | JGI IMG/M metagenome (GOLD analysis project Ga0153982, IMG submission 104743) | Attine ant fungus gardens microbial communities from Georgia, USA - TSGA066 MetaG | ecosystem: Host-associated > Fungi > Mycelium > Unclassified | place: USA: Georgia, Alexander Wildlife...
CTCACCAGTCGGTTTTTTTACACCAGAATGTTGGTGGAGGGTCGATATTATGAGCTTTACAGAACCTAAAATGCCCCGTAGGGATTGTCTGTTTGATGACGTCCTGAATCTGTCAGTTGCGGGGGCAGACGATTTAACTGCGGCGCTGGAGAGTGAGCCTGTAGTGAACGAAAAATTACTTAGGGCTGCCCAGGCAAATAAAGATTTATTAAAGGGCGGGGAGCGGTTAACTCCCCACCCTTAGCTACGTTTCCGCCATCATCAATCAATGAAATTGCGGATCAGTTCCAGAACAGCAATAAGCGCGTTAGCTAGCGCCGCTACTGCTCTCAGAACGATGATTAACAGGTTAACCATCCGTTTCTCCATTTAATGGAGAGAGAACACCGTTGTTTGCTCTTACACTGCCTGTTACAGCGGTTTCTACATGGTCAGATGTTGAATGTTCCCCTCCAGCCAGAGCACTGAGACCGCCACCACGCGAAATTTCAGCCAGGACTTTCTAAATCGTTAATCCAGGATATACCGGGAAAAGGCTGGAGAGACATAAAACAGAGCTAACATAATGATTATACAACGGACACTGTGGTTAGGACTATCACGGTATGCCGGTTGACTCAAAATCAATGCAGTTTATAATTAACTAGTCAGATGTTGAATGTTCCCTCCGGTCAGAGCCACCAACTCAGTACCGGAACAGTAGAAAAGCCGACTTCACCAGTCGGTTTTTTTACGTCTGGATTTTAGGGTATAGTACAGACGTTAGATGAAAAGGGATTTCCTCCGGTCAGAGCCACCAACTCAGCACTGGAACAGTAAAAAAGCCGACCTCACCAGTCGGTTTTTTTACGCTGTCATTAATTCATATGCTCTTTCTATATTTTGTCCATATAGGGAAACCACTCCCCGGAAGTTAAGAACGCCTCTTCCGAGCCAAACCGGACATGCAGGTGTTCGTGTGAAATGCCGCCACATGATGCAGAAAAGCTTTGTTCGATTCTGGTGAGATAGATTCCAGAGGCCTGTTCCCGATTCGCTGGTGTAAATGCACCATCAACCTCACAATGCAACTGAAAATCGCCTTGCTTCATATGACAGTGCTGACAGTGGTTCATCCAGTATTTGTTATCTACGGTCTTACTATAATCTTTTGATAAATAGTGTGTTACACGTTCAAAATTCTTCAGGATATGGACCGGAATATCATAGATGTAGAATATAAAAGCAGGGATTTCATGCTTTTCCCAGTAAATGACACCATCATCATCCTGTTCAAGTGTTTGATGCCCTTCTGGAAGAAGAACTGAGGTCATTACGGTTCCACATCCGCATTTCCAACAATAATCGTATGTCTGAGCGATATACCAGTAAGGTGCGATGACATTATAATCTGATAACCATTTCAAGAAGTGGTCAACTGATACGCCATCAGGCACATACCAGGTTTTGTTCGCAGCGTCCCATTTGGCCCCTAATATTTTTGCTTCATCTTTTTCAGCGTAGGGTACGTTAATGTCTATCCTTGCCATGCTATAACCCCGACTCTTTAGTAAACATCAGGAGGGGAATCCCCCCTCGAGTAAGCAGTTAATGCTAACAAAGGAAAATTTTTCTAAATTTGTCAGGCGTTCAATTTTTGAAATCAGGTCTAAAGTAAGAGAGCTTTAGATGATGGCTTATTACTTGTTACTTGGTTTTATTTAAAACATCTATTGTTCTGATATTTAATGATTTTTATGTAAAGGAGAATGACGTGAGTACACAGACTCGCATCCCAGATAGTGACGAAGGAAGTACCAGTATGGGGCTGTTCAACGATACTGAGCAGGATAAAGAGGATCTACGATCCCTTAACCAGTTCATGGAAAAAGCAGGACTGTTTACGGATGACGAATTCTTCGGTAGCCTGTAACTGTGTGACATAGTGGCACACAGAATTGTTGTTGACTCATTTGTGTGCCATAATGGCATACAGTTTAATCGATAACGGAGGTTACACTATGATGAGCAATACTGAGCGTAAAGATATTCGTCTGGTTGCCCGCACCTCTGCTGAGATCCAGGATTTCATCCAGCGTGCGGCAGACCACTCCGGGGCGACACTCTCTCAATTTCTGATTGAGTCAGCGATGGAGCGGGCACGTAAAGTCATTCAGCAGACTGAAACCCTGCATCTGTCTATGGAAGGTGCTCACAATTTAATGTCGGCCCTGGAGAACTCTCCTGGTGCTAATAATAAGTTGCTGAAAGCAGCTCAGGGCTATAAGGATGCGGTTCATGCTTCTAAGGATTGAAGAAGTATCAAAGCACCATGATCGAAAGGCATTTGATTGTGGTGTTAACGAATTAAATCAGTTCCTGCAGCTGCAGGCCCGGCAGAAAGCAGAAAAGAATATTGCTAAAACGTATGTCGCCTGTAGGGATTCGTCACCAACCAAAATTCTTGGTTATTATACCCTTACAGGGTATTCAGTTATTATCCCGCCAGATTATAAGCATTACAAAAACTATCCTCATCCGCTCAATGCGGTGAAATTAGCGCGATTAGCGATAAGTTGTGAGCATCAGGGGCAGCGACTCGGAGAGAAACTGTTAATTGATGCTATCTACAGAACGGTATTAGTATCTGAGCAAATATCGGCTATTGGTATCTTTGTTGATCCAACAACGCCGGATGTAGTTCAGTTTTATAAGCAATATGGATTTTTGCAGGCAGACAGTGGCAACCCTGAATGTTTAGAGATGTGGTTACCAATCAAAACGTGTAATGAAGTTATTAAAAACATTAGCTAACGACACATCCATCTTGAACTAATCAAACGATCGATTTGCACCAGACAGAAAAAAGAGCACCCGGATAGGTGCTCTGAGAGTTGAAACGATAACCGAAAATCAAACTGTCTGGAAGTTGAGTTGTTTTGTCTTGATATATTCAGAAAACTCATGACCAACATTTGAGGCTGGTTTGTATTCAGGAGATAGAAGGACATCGAGTTTGTGACAAAAAGCCATGCTTTCCCCTTCACTTCTGAATCCCATAATAAATGTGGGAAAGTTAATATCACGAAACTTAAAGGTTACAACGTTCCCTCTGCATTCATAACCAGACCAAGTATTAAAATCGATAGCTTTTATAAGAGTTTTTTTGTTGTAAAGATCAAGTGCAAGTATCGTTTTGTTTTTATCATCAAAACCGATGTACTTACCCATTTTCCATTTATACAACTCTAAATGTTCTTCAGGTTGAAACAATTTGTTTTTTAACGATTCTAATACAGCCTTGTTTCGCTTTGCTTCAGTTTTTCTGATCTTTCGTATGCCGAAAAAAGCAAAAAAAGAGGCTAAAAGGAAAACTATCCCTATAGTGCCAGCAGATATAAAAGATTCGTTAATGTCTAAAATTGCAATTGATAAGTATATTACGGCGTAAAAAAAACATCCTGCTGTTATAATGGCTAACAAGAGTATAAATAACTCTCTATAAATATAGCTCTTTTTCATTTTATACCGTCCTGCCCGTCGTCGGGGGATTTATTGTTACCGTTTGATTTTAAACCAGGTGTTCGCATAAGTCCATGAGAAAATCCAGCAAATAAGTTTTTAGTTGACTCTGCCATTCCTCCAAGAATACTTGCTGCTTCTCGCCCACCTAACCATGATATAACATAATCAGGCATGGTAACTTGTAATGCAAATACTCGAGTAACAGTTGTTGTACAAATTCTTGCATATATCATTAGTAAACCAACTAACGTTACAATCCCTGTTATAGAACTTGCTTGAACATTGGCTATGACTGGTCCGAATAGCATATTCAATAGGGTTCCAATAGCCACGATCACCAGACTAGCGAATGTAAATCCAAGAACCATTAGCATGGGCCGAATCTGTGCATCTATTAAGAAAATGTAGCCATAAGCAGAACGACTACCTTTCTCTTCTTCTGTCCCTATATGCGTGGCAGCCCATAATGAACCACCCGTTGCACCAACTAATACGCTTACAATCCAGTTTGCGCCCGCTGACAACCAAAAAATAAATGGAATTAGTGGAAGATAGATTGAAAGGCTGAATCCAATACCAAAAAGTACTAGCAAGATGAAGTATACGAATGGCGATATGGTATTTATAGTGTTCTTTAATAATTCACTACCTTTGAGTGAAAGAACTGAAGCGATTATTCCAGTGAATCCATTTCCATATGTGTCCACGGAAATTTTTACCGCGCTAAAGGTGACAAAAACTAATTCCGTGCTCATTAAAGTATAATCGCCTATTGCTTTCATTTTAAGCAATGGATTCATTTGGTTACTGTTAACCTGGTTGCTTCCAATATTAAATTTTGCTATGTATTCAGTTAAACCCAGAAACGGCTTGTCTAAAATATTAACGAAGACAGCATCAGGATTCGATGAGTCTTTAGCTTCTTGAGTATTCTTAGCTGTTTGAGTTCCAAGTGGGGGTGTGTATGGTGAATTCTGAAGCTGTGCCTGATAAGCCGTCATGACGTTATTTAACGTATCGCTGACGCCAATATCGCCCATAGATGACTGACCGCTGACCACTGGTTTGAGTGCTACCGCATCGTTGACTTTCTGGTTAGCTGTCGCGAATGTCTGATACCACGCCCCCAGAGAGAGCCAGCCACTTCTCTTGAGTTCTGTTGTCATTGCGGTGGCCAGCTCATCGCCGTTCCCCTGTGCGTTGACGACTGCATTGATCGAGTCTTCATAGGTCCGGGCGGCCTGTTGAATAGCCGTTTCCGCATCCGGAAGGGTGCCACTCCCGTTCTTCTGCTTGTTCAGCAGGGCAGTGACAAACGCCGAGGCATTCTGACTCAGCGTATTCTGCATCTGGTTCATGGCATTACGCTGCGCTGATTCGATGGCATCCGTGTTCACGTCAGGTGCGAACAGCCATCCGGTCAGGCTGTTTTTGCTCGATGCCGGCAGTCGCGCAGACCCGCAGCTGGCGCTCCCGTTCGTGATTTCAAAGCCATCCGTTGTTTTTTTGATGGCCATCAGGGGCGTGTCACTCGTCCCGTACTGGCTGTACATACCGCTGAGTTCCGCGTTAGTTGCGTACATGCACAGATTCATCTCATAGATGGCGCGCGCAGAACTGACAGTCTGTGGCGCCACTGGCTGCATCACCAGTGAGTAACCCTGTTTCATCAGGTCCGCGATTTTGTCGGTCATCAGGTTGGCGCTGCCGATACCCATCACGGACACCGCCCACAGAAAGACCAACTGGGCAAGCGACCAGCCGGATGCGGTCGGCACCAGGAATAAGAATCCCGCGACGGTGGTCACCACTGCCATTGGCGTGGCTCCGCTGCCAAACACTTTCCCCGTATGCCCCGCTTTGGTGATGTGTTTGAGGCTTATAAGCAGAAACCAGACGACGGCGAGGGCAAAGACAATTCCGTTAAAGATGAAGAATAGCTGGCCAACCATTGTCGCATTGGTGGATAACGGGTTAGTCACAACGTCCCCGAATATCATCACCAGAAGCTGGCGGGACAGGTCGGTTGAGCGTTTCGCTGCCGTTTCAATGCTGTCAAAGCTCACGGCAGTATCAGCGAGTGCTGACTGCGCCCACAGCACATTCACCAGAACACTGGCACAGAGGATTCGTAACCATTTCATAAATTTACCCCGGCCTGAATGACCGTTAATGCAGGATGGATGAGAGTGGCGTTAACGCCAGGGGAGCAGAGTCATGCGTATCCAGTGGGTTTCCCGGCGAAAATCCGTGAACGTACCTTTTTCCGCCTCGCTGACCCGGCGCTCGCGTAACTGCCACAGCCGCCAGGTACAGATAATCGCCTGCAGAAACGGGATGCTCCCGAGTCCCAGCAGAACGACGATGATGACCCCCACGCGAATGAGCAGGGGCGCGACATATATCCCGCTGGCCAGCACCGCCAGGAACAGGCCGGTGGCCAGCAGGATGGGGATACCGGCCATGACCAGATACAGTCGCTTACGCCGCAGCTGGCGGCGTGCGATACTGGCTGTATCCATGCCACTGGCCGCCACGGCCTCCGCCCAGGATAACCCGGGCTGCCGGCGATGCCGGGCCATCAGCTTTTTGGCCACCCGCATACGCTGCAGCTGCTTCGCAAAGGACGGAATGATTTTGTTTTTGGTATAGCGGGTTTCGGAAAGCGGAAGGAAGATATTGGCCAGCCAGTAAAGGCCGGTTTTCATTTTCATCTGGCGTTCCCCGCTTTCACCTGCTCCATTTTGGCAGCCAGCTGCGGCCGGTAATGCTCCGTGGCCAGCAGGGCAAGCACCTGCCCGGTGAGAATATTGTTCTTTTCCAGCTCACGCTTTGAGGCCAGCGCCAGCCAGTTCCCCAGGTTCTGCACGCGGATTTGTTCCCGGATGAGGTTGTCACCTTCCATCTGCTGCAGGTCAGATAAGTAGGCAGTGTTTGCATAGCGCCTGCCCACCTCAAACGATTCAAACTCCCGCTGGGATAACTCTCCGGATGAGCGCGCCTGTTCTGATGCGGTGTCGTCGAAATAGCTTTGTGCTGACGGCACCTTGAGCGCATCTTTCAGGGCATCCCTTGTGGCCTTGTTGGGGGTACTGGCTGCAATCATGGCCATCTGTGGCTCCCGGGCCGCATCCATGAGGCCCTCGTACTGTGTCATCATGCCGGCATACTGTTTGCCCGAAGCGGTTTTAACTTCACCTTTCCCCAGCTGGCGACCCGCTGCGGGCGCTGTGGTATTGAGGGTGTAAGCGACGGCGGCATCAATCTGCGTCTGCGTGAACGTCAGGTCAGGCGTTTTGCCCGGTTTACCGGCCCCGTCGAGCAGGGAGGCCAGCTGCTTGTCACCGCCCGGATACTGCGATACAGATGGGCACAGGTCGGTACCGCCATACGCGGCATAATCGGTTTCATCACACCACTGCCCGTGGATGGCGGCACTCTGGTACTGAACCTGCTCCGGCGCCGGGGTGGCGTCGGTCAGTGCGCGCTTGATGGTTTTGTTACTGACGCCACCGCCTCTGGAATAGCTGCTCTGCGTGGCGCGCGCCTGGCTGCTGACCCGCGCAGCCGAGCCTGATGTTGACTCTGTGCAGATGGTTTCGGGCACGGCAAAACTGCGGCGCGACTGCTCCAGCCGTTCAGACTGACGCGCAAAACTGTCCTGTGTGGCCCTGGACTGCTCAGCCTGCTCGATCACGGATGAGATTTTATCGCCATTAGCATTAATTGCTGCCCCCACCTGATGCTGTGTGGTGGCAATTTCTGTCAGTGTGCCGTTGGCCGTACTGAGCTGAGGGACAATCTGCGTTGTTACCGGGACACTGCTGGTTACGTTGACCGGAAAAGCCTGTGCCGGTGTGGTAATAAGGAATGAAATCAGGGACACCGTAAAAACAGCGGGCCGGGAAGACCGGCGAAGATAATTATCCATGTTTAGCTCTCTGTGAATTTACCCTTGCAGGTAGCCGTATTCGTTGAGGAGTTGATCGGCCAGTCGGTTTACCGCGCTGGTATCATCCGCGTCATCCGTTCTGGATTTGATGTAGTCGATTTGTGCCACGGCGCTGCCGTACCTGAATTTTGATGCCAGCAGTTCGCGGGCGGTGCGTGCGCCCAGACTGGCCGTTAACCGCTTTCTCAGGGCGCGGTTTTCCGGGGTAGAGTTCAGTGCCCACAGTTCCCGTGGCCCCACGGCATGTTTGAGTAACTGTGCCACGTTACCGCGTGACGTTTTGAAGATCCCCAGGAAGGTCGTGCCGGACCCGTCAGGGGCTGCACCAGGTGGCGTCATCAGCAGACGCCGGAGCGTGATTTCCGGGATTTGGCAGGATTTACTGAGCAGCGGGAAGTCCGTCTCACGAACGCGCATCAGATAGATGGAGTTGGCTGATGCCAGCAGGTCAGGGGGATAATCATCCGGATACTGCGAAGCAAATACGGTACGAATGCCGAACTTACGCTGCTCACGGTCTTCCGTCTGCAGCGCATCCCATAACATCGGAACACCTTTGATATTGTGCATCTCATCGATGAATATCAGCTTGGTTTCCTGATCCAGTTGCTCAATACGCTTCCTGTGCAACGGGATGTAACGCGGGTCCAGTTTGTCGTAGAGCTCATCCTGAATCTGCGGAAGGTAGAAATCATTCCCCCCGCCAATCTGGCGGGCAAACTGGTACATGATGCCGGTCTTCAGTTTTCCTTCCGGGGTCGTATCGCCGGCGACGTTGTTCACATCGACAATCACGATCCGGGTTTCTGGACTGAACACGAGGCGGGTTCTGCCTGACAACATAGGGTAATCCGTCAGCGCTTTGGCCAGACAGCGGGAAACATACTGCAGTAACGATTCCTGTGTCCCCGGTCGTGTCACGCCCTGGAATGTGTCGGCCATCTCCTTGCGGTTGAGCTCATTTTGCAGGTCGTTAATCAGCGGGACTGCCTGACACTGCGCGCGCGTGGCCTCAGAGACATAGCCTTTATCAAAAAGCATGTCGCGGACCTCATACCATGTGGCAGACTCCCACCATTCTGGTGAATATTCATGCAGTATGCCGCTTTCTTCCAGGGCGCGATCCACTTCAGGAACCAGGCCGGCACCATAGCGCGAGGGGTTAATCTCGGCTTTTTCTTTGAATGCGCCGTCAATGATCCGGCCCAGAATATCAGCGCAACTGGTCGGGTCCGGGGGCAGCCCGGTTACAGGATCTGCACACAGGCTTTTGAGCAAATTCAGAATATAACTACGCTCGGTACTCAGCGGCGTTTTCAGGCCCAGCTGAATATCCATCGGGTTACGACAGTGTTCTGCCGTATTTTTCAGCACTATGCTGGCGATTTTGTGTTTGGCATCTTTTGGCAGTGCGTCATAGACGATGTCGTGGAATCCCTGCGCGGTATACCCTTTATCGATGAGCAACATAAAGGGCAGGTCGGTATTGCTGTTGGTCAGGAAAGAAAGATGGCTGCTGTTGCACAGGACCGATTTACCTGAACCGGGAGGCCCCATCACGAGTTCTGTGTGTTTCTCCTGCAGGGCGCTGGCCAGCTTGATGACAAACGGTTTTCGCCCGGTGGTCAGGTAAATCACATTCCCTTCCGACCACGGACTGCACGGCTGCTGCAGGGGAAGAAGGCGCAGGGCGTCAGTCAGTGGAGAGAACATCAGATTCGGGCCGCTGTAGCTGGAAGCGGCCGGAAGCGTTGACACCCATGCCCGGACCGGATCGCCGAAAGTGCCGGTGACATTACAGATACCCCAGCCCTGAAGTGACTTTTTCAGTAACGTGAGGTTACGTTTCATGGTTTTTTTGTCCCGGTGCCATGTGCTCGCAGTGACGCTCAGGCTGACTACCGGATCTTTCTTGTCGCGCTTCAGTAACCACTGCACGGATTCGTACTGCTGGCGCAGGGCCGGAATGATGGCCAGAAAGGTCAGCAGGAAGTTTTTGTACCCCAGCTGTGAGGCCCCGCCCGGCATCAGGTCAAAACGTACACGCCACGGGATCTGCCGGGGGACGTTGGCAAACAGCTCCGGGAATGTCTGAGGACGCTGCGGAAACAACGTCATGGCCAGCTGGCCGTGGCAAAAATCGTCCACCTCCACGAAAGGTCCGTCGGTGTCGATTTGCGTGTCGCAATACTGATAGTTGAGATGCGGTGCCAGACAGGCGCTGATATCTTTCCCGTCCCCCCGCAGGCGGCCGTGAGGCATCACCCTGTCCCCGGGAAGAAGCGGTTGCCAGGACGGCGACGTACTGCTTTTTTCAATTTCGTCGCGGATCACGCGGCCCGTTTCATGCGCACCCATCAGACGCACAGAGACACCATTGTTCCCGGCGTTCATGTCAAAGATGAGTTTATCCATAAACGCGTCATGGCGGAGCTTCAGCCCTTCAAATTCGGCATAAAGTGGGTTTTGTGAGAAACGGGATTCCGGGAGTTCACCGACAGCATTCTGACGGCGGATCTCGCTTTTCAGTTCATCTGCGGGCAGGGCGCCAATGGCGGTGTAAATGACGAGAAAAACCCGCTCTCTCGCCAGCCAGGGCGTCATTTTTTCGATACGCTCCAGAGCCAGATCATCCATGTCGAGATGAAGCTGCTTCCATCCACGACGCACTGGCTTCATCAGTTCTGTCATTTCCTCCCGGCCGCGATCGGGGTCATGCTCAAAGACAATGCTGAGTTTATGGCCCAGTTCTTTAAAATCGCCGGTGAGCTTGTCGGCCAGATTCGTGTAGAAGAACTGAAAGGTGCCGGACTTCGGTGGCAGTCCTTCAGCAACCTCTTCGAAACTGAACTCACGAAATGCCCCTTTAATTTCCAGGCAACTGACATAGTCATTATTTTTGGTGACCTGAATATACGGGGCTTCCATCGACGGATGGCGGATTTTGTCATCGGCGGTTAAGCCAATGACTGTGCGTAAATCGCAGTAGTCTGCGAAGTTTTCTCCCAGCGTATAGCGTGAAAGCCACGCAAATGCGTCTTCAATTTTATCGATGATCATGCGCCACCCTGCGTGCGGTAATGTTGGTACATCATTGGCCACCAGTCCGTTGTGGACTCCAGTGGGGTTAACTCTGTGGGGTCAGGCAGACGGGCCGGGTTGAGTACCGGTGCGATATGACGCCATGCCACCCGGGTCTCATGACGTTGCGAGGGGGCTGTCCGGTGCAGCACCTGCGCAAACGCGCCCGGATGTGACGTGTCGAAACGCTTTTCGGCGAGTGCGTTATGTTCGGTGAGCCAGTCCAGTAACTGGCGGGCATCTGCCCGTGTGGCCGCATCGTCACAATGGAGAGCGATGTGGATAGTGCGTTGCAAATGACTGATATCCACTGATGAAATGCCGGGAAGCAACGCCATCACCGCATTATCGGCATTGAGCGTGTTGAGTTCCCGCCATGCGCGGCAGAAGGGATCGACGACCGTCAGGTTGCTGTCATCGCGATTGAGTGGATTTCCGTCACGGTGTATCGCTGTATTGTGGCCGGAAGGATAACCACAGTATTCGCATTCACACCCGAGTGACTGCGCATGGGCGTTTCGCTCTGCGCTGTCTGTTTCCGGGGTTTCACCGGCAATGGTTTGTTTGAGGTCTAATTCAGGCATCACAACATCTCCTGGACGAAGGACCATAAAAAGCGTATGTCCCTGGTGAGGGCGCTCAGATAAGAGAGTGGTTTTGAAAAGTGTTGTTTGATTTACAACTTGCTGCATTCATTGACTCTTTGCTCAATAATGAAAAAGATGGATTCAGCAAGTTCATAGTGGCCAGTGTCTGATAAGAGTTCTGATAGCTTTGTTTTTTTTACAGCTTCTTTCAGTTCATCAATTAACTGTTCCTTTGTGCTCCCTTCTTTCATCTGGTTACTCAATAAGCTATTTTCAGTTAAGAGCCAGATTAGTTTTAAAATATAGATATATTCACTAAGTATTTCAGCTTTTAGAATAATACCTTTTTTTATCATAAATACACCTTTAATAAACAGGGGCGTTGATTGCTTCGCAGGTAGTATTGTTTAATTATGATTTTTAAAATTTTTGTTGCTGTAGTGTACACTGTCACTCCCGGTTAATTATATCGGGGTGACTCACTCATCAGAGTTTTAAGTTCTCGATATTTCTTCACCCGCTTTTGATATTCAGATGAAATGTCGTTTATGCATTTTTTTTGGTCTTCTTTTTTGAGGTTGCATTCATGGAGAAATTTACTGATTTTAAAATACATCTCAGTTTTGAATGTGTTATCACTGGCATGAGTAAGTTCCTCACTCCAGCATGTCATTTGCTCCGTCGTCCACGGGCCTCTGATGTCTTTCACTACAATTGTATTACCTCCACATTTCTTGTATATCAATTCCACAAGCGATGCTTGCGGATCTTTCGACAGATTGTAAAATTTAGTTTGTTCTCCCGCCTGATACCCTGCGATTATTCCGGCAATAAAGATGAGTATAAATTGAAAGGTAGTGTTTCCTGTTGCTTTATTTATCCATAAAGACGTTTTTCTTAAGAAGTTAATCATTATTATACCTTTTGGACGCCAGTGAAACTCCCCGGCAGAACCGGGGAGCACGCGTTATCAGAATCCGACCGGGTTTAAACCCAGCTGTTTCTGACCACGGCTGGCGATTTGACTCAGTGCCAGTAAAAACAGACCAATACCAAACATTACAGCTATCTCCCACGGTTTGATATTGGGGTTGTTCTTTTTCCAGCGCATCATCAGCAATGCCAGAATAATAAATATCAGACCAATTACCGGCGCGGCATCCAGGAGCGGCTGCTTGATATCGGTGAAAAATCTCAGTCCATTTTTTACCATATCGCTGAGGTCATCACCCGCAGCGTGCGCAGGCTGACTGACCTGCGCGCTCAACACGAGTCCACTCAGCCACAGCGATGTACGACGGCGCACCTGCCAGACGCGCAGGGAAAGTTCTACTGCAGTCCGCAGCATCATATTTTTCAGGATTTCCATAATATTCCTTAGTTGTTACCAGTGAATGTTTATCGTGTTTTGAAGGGCGCTGAGCACCGAAGGATTGCAGACAAGAAGCACACCGCAGATGAAGCGTTTGATACCTGACGAGATGTCATCCCCGCGTGTTAAGCCGGTGTGGCCATCTTTCTGGGAGCGGCGCAGGCGTAACAGTCCGTTGAGCGCAAATATCCACCCAATCGACTGCAGGGCCGTCAGACCGGCATTCACCGCCACGGCGGCCGGGCCATAACGGGCTTCGGGAACGTAAGAGATGGCATCGAAGGTGACGGCCCCGAGTGCAAACTGGTTTGAACCGGCATTCACGACGCTTTCGAGGCTGATAATGCAGCAGGTCAGCAGCAGAACAGCCAGAAAGGTACCCCCGGAGTCCGTCCGCTGACCCCGGCGCGTCCGGCCTGCCTGCCCGGACAGATACAAAATAATGAGGGCAATGCCCCCCACGCCGGCGATGGCCAGAACCAGTTGCGTTGTGATGGCTGACAGGTTATTGGTCGCATTCGCCAGCATCTGGACAAAGTCCATATCGGCTCCTTACCGGATGACCCCCGATGACGTCACCACTTCCCGTTTACTCTCATCGATGCGTAACACCGTTGCCCCCGCAAATCGGTCTCCGGGCCGCAGCGCCCAGCAGCTTCCCTTCCAGGTCACCCAGGCCAGCCCCGGATAGAGGCTGTTCACCTTCACCCCGTTACCGGACCAGGCCCGGGAGGACGATGTTCGCGAGGATTTCGGGGCTGGGGAGACTGTGGTGGCTACCGTGGCCTGTCTGACCGCTGCCGGAGGGGCCTGACGTTGTTGCTTCAGTTCAGCGACCTGTCGCTCCAGATTATCCAGACGCCGGGCAACGGCGGTCAGCCCTTCCCGGGTTTTCTCGCTGTAGACCTGCTGTGAGTTCAGTGCCCGGGACACTTCCCCGGCGAGAGAATCCGTCTCTGAATGCGGCGCTGCCGCTGGCGGGATGTCTTCGGTCACCGGCACATCCGGCTGTTGCGCCGGTAAGGATTCAGCCCGGACGGGCGAATCCACCGTCACCGGCGCGGGCGTACTTACCGGCTCCATTGCCGTGAACTGTGGCTGGGCGGTCGGGGGGGTACTGCTGCCGGACATTTTCCAGGTCAGCCCGAGAACGGCAAAAACCGCCAGCGCGGCGATCTGGACTTTAGGCTGATCCCATAACGGGCGCTTTGCAGGCCTGACAGCGGGCGTTATGGGTTCATCGGCCTGTAACGCCTCGTCATCCAGGGGAACGGGGGCGTCGAGTTCAGGGTCAAAGTGTGGTTTCATTTCGCATTTTCTCCTGCGGGCGAGGGGGTGCAGTCTTTGTCAGTGACGGGTTTCATAAACAGAATGGAGACCACCTGGCGGCGGTCAACGTTGGCCTGTGTGACCGGCAGCCGGGACGCATCCTGTGTCATCACCTGCGCGGTCTGTTGCCCGATACCGCCCGCGATGACGCCGGCGACGGCTTTGCTGTCCGGGGAGCCGGTTCGTCCTGTGACGGTCCCGCTGTTGGTGGTCAGGATCTGCGTGTTGCTGTCCTCGTACAACTGGCCCACTTTGCCCAGGCCGTTGGCGAGTGCGGGCAAAATGATGCGGGTGACATACCGGTGATTGACGCTGCTGGCGATGGATGAACGCTGGGTTTCATCATCCTGCGCATACGCATCGATGGTGCAGGTCATGCCGTTGAACGCGAGCGTTTTGAAATTCACAATGACGCCATCGCCGGCAAGCTGGACATTGGGTGCCGCCAGCGTGGCGCCTGCCAGCTTACCGGCCGGGATGATGGCCAGCACTTTTGACTCCGGGTTATCAGAATCAATGGCGGTGTCGATCGTGCCCGGATAGCGGCTTAATCCCGGTATGTTGATGCGTGACGTCGTGCCCGACGTTGATCCGCCTGCAGTGGTCTGTGCCGCCGGTTGGGGAGGGGGCGATGCCAGACCCGGCACGCTCTGAGCCCACTGGCTGAAAGGCGAGGCCCCGTCCTGTCCCTCACTGCCAAAGGCGGAGGCCAGCTGCATGTCGCTGGTCTGCCAGCGCGCATTCAGCTGCGTGAGCAGATTAGTGATCTGCTGTTTTTGCTCATCATTCAGCCCGCCCTGTTGTCCGGTATCCTGGGGAGAGGTTCCGTTACGCGTGTCCAGGGCTACCGGCGTGGCCTGAACGCGGGGAACAACGGGCACGTCGTCATGCTGAGAACTTTCGCTGAGCGATGCCACGAAACTGTTGCCGTCGTTTTCAGCCTCCTGCGCGCCCTGCTGGTTGGCCAGCCTGAGTAATTCACGGTACTGGCGACTTTCCTGGGCGGACACTGTCGCGTTGTTGGCCACGCGGTTCAGGTTGTACTGCGACTCGGGGACGGCGGACTGGTGCATCCATCCCCAGCCCACATAACCCGCGCCGGCAACAATGAGTACGGCGACGGCTACCAGTGCCAGTGTTTTTTTACCGTCACTGGCTGCATCCTGTTCGATCGACATTATTGCAACTCCAGAGTCAGCGGGACGTTATGTCCCATTACGGAAAAGGTGACATACGGTGTCACCGGCATTTTCCAGACGTGTGTGCCGTCAGCAGACGAGAGTGTGCTGTCGAACGCATCGCGTAAGTCAGCGCGGGAACGCAGATAAATGTCATCGCCAAGCTGCCAGGCCTGGACATCCGGAACACCGCCCTGTGTTTTGATGCGCTGTGCTTCTTTCGGGGGAACACCATCCAGAAAGGCCTGCAGGGTATTGTCATACAGCCCGACTTTCTGCCGGGGCGCAGAGACGGGAAGGGCGGCAGGCCCCCGCTGCGGGATACGTAAATCGACCCGGCTGTCCGTGGGCTGCGATGCATCCGGATTACCGGGTTCACCGCTGGTCATACTGACGACGACGGGCACTGCCAGGCCTTTCAGGTACACCGTCACGCTGCCTGTGTCGTAGGCCCGGCGGGCCTGAATGGACATCGAGGGCGTGTCGGGCAGGTAGTTCACCTGGAAGCCTGCCGGATTACCGTTCACCGGCGGGGCCGCTATCGGCCACGGCGCGCCGGTCTGGTCGGTGAAATTCACCACGCCGGGGAAGTTGGGTAAAACCTGTACCATCGGCAGGGATGACCCGGGTTCGAGCTTCACTGTCAGAGAGCGTATCCGGGGCGCGGCGGTGACAGGGGCCGTTCCTGAGCTGCGCTGAACGCCATCCAGTCCGGAACGGAGCTGTTTTATCGCCTCCGGAGACAGGGGGGCCGTCACATTCTCCGCATACTGCAGGGCTGCATCCGGCGGCACCGGAGCCGGAGGTGCTGAGCCTGTCGCGGCACTTTCCGGGGCCGGTACACCTGCCGGCGCCTGTGAAGTGACTGCCGGCTGAGCCACTGTCACAGGTGCAGGTGCAGGTGCAGGCGGCAGCGCCGTGGTGGGGGTGGTGGATAATGAGTGTGCCGGTTGCCATTGTGGTTGTGGCGTCTCCGCCGCCATCACGGCGGTGCAACTGACCAGTGCGGTGATGAATATCAGTGTCTTTTTCATTGCTCTGCGGCCTCCCGGGTAATCACCTGTATGACTTCCAGCCCGTCTTTTTTGAGCCGCGGATCGGCGCGGGTGACGATCTGGACGAGCGTGAAGTTTTGCGGGGGCAGTGACGACGTCTGACCGGTGAGGCGTAACGTAATGGGGTACTGAAGACGCCAGGCATATGCCCCGTTGTCGAGCACCCCCTTGCTGTTAATCACGCCCGTCGACGTCAGAACCGACAGGTTCATTTTTTTATCCCTGATATTGGCCAGCACGTTTGAAGTGACCAGCGCGTTGTAATAACTGGTAAAGCCCGTCGTGGAAAAACCGTCCCGCCGGGCATTGATTTGTTCACGGTAGTGCACAAAGTCCAGCGTGAAGTCTTCCCGGATATGTTTCGCGCCGTAGTCGATGATGTCCGCATCGCTGTAAACGGGGTCGTTGATGGTGGGTATCGGAATGATGCGGCCGTTGTCACTGGCAATGACGCTTTGTGGCGGGTTGGCGGCTTTCCAGGCGAACAGAATGGTGCTGCACACCAGGAGGACAATCGCAACGGACTGCCATACGTTGGTCTGCAGGCTTTTACGCGTGAAACTCACATTCAGCTGGGCATGCTGATGCTGTGCCATTGCATTTTCGTATGGGTTTTCATCCGTCGCCGGAGGGGAGACAGGTTTCTTCTTCATAAAAATATCCATAGGTTGCCGCCCGGCCGGAGAGCCGGACGGGCAACAGAGAACAGGAAAAACTACAGTGAGAAGGGGTAAGCGGAGCTGGCTGACGGGGTACCGGATGAGGGGGCCGGTGAGGTCCGTCCGGGGGCGGCACTTTTTGCGTCCCGGGTACTGACAGGAATGTCGGTTGTCGGTATATAGCCGCCGCCCAGGTCCCCCCACGGATCGATATTCCCGGGTAACAGGGAGGAGACTTTATCCCGGGCAGCAGAACAGATTTTGTCCTTTATCTGGTCAAATATCTGGCTGAAGTCCGGAAAAGTCGGCACCGTAATGCTGGTACTGATGTCCCCGAGACATTGCTGAAATCCGTTACTGGCCTGCTTTTCCCGCTGTGACCATGACTCTGCGGCTTTCCGGTTCTGCTCATAACCGGCCTGTGCACCCGCCAGTGCAGATGAGGCGGCAGCGCAGCTGGCGGCATAGACCGCAGGGGCAGAAAGTGAGGCATACAGCAACAGGCCCGTGAGCAATAATTTTTTCATCAATACTGATCTCCATTAATGACCGGGACGCGGCATGGTCGGGGTGTGTCGGTGGCCGGACTCAGGTTCACGGCGGACTACCAGCTGATCAGGTGCCACCGGTGCACTGTCAAATCCCAGCTGCTGCTGTAGTGCCGCCGGACGCTTTTCCGGTTCAAGGCCCTGCGCATATAAACGCTGAGGTTCGTTGTTTAGACGGAAGACATAGTCGTTAAAGCTGCCCGTGTCGTTGTTAATTGGGTTGCCGTAGCCCAGGGGTTTAAGTCCGTCAGGCGTGATTTCGTTGAGCGTCATGTGAGGCGCGCCCCGGGCGTTTTTACACAGTCTCCCGAGTACCGGCTTGTACACATCGTCATGAAGTACAACGCCCTGGACATAGTCGCCGTGGGCTTTGACCAGCAACAGTTTGAGCTGTTGCTCTGCATCCATCGCCTGGAAAAGCGCCTTCCCGGCATCGCGGGACGGGGCAGGGAGCGTGGGGTTGTCAGGCTGTCGGTCGGGGCTGGGTACACCTTTGCCTGCCGGTTCCGTCCACAACGCATCGGGCAGTCCGGGCCAGTCCGGCAGGGATACCCCGGCCTTTTTCGCCAGTTCCTCCACCCCGGCCTGGAGGGCATTCCAGTCCTTGAGTGAATACGCGAGCAGTTCGCCTGGCGGGGTCATCGACCGGGTGTCGGCATTGACGACGGTGGGGTCAATGGCCTGTCTGGCGATCCATTTATTCCGTTCCCGTTCTTCCTTGCGGTAGATGGCCTGACCTTTCCCATCCAGCAGCGGTTTCCCGTCCTCCCCTTTCTGTTTCACATCCACGGTGACGGTCTCTTTCCCCGTCATCTGCAGCGTGACCAGATCGTTATTTTTCAGCCCGGCGTCGGCAATGGCAGCACGCAGGGTGATCCCCCAGACCACGCGCTCACCCTCGGCGGTACGCAACCGGGCGTAATAGCTGTGGCTTTCATCCTTCCGGAAGTTATACGGCGCGGCACCGTGTTCAAGCAGGGTCCCCGTCAGGCCTGCCGAGGCTTCGTCATGGCTGGCGTTCATGGGGACCGGGGCCGGGGCTTTTTGCGGCAGAATATCTGGCGGGAGCGTGTCGGTGGATGCCCGCTGAGCGCTGGCCGCCTTCGCCGTCACAGGCGGGGGGCGGTGTTGTTCCCGGCCGGGTGGACCAGAATTTCGGCAGCCTCACTGCCCAGGGGCGTGGGTTCATCCGGCAGACCTGGCTCGGAGCGCAACTTCTCACGCGCGTCCTCAAGCATTTTTATTTGCTCCGGATTTGTGAGCTTCAGAGGCAGGTCGTACTCCGCTATCAGGTTGATTGCCCGTTGTTTAAACGCCGGACTGCCGGTCAGTTCGATATTACCCTGCAGAACCATGTCCTGCTTTGCCACCAGGAGTGCGCCGAGGATCATGCGGTCATTCTGACTGGCCTGCGGCGTGGCCATAATGATGCGACCCTGCTGCAGGTACCGGGTAAAAGCACGCTCCCCGTCCAGCAGGTACTGCTGGGTGCCGCGCTCATTTCCCGGCTTGTGTAACAACGCGCCTTCCAGCGCAACCAGATCGATCCGCTCGCGCGCCTGCTGGCTTCTTTCAAAGCGGATTCCATCAGGCTCCGGCATGGCGTCGGTGACCGGGGCGTCATTGTCCGGTGTCCCATTCTCGTCTGTCCCGGAAGTGTCTGCTTTGCGTAACGGCGGTGCTGACTCGTTCATGGATGGGGTGACCGGCTGATTCTCCTCGTCTTCTGGGGCGGGTATCGGCGATGCCGGGGGTGATTCCTGTTTCAGCAGGGACGACAGGGATGGCGTTGGATCTGCCCGCGTGGCGCTCTGGCTGTCAGCCGCAGCGGGTGCAGCCTGTTGTTGCTTTTCCGGTTTATCGTCCGTGGTGACTTTCTTCTGCCGGGGCTTTTTGGGGGCGGTTGCCGGTTTTGCACTGCCTTTCTCTTTTGCTTCGGCAGGCGCCGTTTTTTTGGTCCGGCGGGCTTTTTTCACCGCAGTCGCTGTGCCACCTCCGCCAGTGCTGTCCGGTGTCAGCGTTTTCGGCGCGGTATTCTCAGGCTCGGCAGTCTCAGGTACCGCTGCTTCTGGCGCGACAGGCGCTGCAGGGACCGGTTCAGGCTGGACGTTTTCAGGGATGGCATCCTGTCCTCATAGGCTGCCATCTGGCTTATTTCATCATCCCGCGCGGCAGGTTCATTATTCACACTATCCGGTTCGTTCATGATAACAGTCTCAGTCGGTTGTAATTCGGGGGAGGCGTCAGGCGTGGGAGCGGATAACAATTTCTGACGCAGGGGGGCCAGTTCTTCGGTTAATGCCGCCAGTCCCCGGGACTGGTGCAGGTCGTTAAAATCCGTCAGCCCCTGTGCTTTTTCTTCCGGGGTGAGCGACGGCAGTACGGCAATTCCGCCCGTCAGCCGGGCTGCTTTCTCCGCGGCTTCTTTGCCGGGGTTACCCGGTCTGTGGGGTTTGGGCGGGTCATCGTCCCCCAGGAACAGCATCGGGCTATCGGGGTATTTCTGATGCAGGCGCTCGGCCACTTTGACCAGGTTACCGGAGTCAATGGCCATGACGACCGGCATGCGTAGCGCCATCGCTCCACTGGCGGCCGTGGCGTACCCTTCGGCACACACGATGGGTCTGCCGTTTTTCAGCGTACCGCCGACAACGAAAAAATTGCCACTCTTTTCTGCGTCTTTGGTCAGGCGCTTGTTCCCTTCGGGATCGATGGTCTGCATCGAGCGCATGACACCGTCAGCGTTTTGCAGGGGGATAAGCAATCTCTGTTTGTTGTCAATATGTACGCCTCTGGCTGCCTGAACGCCTTTTTTCACCAGATAGGGGTGCTGATGCCCGGCCTGGCCAAATTTCCCGTGGACATACCGGACATTGCCTGCCTTCTTGTCCTGTAATACCCGCTTTGCTTCGGCGCGGTCCCACTGACTCTGGGCCGTCACGGCTTTCATATGCAGCGAAGCGACAGGGTCGCCTTCTTCACCGCTGAAGTACCAGGTACTCAGTTCATCCTTACCGCCATCCCGGAAGTCGTTGAACCAGCCGTTGGGCAGGCCATCCAGGTGCCCCACATAGGTACAGGATTTTTTACCGGGCTTGTCATCCCTCATACGAATACGCTGCCGGGTACCGTCCATGATGACCTTATCAGGTACATCGGCACCGTTAGCATGAAGGAAGTCAGTAAACTGCGTCAGCGCATCACCGGCAGATACGCCGGTCAGCAGCGGGTCAGGTTTCCATCGTTTGAGCGCTTCCATGTCGGCACCGGGAAGGGCATACCAGACCTTACGTTCATCATCAAAACGGAGTGCGGATTTGTTATTTTCGAGTTTTCCTGCGGCCTTACGGGCTTCATCCTTCTCGTCATGGGGTACTGCCAGATAGGTACGGGTTTGCGTCGTCTCCATCGCTGTCTCCTTTACTCAAAGAATTTTCGGTACCACCAGGGCCTGCCTGTCAGGCGACGACCGCGAAGAAGGTGGAAGATGCGCTGGCTGAGTACCGTCACCGTGAAGCCAAAGTGCGCCAGAACGGCATAGAAGAGGATGAGTCCGATGCAGAACAGAAACATGTTCGTGGATGGCCACTTAAACCAGATCGCGAAAATGAGCCATGCCAGCGCCGGAATACCAAAAATGTTAACCGGGGGGGAGGCATCCCGCCCCGGGTGATAATCACCGGACATGATGTTGCCTCCGCTTAATAAATTCACTGTTACCGAGATAGCTGCGCACTGTCTCTTCGGATACGCGGTTTTCCTGGTACTTTTTCCAGACCAGGTCGCTGATACGGGCTTCCTGTGCAGCAAGGTCTTTATTGAGCACCGTGGCCCACTGCGTGTATTCATGCCGGCGCAATGACTCGCGCAACTCATCATCGAACAGCACATACTCCTGGATGGCACAGCGTCGGCCATCCGTGGTGGGGACCAGGCGTTGCATGACGATAAAACGCATCAGTTCCAGCATGTCATGGGCCAGCGGTTCGCGGTTTTCTGCAGGCAGCATACGAATGCTGCGGGCAAAGGCATGCCCGGCAGAAAAAGCGTGCTCCGTTCCCAGGCACAGGTGGCCGGACAGTGCCGCACTGACCATGCCTTCGACGGTCTCACTGTCGCGCACCTCACCAATCCCGATAATCGTCGGCGCCTGACGCATTGACAGGCGCAGGCCTTCGGCATAGGTCGGAACGTCGCGGCCGATTTCACACTGCTGCGGCTGCAGCAACCAGTTCGGCCCCCCGAGCAAGCCTTCAATCGGATCTTCATAGGTGGTGACCTTGCAGTCAGGAGTCGTTTCACCGTGATGCTGATATACCGACGTCAGTAACGTGGTTTTTCCCGAGCCGGTGGGGCCCACGATGAGGCCGATACCTTCAACCGGGAGATGCGCCAGCGTCTGATACAGCGGATCGGGAAGCCCGAGGCTGTTCAGCGCCGGGATTTGGTTGTTAATGACGCGCAGGGTAACGGCAATAGCGGTACTGAGGCCCCGGATTGTGGCCTGGGTGAAGTTGGCGCGAAAACGGATGCGTTCTCCTCTTTCAAGGCCGTAGCGCTGCTGACTGTCACCCTCGAGTTGTAACGCGGCATCATCACCTTTCCCGGCCTGAATACGGGCCTTGACGAGCGGGCTGAAGAGAGAGTCGATAAGCAGGAGCAGTGTCGAATGGTCCAGCGTGAACGCCGAGGCCCGAATCTTTCGGCCGTGGTGGCCAAGTACCAGCGGACTGCCGGACTGTAAATGAATGTCTGACACGCCATGCCGGTAACAGTGGACAAAGAATGCGCGGAATACATCGGGCGTCAGACCTGCTGAGAAATCAAATTTATCCAGGGTTGTCATTGCGTTGCCCTTGTCTGAATCAGCGGCTCCCATTTCTTCTTGTCCAGATCAAAACCGGCGCGTTGCTTCAGGTCGCGAACCTTATCACCGAGCATCAGCTCCTCACGGCTGCCGCTGACACTTTGCTGTTGTTCGGCAATAACGGGCGGGGTGATCATTTTTTGTTTCACAAGCAGTGAATAGCGCATCATCCCGGTGTAATCGCGGGTAAGCCTGTTGAAGTTGGCCGCCAGCGTGTCATCCGCGCTCTGGCGGCCTTCCTGCCAGCCTTTTTTAATGGCGTTCTGCCAGACCGTGCGCTCTGCCCGGTTGCGTGGAATGACCGCATCTGTGGGCGCTGACTGGACGGATAATCCGGCGAAAAGATACTGACGCCAGCCGGGTGGATTACTGACAAAACGCTCGGGCACCAGGATGTTGTAAACGTGGTTTGCCGTGCGCATTTGCTTATCGGTAATGGTGGCCAGCGATGTCGCCTCTGCAATGACAGGGGGCAGCCAGCCCTGACGGCTGATTAGCGGTGAAAAAAGATACGTGTTGTCGAGCTGACGGGCGCTCTGCTCCAGAGACTGGCGAAGTTCCCATGCCCGCTGTGCTTTACCTCCGCGAAACCCTTCGGTTTTCCCGGCCTCGGTTAACATCTGATACACCGTATCGTTAACCCCATTGTGGTCGTCTGCTTCAGGGCTGAGATAGACCGACATCGACGGAGGCGGCGGGAGCGGACTGACGGTCGGGGTGGTGGCAGATACCCCGGGGAGAGGGGAAAAAATTCCCGGGATCATGAAGCCCAGAGCGTACAGGGAGCGTTTGGTCATGACATTTTCCCTTTCAGTGGAGGCATGAAACCGACTTCAAGTGCGTCAGGTTGCTGTGTCACTGTCGCGCGCCAGCTGATTTGCGTGCGGATAAGGCGTAACAGGGTTTCAAAAGTGACGTCACGCTCGTGAATGGTGACGGGCAGTGGCAAACGGACACCGGAATAGCGCAGGGTGATCCCCCGCTGATGCGCCAGTTTTGAGAGCAGCTCAATCGCATCCCCGTCCCAGTCCACCGAAACACGTTGTGAGTTGGACGTAATACGGCCCGGTAATAGCCAGCCGTCTTCCGTCAGGGTCAGGGCAAGGCGCTGTTGTTCCTGCTTAAACGCGATCTGGGCTGCTGTCGGTGACAGCAGGGATGATGTCGACGTCGATGTGGATGCAGGGGCCTGATGGCAACCAGACAGCAGGAATGGCACCAGGACCCCGATGAGGGTTGGTAATTTCATAAGTTAGTCTCGGTCAGGTTTTAAGGATGGAAGGGCTTTTCGGGATGAGGAAAGATGAGCGGGATCATCCTTCCTCATTCAGGGGAAAAACCAGGCGGCCTTTCCCGTAATAAAATGTGTTATGCGCTGACGGATGTGCTGATAAGCGGATTAATCATGACTCGTTCAGCCATACCGTCTGGCAGTTCCCCGGGCTGTGGCACACGTTCACCGCGCTGAGCGGCCAGCGCCAGAACCCGGAGTAACGCAACGGATGCCGCCTCCATCGCACTCTCACGGGAATGACCCGATACCGCAAGATCATCGAAGTCGTGCAGGCGGATCTGGAAAACGGTCTGTCCTTCATCATCGACAGGTTCAATGCAGGCCGGATAGGGTACAAAATAGGGCGCAATTTTCTGTGTCTGTCGACGTCGGGCATCCAGTTTGCTGACGAGCTGGTATGCCCTGAGATGGGTATATCTCTTGAGCATGTTAAGCGAACGGTGACCAGAGATGGCCGACACTTCCATCACGTTCAGCGTGCCCAGTTCAAATAACCTGCTGATAGCTTCATGGCGCAGATCGTGAAAATGCAGGTTCTGAATATTGAGTCGCTGAAGCGCTGTCCGCCAGGCACTTTTGACGCCAGCTGACGTGTAATTAAATACCGGCCCCGTCATGGCGATGCCCATATCCTGGAGAAGACGGCGTGCCTTACGCGACAGAGGGACATCACGCGTACTGCCGTTTTTGGTGTGTGGCAAATGTGCAACACCGTGCTGGATATCGATATGCTCCCATTGCAGGGATAATATTTCGCCCTGGCGCATGGCCGTTTCAATGGCCAGATGGAAGATGGTGTATAACGCGGGGTTCTGTTCCCGAAAATAGCGGGATAACCGTCGCTCCTCCTGTGATGTCAGTCGCCGGTCGCGGCCGCCTGCGATTTTAGGTTTGCGCACCAGTTCAACCGGGTTAGTTCTGCAGGTTCCCCATTCCACCCGGGCCAGGTTATAGAGCGATGAAAGCAGGGCCAGTTCCAGTCGAACCGTGTTGCCCGAAATGTTACGCCCGGTACGGACATTAATCTGTGAACGGCGGAAATCACGATAGGCGGCAATATCCACCGTGGTAATTTCGTCCATCATTTTCTGGGCCACAGGGTGACGCTGTATGACGCATACGCGGTAAAACTCCTGTTGATGCCCCCGTTTATGCACGGATGTGGTGGCGTAGTATCTGGAGAGCGCGTTATACAGAGACATTTTCTTGATACGCAATGGCCGGGACATGACGGGTTCCTTGATAATCGATTCTTAAGAAAGTTCTTAACCGTAAACGATTATTCAGGATGAGCTCAATCTATACAGACACATACGTGCCAATCCGGTGTCTGGAAACATGTTGGAAAAGTCGATATTCAGGTGGTCAGTGTTACAGCTGAAGCATGGCGTTTTCCATCCACAACTGCATGGTGTCCTGCAGGTAAAAAAATTACTGGTGGCGGTGCAAACTGCTTTACTCCAGGCGGTAGTATTTGGCTGGTTCATTCAGCCCCTGCTGGTGATAACGGCTGGGTTGCGACTTGCGATACCACGAAAGACAAAAATGCATCGATAATCGTGCATGCTTTATGCCTTTGATTATTATTGATAACGAAGGAGAGTGAAACTACCGAAATCACAGCCATAGGCCATCATTCCATTTGATATAACAGAAAATGCCGAACCGTCAGGAACATCAAATGAAATACTGCCAGATTTATTCCATTGTGAGTTTCCATCAACGGAATTAGCAACTGTGTACCCATCCACACTGGCGACAAGTGAGAATGTATTAATGCAGTTATCTGAGTTGCCAAAATTGATTTTTTGGGAAGGTGGGTTCCCTCCCGAAACAAATATCCGGTATTGCTTCCCGGACGTGTTTCTTCCGTTATACGCACCTTTAAAATTGCCCACATACGAGTAAACCCCGTGGTATGGGGCTGACGAACGCCAGACACCGGATTGGCACAGGGGCAAACGTGCCAATCCGGTATCTGGACGTCGAGCGAAAAAATGTCCTTATTTGAAATGGCTGCAGGTAATGATGCTTGTGGAAAGTACCTTTACTCAAAGGCCTACTGCCCCATAGGAAAACAGCTAATCTCCGGTGGTTTTATCCTTTCAAAGTGGAGTGGTGGTAGCGGCTGGAATAGTCCCGATCTATCCATGCCGTCACCACCAGAGAATGCCTGGCAAATATATACTGGGGGTGGTGTTACGGGAGGAACGTGCATGCGTGCAATTGCGTGGTGCGCCAAAAATTAACCATGATAAAATTGTGGAAATCATACCTACAAACCAGTCATGGAAGCTGCTAACAATGTTCACTTATCTCTTCAGTACACTCAGGAACAAACTAAAAGTACCGGCTGCAAGAACGCTATTCAATACGCAGAATCTTAGAAGAAAATTGAAACGCCACGGGTTTAACAGACACCTCAGAGTCATTTAAGATGACTTAAAGAGAGGTGCCCATGAGCGGTAAACGTTATCCCGAAGAGTTTAAAATTGAAGCAGTCAAACAGGTTATTGA
>Ga0153982_1000086_pt1 | contig 25563 bp, 20 predicted proteins | sample TSGA066MetaG_FD_104743 | JGI IMG/M metagenome (GOLD analysis project Ga0153982, IMG submission 104743) | Attine ant fungus gardens microbial communities from Georgia, USA - TSGA066 MetaG | ecosystem: Host-associated > Fungi > Mycelium > Unclassified | place: USA: Georgia, Alexander Wildlife...
GGACAAGATTCGCAAGGTGATGAAGATCGCCAAGGAACCGATCTCGATGGAGACCCCGATCGGCGATGATGAAGATTCGCATCTTGGCGATTTCATCGAGGACACCAATGTCGAGTCGCCAATCGACTCGACCACCAATACCAATCTGATGGAAACCGTGCGCGATGTGCTGGCCGGGCTGACTCCGCGTGAGGCCAAGGTGCTGCGCATGCGGTTCGGTATTGATATGAACACCGACCACACCCTTGAGGAAGTCGGCAAGCAGTTCGATGTCACCCGCGAACGCATCCGTCAAATCGAGGCCAAAGCGCTGCGCAAGCTGCGGCATCCCAGCCGTTCAGAGACCTTGCGTAGCTTTCTCGACATCGAGTAGGCGCCGTCATCTGCTAAACGAGAAGCCCCGCGATGCGGGGCTTGTTTATTCGGGCGCCGCCAAAGGGAATGCGCGAAGCATTAGGTGTCGTAGAAGAACTGTTCCTGCACGATTTTGCCGTCCTTGACCTGGTACACCGCCAGTTCCTCCAGTGAGGTGCGGCCGCGGCCCTTGAAGCTGACATCCATCGTCATCGGCACACAGAACCAATTGCCGGCCACCTGTGGGTCGCCGATCGTGCCGCCGTGGTAGGTTTCCACTCCGTCCATCCACGCCTGTGCCTTGGTCCGGATCGCATCCAAACCCTGAGCGTTGCCGGCCGGCCCGTCGGCTAGCGCTGGCATCTCAATATTCTGAGCGTCCTGGGCGTACAGCTCGTCATAACACTGTTCGAAATTTCCAGCGCGACACAACTCTACCAGGCGATCGGCGATCTGTTTGGTGTTCATGATGGAGATCCAACACAAGGGAACTGGCAGTATATTGGCTTTGGATTGGCACAGTGATGACAGGACACCGTGATGGCAGCCGGCAGGTCTGGATGCGTCCACTCGGCGTGTGCTGATCCGGCGAGTGCTGATAATGCGCTGTGCTGGTAACGCGGTATGTTCGCGGCGGTTAGCGATGCACGCAGCCAGTGCAATCCACCACGAATATCAGGATGAATGCGACCATCGCGAGCATTCCGTATAGTGCCAGCTTCAGTTTTCCGCCCACGGAGATCACGTGCGCCGTCGTGACTTGCTGATCACTGGGATGTCTGCACCGTTGGCCATGTTGCCAGGTGCCAAGCTATGGGGCGCGCCGTCACCATCCGTATTTAACGCCAGCAGCGTCGCCGCACAGGCGCGGCAGCTTGCCGCGTCCGCTTATCGCCCGCCGGATCAGACGCTGCCGCGGGCGCTGGCCCAGATCAAATACGATCAATACCGTGATTATCGTTTCCGGCCTGAGCGTGCGCTGTGGGCTGACCGCGATTCCCGGTTTCAGGCGCAGTTCTTTCATCGTGGCTTTCTGCACAAGGATCGGGTAGAGATCTACCAGGTCATAGGCGACGAATCGATGCCAGTGGAGTACACGCCGGATCTGTTCACCTACGGCAAAGCACCGCGTCCGCGCGAAAGCGATTTGGGATTTGCTGGATTTCGCTTGCATACGCCGCTCAACAGCCGGCAATACTTTGATGAGCTTGCGGTATTTCTTGGCGCTAGTTATTTCCGTGCTGTGGCCAAAGGCCAGAGCTATGGTTTGTCTGCACGTGGGCTGGCAGTTAAGACCGGAGATTCTGGGCCGGAAGAATTTCCTGTGTTCAAAGCGTTTTGGCTCGAGCGTCCTGAACCCGAGGCAGACCATGTCGTGTTGCACGCGTTGTTGGATGGCCCTAGCGCCGCCGCTGCGTTCCGCTTCGATATCCAGCCAGGCGATGAAACCATATTCGATGTGGACATGCGCCTGTATCCGCGCGTGAAAGTCACCCGCGCCGGCATCGCGCCGTTGACCAGCATGTTCTATTTCGATGCCGGCGATCGAGTTGGCATCGATGACTACCGACCCGCAGTGCATGATTCGGACGGTTTGGCGATGCTCAACGGCGCTGGCGAGCAGATCTGGCGCCCGCTGACCAATCCGCATGCGCTGCAGATGAGTTCCTTCCAGGACGCGCGGGTGCGCGGTTTCGGCCTGATGCAGCGCAAGCGCGATTTCGACGATTATCTCGACGCTGAGGCGCATTACCAAAAACGTCCGAGTCTATGGATCCAGCCACAAGGCGATTGGGGCGCGGGCGCGGTGGTGCTGGTGGAAATTCCCACCGCTGACGAATACCACGACAACATCGTCGCGTTCTGGCGACCGGGTCAGCCGCTCTTGCCAGGGCGCGAATACCGGTATCGCTACCGAATGCATTGGTGCGATACGCATGTGTGGCAGCCGGAATTGGCGACCATCGCAGCGACCCGGATCGGTGCGGTGCCCAAGTTCGAAGAATCCGATAAGCCCGATGCGCGCCTGGTGGTGCTGGAATTGGCTGGCGGTCGTCTGGCGCGATTATCGCCAGACACCCCAGGGCTAAAACCGATCGTGACCGCGAACAAAGGCAAGATCCGCAACGCCGTGGTGTACCGCAAGGCCGAAGTTGGGCGCTGGCGCATGAGTTTCGAACTAATCCCTGGCAAAGAGCGTGAGATTGAGTTGATGGCGCATCTGCGCGGCGCAGGGGGCCGATTGTCGGAAACCTGGCTGTATCGATGGAATCCGTGACCTGGCCATCCCAGTCCACACGGTCCATGCCTGCCGGGCGGTCTGCCTGGCTGCCGCCAGAGTCGCCTTTGGCGATGCCAGTGCAATCACTCGGCGCAGGCGCATTGCGCAGACGTGCGCAAGGGCGAATACCGCTGGCCATGGGTTGGCGCCGGGTCTGCGTGATCGGGGTGACCGCAGCGCTGACCCTGATGGCTGCTTACCAAATCTGGTGGTTGCTGCGCGGCAACGGCATCGACTTATTGGAAGGACTGCTGCTATTGCTGTTTGTCGGGCTGTTTGCATGGATCGCGCAATCGTTTGTCAGTGCGGTGGCCGGGTTCATCTGTCTGTTGGCGCATCCGCATGCGCGCCTGGGGCTGGACCCGTCCGATCCACTGCCGGTGCTCACCACGCGCACCGCGCTGCTGATGCCAACCTATAACGAGGACCCCGAGCGTCTGCTGGCTGGACTGCGCGCAATCCACGAGTCCGTCACCGAAACCGGGCTAGGCGATCGATTCGATTTTTTCGTGCTCAGCGATACCACCCTGCCGCAGATTGCTCAGGCGGAAATTGAAGCGGTCACCGCGTTGCGTGCGGAGCTGGCCCGAGCCGGTTCGCAGCCGGGGCCGCGGCTGTATTACCGCAGACGGGACGACAACATCGAGCGCAAGGCCGGCAATATCGCCGACTGGGTGCGGCGTTTCGGCGCTGGTTGGGCGCAGATGCTGATCCTCGACGCCGATAGTTTGATGAGCGGAGAAACCGTGGTGCGTTTGGTAGGAGCGATGGAAGCGCATCCGGATGTCGCGCTGATCCAGACCTTTCCGATGGTGGTTGGCGGACACACCTTGTTCGCGCGGATGCAGCAATTCTCAGGACGTGTCTATGGCCCGGTGGTCGCGCATGGCATCGCATGGTGGCAAGGTCCGGAAAGCAATTACTGGGGTCATAACGCGATTATTCGTACCGCGGCCTTCGCTGCGCATGCGGGATTGCCCGAGCTGCGCGGTCTTGGACCGTTTCGCGGCACCGTGCTTAGCCACGACTTCGTCGAGGCGGCTTTGCTGCGACGTGGGGGATGGGCGCTGTACATGGTGCCGTCGCTGGGTGGCAGCTACGAAGAAGGGCCACCGTCGCTCACCGATATGTTGGTGCGTGACCGTCGCTGGTGCCAAGGCAATCTGCAACATGGTGCGGTGCTGCCGGCAAGAGGACTGCACTGGGTCAGCCGTTGGCATCTGTTGATCGGGATTGGACAATATTTCACCGCACCGATGTGGGCGCTGCTGATGCTGGTCGGCTTGGCGATCCCGGTGTTGAATGCTCGCGTGGTGCAAGATCACGATGCGCTGGCCACGCTCAATCCAACCCGCTATTGGCGCGAGCAGGATCCTGAGCGCTTCGTTTGGGTATTCGTGTTCACCATGGCCATCTTGCTGGCGCCCAAATTGCTCGGATTCGTCGCGACTTTGCTGGACCGCGAACAGCGTCGTGGCTGCGGAGGAGTCGTGCGTATCAGTATCGGCATGCTGATGGAAACCGTCGTCGCGGCGCTGATGGCTCCGGTCACCATGTACGCGCAATCGCGCGGCGTGGTCCAGGTGCTGGCCGGGCGCGATTCGGGGTGGGAAGTGCAGCGCCGCGACGATGGCAGCCTGCCGCTGTCGGCACTGCTGCGCAGCTATGGCGTGACCACCTTGTTTGGATGTTTGCTGGCGATAGCGGGGTGGATAGTCTCGCCGATGATGCTGGCGTGGATGTCGCCGGTGATCGCCGGTTTGGTACTGTCGATCCCGATCGTCGCACTGACCTCGTCGCCGGCGGTCGGGCATTGGCTGGAACAATGCGGCATTTTCCGCATCCCTGAAGAAGTCGCGCCGCCTCCGGTGCTGGCGCGAGCCAGCGAACTGCGTGCGCGGATCCTGCCATGAACACCCTTCTGCAACCTGCGCCGCGCTGGCGTGCTGCCGGCAATGCATGGCGCGGATCTGCCGCGCACGCTACCATCCCGCCACGGGCCTATAGCTCAATGGTTAGAGCAGAGGACTCATCGACAAGGTGACGCCGGCACCGAAAGGGCCGGATGACAACGGGAAGAATTCAGGGGAACCGCAGCGGCAGCGTCAGCGCGCTGGCCGGCGGCAATCCTGAGCCGAGCCGGTGGTACACCGCCGGAAGGTGCAGAGACTACCTGCGGGCTAAAGCGCCCTTAATCACAGGCCAGAGCCTCCCGCACCCCACCAGCGCCAGCTGCGGGTGAAGAGATAGTCCACGCCGGAGCGAAAGCCCCGGGACAACGTGAATCCTTTGGTTCCAGGTTCGAGTCCTGGTGGGCCCACCACTCAGCAATCCAACGCAGTGCTATACAGTCCAATGGAATACGATAAATCCCAGAAATTCAGGGGGTTTTCGTTTTTGTGGTCCCGGCGAGTCGCATCGCACCCGGGCGAAAATGCAGGCATGCTGTGAGTCGGAGGTTGAGCCATCAGTCCTCCGACGCACACTTGGCTGACGCACATGCTAACTAACACCAAGCTGAGAGCGTTGAAGTCCCGCGTACGTGTCTATCGCGTCGCAGATACGAACGTGCTGTGCATCGAAGTCCGCCCGTCTGGCACAAAGGCTTGGCGCTATCGTTATCGCTACGCCGGTAAGCCGAGCATGATCACGCTCGACGAGTATCCGGCGATGTCGCTGATGTAGGCACGCATCGAGCGCGACAGGCTGCGCTCACTGCTCAGAGGTGGAGCGAACCCGACACAGGCTGCCCGCTTGGAGCGGGCCGCGAAGATGGAGCGCTCGGGCACCACATGTGGCGTCATCGCTTCCGAACTGTTGAAGAAACGTGCGCAGGAAGGTCTGAGCCCCGGCTCGGTCAAGCGCGAGCAACGCCTTATGGAAAAGGATGTCGCCTCCATTGCAGACCTGCGCATTGCGGACATAAGCGCGGCCGTGCTGCTGTCAGCCTTGCGCAAGCTGGGCTTCGACGGCGACACCATGACCGGACACGGTTTTCGGGCAATGGCGCTCACGGTGCTGGATAAGGTCTTGGGTTTCCGCCCGGAAGGGACCAAACCAGGTCGTGGAGTGCTTAGCGCCGGAAACGTTGTTCCATGATGCGAACTGGGCGATTGCGATGGACGGTGACATCCTAAAAGCGCATCGAGTCACTACAACGCCTACAGCTTGTATGCAGACCGACGTTGACCGGATTCGGTCCGTTGACGATCGGCGAACCGTCTCTCCACACACTGAGATTTATCGTTAAAGTGCAAAAATTAGCCAAACCACCTCGTTAAACGACAATTCTTTGCTATAAAAGCTTTCGCGGGGGGCCTTAAATGGCAAAAAACTGGCTGGATACGCTGCCGGAAGTTTTCCTCTCGACCACTGCTCGGTCGAGTGCGGTATCGCGGGCGGCTGCGAATGGGCGGCTGCGGCGTATCGGCTCGAAACTCTACACGAAGAACCTGATCGATCCGCCGGAGCAGATCGTCAGGCGCCACCTCTGGCCGCTGATCGCCGCCTACGTCCCCGGCGCTCTGGTCGCCGATCGCACCGCACTGGAGAACGTCCCTGCGCCTGACGGCTCGATCTTCGTGGTGTCCGACCGCGTACGTAATATCGAGTTGCCTGGTGTGACCATCCGAACGCGCAAGGGTCCGGGGCCGCAGCCTGAAGATCGGCCTTTCATTGGTGGCCTATTCATCAGCTCCACGGCTCGGGCGTTACTCGACAACTTGGCGGTCTCCCGTCAAAGCAAGAGCGGGGTTAAACGTACGCTTGGTCGGGAGCAGATGGAACAGCGTCTAGAAGATCTTGTCCGACGCAATGGTGCCGAGGCGCTAAACCGCCTGCGCGATGAGGCGCGACTGGTCGCGCCTCGTATCGGGCGCGATGTCGAGTTTGAGGCCTTCGACCGCTTGGTTGGCGCACTGCTCGGCACCCGCGAAGACGAACTCACCAGTGCCAGAGCGCGGGCGCGGCATGCGGGCACGCCCTACGATCCTGACCGTCTACGTCTGTTTGAAATCCTACATCGGGAACTGCGCGCCGCCGCACCTGCCGGCCGTCCTGCGCGCGCGCGCGATGCTGAGGCGCGAAGCACGCAGGCGTTCTTCGAGGCCTACTTCTCGAACTTCATTGAAGGCACGGAGTTCGAAGTCGAGCAAGCGGTCGACATCGTTTTCCACCAAGCGATCCCGCGCGATCGGCCGGCCGATGCGCACGATGTCCTCGGCACTTGGCGCTTGGTGTCCGATCCCGTCGAGATGGCGAGAACGCCCGCCAGCGCGGACGAACTGTTGGATCTGCTCAGAAGACGTCATGCCACGCTCATGGCGGCGCGCCTGGACAAGGGGCCTGGCGTGTTCAAGCACGAAGCAAATCGTGCAGGACAAACCGTCTTCGTCGATCCGGACCAAGTGGAAGGCACGCTGCGGCAGGGCTTCGACTTTTACCGCAGTTTGGAGACACCTTTCGCCCGTGCGGTCTACATGATGTTCCTTGTCTCCGAGGTCCATCCGTTCGCCAACGGCAACGGTCGCATCGCGCGGATCATGACTAACGCAGAGCTGGTGGCCGCTGGTGAGGAGCGAATTTTGGTCCCGACGGTCTATCGCGCCAACTACCTCAGCGCGCTCAAGGCGTTATCACAGACGGAAAACCCCGAACCGCTCATACGTACGCTGGATTTCGCACAACGGTGGGTTGCCGCCACGCCATGGTTTGACCTGGAGAGCACACGGGCCGTACTAGAGCGTAGCCATGCCTTTATGGATGCGGTCGAGGCAGAGAATGCCGGAATCCGGCTTCGCCTGGACTGAATTGAATACAGGAATCGCTATAAGAGGAACCCCCGATCGCGTCGATGAACTCGAGTGCGTATAGGGTGTTGTCTCGTCGCTCTGCTATGTGGCTCCACTACAGGCTCGAGAAGTTCATACAACGAGCATCAAGCACGCACTAGCAAATTCGGGGGGACGTCGGCAGAGACGTCAGAAAAATGATTCTGATGATGCTGACCATCAATCGAACGCGACTACTGATTACTCCTTACCTTGTTGAGGTAAAGAGTAGTCAGTAGTCAAGGGGATCAATCGGTTACGATAGCGTGTACGCACACGATCTGCTCGTAATGTTTGCCTGCACGGCGCATTGCTCAGTTATATGCGGCGGCCGAGGTGTTCTTACGTTTGATGCTGGCCAAACGATGCTTTCAAAAGGCGGACAGACTTTGATTTCAAGGACATTGTGCGGGCCTTGCAATTGTGTTGCGGCGGCTAGGCTTAGCGCTGGTGAAAATTCAGGAACAGTCTGCCAGGAACGACGGGCAGGGAATCTACCGGGTAGGGAATCTACGTTGCCCATTGGCTCCTAAGCTAGAGTTTGAGTTTTGAAGATCGCGGTTCGCGCGCAGTGCGAGTCGTATGCGGCTCGCAGCTTCTATCTGCGCCTGCGCAGTTCGGAGAGGGTAAAGACACGCTCTACTGCGCCCGGCTGGCGTGCAATCGCGACGGTCTGCTGGATCGGATCGATGCGATAGGTTAGGTAATAGATCAGCTGTGGATCGCGTAATGGATCTGCGCGAAAAGCAGCAAGACAACTGCCATCAGGCCAGCGCGCTGATGGGTACAGCAGACCCGGCAATCCCTGCATCGCGGAGTGCTTGGCAATCGCCTGGGTGGGCGCGTAATCCTCATCCAACAGCTCAGGATGCTCGGCTTCCTTGCCGCGCAACTCCAGAAACAATCCATGCGCACGTACGCGATACATCGCCCGATGGCGTGTGACTGGCGTGGTCACGCCGTCGATCGCGCGAATCTGACGCAGGGCATGCCAGCAGGTTTCTGCGAGGCTAGTTAGCTCTTCTAGCGCCCCGTACCACACCCGCACCGTGCCATCGCCGTAGCGACTAGCCACGCTGACATCAGCGGTAAACGGATAATCGATCGCCTGAGAATAGTGCAGGCCGCGCTCGATGACGCCAGGCGCACTGGAGCGCATACGCAGATCCGCGGCCAAGGCAGCGGCGCGCCCGGCTGCATCTGGCACCAGATCGTCGAACAGATCCTGGGAGACGCGCAGCGAAGTGATATTGCGATAGGCCGATGTATCGCAGTCGGTGAGCCGGTCGAACAAACTCACGCGATCGCCATTGCGATGCACGCCCACACCACGCTACTGCCCGCGTTGGAAGTCGACAAAACGCGCCACCCGCGCCACGCCCACCAGACCATCCTCCAGCATCACTTGCAGTGGCGTGCGCTCGCCGAGCAGGCGATTGCGCAAATGCACCCAGCGATAGCGCAGTGCTTCGTCCTCTGGGAACAACAAGCGCAGGCTTTTGTGCACACCCAATAGATAACCAGCGCGGTCGAGCGTGTCGCGGCTGTTGGGCAGCGCCCGTTCGCCGCGGCGATACTGGCTCAGTACTTTGCGGCTTTCCGGGCTTAGCCCCAACAACGCGAGCTGGGCATCGTTCGCAAGTTCCCATTTGGCAAACAATGCGGCGAGGACGCGCGCAAGATCACGGCGCGCCTGATCGTCAGACAAATCGACGGGAGGCTGCGGCTGCGCGAGTACTTGAGCGGACATGGATTGGTCTGTCTGTTTTTTCATCCCGATAATATGGGGATATATCAACAATATCAAGAGGTGCCGCACCTTTTGCAGGTTCTGATTGGATATTGCCCTGATTGGATAGTGTTGTGATTGGATAGTGTTGTCATTGGACATGGGCGCCCGGTAAATATCTACTTTCTCTGCGTGATAACCAATCGAATCCAGTGCACGGCTGATGCAATCACGACAATCACCAGCGATGACGCGGCATCGTGCGGCCTACAATCCGGCCCTACGGGTTGCGTCAGAGCGGCCGCCACACGCTGCCGCGCAGCTTGAACAAGCGCTCAGCCTGCCGATACGCTGCGCGACAACCTGGCAATCCCTCTGACGCGACGCGACTTGCTTGGTAATCGGTAACAGACGCTAACTTGCCCATGCATACGCCAGCATCAGCCCGATGACCTTAGCGCACGCCATCGGTTGGCCGTTCACTGGCGCGCCGGTGGATCTCGATCGGTGTGAGGGTCGGGGTGACGATGGGCGCGAAGATTGGCGAGAGGCTTGGCGCCATGCGCTGGTAGCGCATCCATCCGCGCGGCCTGCGCGGGTGATTGCGCAGCATCGTTCCGGTTATCTGGTGACCGAAGCGCCGGCCGGTGGCTACGTGGTCGAATCACTGCCCGAGTGGCAATTGTCGAAAGTGGCGGCCGATGCGCGCGCGGTGGTGGGCGATTGGGTGCTGGTCGAAGGGCAGGCCGATGCACAGCCGCGGATCGTCACACTGCTGCCGCGATATTCCGCGATCAAGCGCGCCGCCGCCGGTGAGCAATATCGCCAGCAATTGATCGCCGCAAACGTCGACACGGTCTTCGTGGTCTGCGGTTTGGATGCGGATTTCAATCTCCGGCGGATTGAACGCTATTTGCTGTTAATCGCAGGCACCGGCGTGACGCCGGTGGTGGTGTTGACCAAGGCCGACCAGCACCACGACCAGATCGCGGCGGCGCAGCGCGCGCTGGCCGGTATCGCGGCCCAGCAGGTGGCTACCGTCGCGCTCAATGCCAAGGATGCCGCCGCGGTTGCAACGGCGCTGTCGCCTTGGCTGCAGCCAGGACGCACGGCGGTATTGGTGGGATCTTCCGGCGCGGGCAAGTCCACCTTGACCAATACCTTGCTCGGCGAAGAGCGCATGAAAACCAGCGCGGTGCGCACGCACGATGCTCGCGGTCGTCACACCACCACCCATCGTGCATTGATCGCATTGCCTACTGGCGCTTGTCTGATCGACACGCCCGGCATGCGCGAGCTCAAACCCACTGGCGAGGAAGATTTGGCTGACAGCTACGCCGATATCCAGACATTAGCCAGCGACTGCCGCTTCCGCGATTGTCGCCATATCAGCGAGCCAGGCTGTGCGGTGCGCGCGGCGATCGAGGCGGGCGCACTGGATCCAGCGCGCTATGCCCATTATCTGAAGCTGCGTGACGAGGTTGCCGACGCTGCTGACCAGCGCGCCACGCGCCAGGCACAAACCGCGCAGGCGCGGGTCCACAGCAGACGCAAACCCTGCTGAGTGCGATGCAACTGTCTTCCGATATCGCCCACTACGCCGCGTTGGATCTGCGCATGGTGACAGCAGTGCGCGGGATCCGTCTGTTGGGATTGACAAGTTGGCCGGCTTCAGCACAGGAACCATTTCTAAAAGCCTGGCGTGCACGCAGGCCGCAGCTGCCATCGGTCGAATATCCCGAGCATGATTTCTCCGCGACCCGGCGCGAACTCGACGCGATAATCGCCGCGACCGATTCTGCGCATCCGCTTGGTGTCTATCTGATTGAATCCGCACGCAGCTGGTCGTGCGCTGCAGCGCTGCTGGAGGTGCTCGGCACTGCACAGGTCACGGTATATTCGCAGCAGTTGTTCGGTCGTCCTGACACACCATTGCCTGGCGGCGGACCGACCACGCGCGAGGCCGCGCGTCATTTCATCGAGCTGGCCGACGAACTCGATCGCGAACTCATCGCGCCCTGGGAGCAAGTCGAGGTATCCGCCACCTCGATGCAATTGCAATTGCAGGCAGCACTGGATGATTTTTTCAATCAACGCGTGATCGAGGTGGTGGTCGATCCGGAGTTAATCGCCAAGGCCGCCGCCGGCGCGACCAGGATCCGGCTGCGCGCCGGTGCGGCATTTTCCGACTATGACCGCCATCAACTCTTGCAGCACGAAGCATTCGTGCATTCGCTGACCGCCCTCAACGGTCGCGAACAACCGGTGTTGACCAGCCTGGCACTGGCCTCGCCGCGTACCACCGCTACCCAGGAGGGCCTGGCAACGTTTGCCGAGCAGATCACCGGCAGTATCGATTTGGAACGCATGAAGCGGGTCAGCCTGCGGATTGAGGCGGTGGCGCTGGCACTGAACGGTGCCGACTTTATCGAGGTGTTTCGTTTTTTTCTGGATGCCGGACAAGACGAGGCGGAAAGTTTTGCTTCAACCCAGCGCGTGTTCCGCGGTGTGCCGGTCACCGGCGGTGCGGCGTTCACCAAGGATACGGTCTATCTGCGCGGTCTGATCGCTGTCCATACATTTTTCCGCTGGGCGCTGCGCGAACAAAAGCTCAAACTGTGCCGCCAGTTGTTCGCGGGCAAGATGACCTTGGGCGATGTGCAGCGTTTTGAACCGCTGGTCGAGGCGGGGGTGATTGCCGCACCGCGCTGGATGCCCGAATGGGTTACTCGCGCCAGTGGTCTGGCCGGAATGCTGGCGTTCTCGCTGTTCGCGAATCGAATCCGCCTGGATCAGGTGTCAGCGGATGCGCCGCAGTTCGATGTTTAAGCGCTGAAAATTGCCGCGGCCATGCACCCGAACCCATCTCATCGCTGATCGGCCAATGCGCGCTGGCGTGCTCGCAGCTTGGTGATCGCGCTAGCCGCGATCGCCAGCGCCAACAGCAGATATAACCCAATCGTAATCGGGCTGCTGATCAAGGTCAGCGGATTGTCGCCAGAGTTGTTCATCGCATCGCGTAATGAATTCTCGGCCAGCGGACCGAGAATGACCGCGATGAGCACCGGCGCCAATGGATACTGGTAACGGCGCATGACGAAGCCGAGCAGCCCCAGCCCGAGCAGCAGAATTTGATCGACCAAGGAACCGGTGGCCGCATATACACCGAAACAGGCCAGCACTGCGATCCCCGCGTACAGATACGGTTTGGGGATTTTCAGCAACCGCGCCCACAGCGGCGCGAAGGGCAGGTTCAACACCAACAACACGATCAAACCGATAAACAAGCTGGCGAGCAGCGCCCAGACCAGCGGCCCGCTGCGTTCGAACAATAACGGGCCAGGCTGCATGCCGTATTGCTGGAACGCGGCAAGCATCACCGCGGCGGTGGCCGAGGTCGGCAGGCCCAACGCCAGCAATGCACCCATCGCAGTGCCGGCGGTGGCGTTACCAGCTGCTTCCGGACCAGCGACGCCGCGGATCGCGCCGTTGCCGAACATCGGCTTGGCCCGACGCTTGTCGAGTGTTCGCTCGGTGCCGTAGGCGAGAAAGCTTGGGACTTCAGCACCACCAGCGGGGATGACACCGAATGGGATACCAAAGGCGGTGCCGCGTAACCAGGCAGGTAAGGCTTCGCGGAGTTCAGCACGGCTCAAGAATGGCCGCCCCTGCGAAGGGATCACACTACGATCGTCTGGGCGACCCACTTGCGAGGCGACGGAGATCACTTCGCCCAGTGCCAACAACGACACCGTCAACACCACGATGCTCACACCGTCGAGCAAGGCCAATACACCGAAGGTGAAGCGCTGTGCGCCGCTGACCGAATCGATCCCAATGGTGGCGATGGCGAGGCCGATCGCAAGTCCAGCGAGGCCGCGGATCGCCGAATCCGAAACCACCGCAGAGGTCGCCACAAACGCAAATACCGCCAGCGCCAGATATTCGCCAGGGCCGAACTTGGTTGCAACCGCGGCCAGGCTCGGTGCGAAAAACACCACCACGATCGTCGCCAAAAAACCGCCGGTAAATGCGCCGATAGCCGCGGTCGCCAACGCTTGTGGCGCACGGCCGGTTTTCGCCATGCGATGGCCCTCAAACGATCCGGCGATCGCGGTCGAGTTCCCGGGTGTGTTCATCAAGATGCCGGCGATCGAATCACCGAACAGGCCGCCGAAATAAACACCGGAAAACATGATCAAGGCTGACAGCGGCTCCAGACTAAACGTCAGCGGTAACAACAAAGCCACCGCCATCGCGGACCCGAGGCCGGGCAGAACGCCAACCGCGGTGCCCAGAAGCGCACCGATCAGCACATAAAACAAATTTGTCGGCGTGACGACCTGCCAAAAGCCGTTGAGCAAGTTGGACAATTGATCCATTATTTCGCTTCCTCAGAATCGTCCGAAGACGCCAGCTGGCAGGGACAGTCCGAGCAATCCCACGAAGATCAACTGAATAGAAGACGAGATCGCAAATCCAACTCCGATCAGTAGTCCATAGCGTGTGCTGCCCAGGCCCAACGCAACGCCGGTGAACAGTACCGCGGCGGCGATGATCCAGCCGGCGGTTTCCAGCAATGCGATGAACAGCACCAATGTGCCTACCACGATGCCAACCGATCGCCAATTGCTGGACAGATCCTCGCCGATGCGCGTCGGCTGTTCGGGATTGCGCAGGATATCGATGCTCAAGATCAACGCGACCGCCAGCAATAATCCGATGGTGATCATTGGAAATATCTTTGGCCCGAACAACGCGCGATCATCAGGCACGGCCATCTGCGCGATGCCCACGCTCAAGTAGATCGCGATCGCAACCAAGATGGCTGGCATGATCAGCCCGCCGCGCCCTGTCCAGAATCCGCGCGCCTGGGAATCGCTCGCACCGACCCGATCGGTTCCTGGCTTGCTACGGGATTTCGGCGTTGGATTCGGTGTTGGAGTGGTGTGGTTCATGCCAGCCCCAGATCGCGCAGAATCTGGTCGATTCTCTGCTGCTCTTCTGCGAGAAAGGCACCGAACTCGTCGCCGGTCAGCACCCATTCCTGCCAGCGGTTGCGTGCAACGGCCGCCTGCCAACTATCGGTGGCGACCATTTCCTGAGCGATGGCGATCAACTCGGCGCGTTGTTGTGCGCTGATCCCGGCTGGGGCCACAAGGCCGCGCCAATTCACCAAGTCAACGCTGTCATAGCCCAGTTCGATCATGGTTGGCGCGTCCAAGCCTTCGAGTCGTTGCGGCGCTACCACAGCCAGCGCGCGCAGGCTGCCATTGGTGAACAGGTCGCGGAAATCGTTATAGCCGCTGATGCCGACCTCGACCGTGCCCGGTGCGCTCGACAACAGGCTGATCGCCAACTCGCCACCGCCGGCGTGGGCCGAATATGTCAGCTTGGCTGGATCGATCTTGGCTGCGCGCGCCATCTGCGCCGCGAGCATATGATCGATGCCCCCTGCAGAGCCGCCGCCGATCGGAATGCTGCCGGGGTCTGCGCGCCATGCTGCAAATAATTCTTCCAGATTGAGATAGGGCGAGTCCTTCGGCACCGCGATCACTTCGAAGTCCTGAGCCAAGCGCGCGATCGGCGTGAGTTGGTGGAGTTTGGTATCGGCCTTGTTGCGGGTGATGCCGCCCATCATCACCGTGCCGGTGACCATCATGAATGACGGCGCGCCCTGCAACTGGGACAGGGTCGACAGTGCGATCGTGCCGCCTGCGCCAGCGATATTATTGACAGCGACGTTATTGACGATGCCGTCGGATCGCAGCGCTCGTTGCGATTCCCGCGCCACCAGATCCCATCCGCCACCGGGTGCTGCTGGCGCAATCAGTGTGAGCTTGGTGCGCGCATCGGCACCACTCCCGGAGCGGTTGGCATTGATCGCAGCGGCGATGACCAATGTCACAACTGCGGTCGTACCGATGATTCTTCTGATGAAGTGCGCGTTTGCCATGCAAAGCCTCCCACCGCGCAACGGAGTGCGTTTATAGTGGTTTGGTGCTAGGTGGTTTGGTGCCAGGTGGTTTGGTACTAGGTGGGTTGGTACTAAGTGATTTGGTACTAGGTGATCTGGCACTAGGTGATCCGGCATAGGAACGCCCAGCGCTGCGCTCGCGCATGCAGACTAGGCGCGAGGAACTGTCATTAACCTGTCATTGGCGAACCTTGCGGGGTATGCCGCACGAACCCCAGCGCAGAGGTGGTGGTGCGCATCTTGTTGATCGAAGACAACGAGGATCTCGCAGACGCCATCATTCGGCGCACGCGCAGGATCGGCCACGCGGTGGATTGGCAGTCCGATGGCGCCAAGGCGGCGGGTGTGCTCAAGTACCAGGCGTTCGATCTGATCGTGCTCGACATCGGCCTGCCAAGATTGGACGGGCTGCGTCTGCTGGCCGAATTGCGTGGTCGCGGCGACGACACACCGGTACTGATGCTCACCGCCCGCGACGGCATCGAGGATCGCGTCAACGCATTTGATGGTGGTGCCGACGATTACCTGGGCAAACCATTCGATTTCCGCGAGTTCGAAGCGCGTTGTCGGGTGCTGTTGCGCCGACGACGCGGCCGTGCTGCTGACATCATCCAGATCGGGACGTTCGCGTTTGACGGCGCCGCACGGCGCATTATTTGCGCCGGCCAGACGATCGAGCTTCCCAACCGCGAATTCCGTCTGCTCGAAATTCTCATCGGTCGTATGGGTGAGGTCGTCAGCAAGGACGAGATCGGCAATGGCCTGTTCGGATTTGATGATGAAGCCGGGCCCAATGCGATCGAGTTGTACATCGGGCGCCTACGCAAACGTCTGGCCGCGGCTCCGCTGCGCATCGTTACCGTACGCGGCGCAGGCTATCTCATCGAAGCAACCGGCACAGGCGATGGCTAAGGCCTGGCGTGACCAAGGCCGAGGACGCGACTCGATCCGTCGCACCTTGCTCATTTATCTGGGGACGTTGACGTTGCTCGGTCTAGCGTTGTTGTTTTTGTTCGTGCGCAGTTACGGGCGCGCAGCGGCGGATCGCAGCTACGATCAATTATTGATCGCCTCGGCCAGGTCGATTGCCGACAGCGTGGCACTGACCGACGGGCGCTGGCAGGTCGATCTGCCGTATGCCGCACTCGATGTACTCGCGATGATGCCGGAAGATCGCGTGTTCTACCGCGTCTCGACCAGCCAGAACGCGACCATCACCGGCTATGCAGATCTACCGCGACCGCGTGCCGACCCGCTCGAAGGCAGGCCGAAGGTATTCGATGCGCAGTATCGAGGCGAGCGCACGCGTTTTGTCGTCGTCTCGCGCTGGATTGCAGGTCCAGTTGCACAAGGGCGAGTGCTCGTGCAGGTCGGACAGACCCGGCGCGCGCGTGAGGCATTGGCTGGCGATATGATCGTGCGCGCACTGATCGCGATCGCGCTGCTTTCGCTGGCCGCGCTGGTGCTGGCATGGGTTGGTGTGCGCCGTGCACTGCGTCCCTTGCATCAGCTCGAACGCGATCTGCTGCGGCGTGAGCCTTCCGATCTGAGGCCGGTGAGCGGCGCAGTACCGCTAGAGCTCGACCAACTGGTCGGTGCCTTGAACCGTTTCATGGCGCGCTTGTCGGCGAACAATGAGGCCTTGCGCGCTTTTATGGCCGAGGCAGCACACCAGATGCGCACCCCGTTGGCGGCGCTACGCGCGCAGGCGCAGATGGCTTTGGATGAAAACGACCCGGCCGAGCAGCGCCGCAGCCTGAGTGCGATCGAACGCAACGCCAGCCGTATGAGCCGATTACTCAATCAATTGTTGAGCGACGCCAGTGTGATGCATCGCGCGCAACTGCAGCAGTTCGAGGTCGTCGACCTTGCCGAGCTCGTGCGTCAGGTCTTGCACGAGATGCTGCTGCCGTCGGGTCTGCGCCCCAATCTGCGCATGGCGACGCCCAACGAGCCGGCCCTGCTGCGCGGTGATGCGTTGCTGCTGCGTGAGGCGATCAAGAACCTGATCGACAACGCGATAAAACATGGTCAATCCAAGTCGGACAATGCAGATCACGCGTTGCAGGTCGCGGTGGCCATTGCCAGGGACGACTGTATTCTGAGTGTCGCTGATCATGGGCCAGGAATCGCGCCAGCCGATGCGCAGACGGTGTTCGAGCGTTTCCAGCGCGGCCACGATGCCGTTGCCAGCGGTGCAGGATTGGGCTTGGCCATCGTCAAGCGCATCGTCGAAAGTCACCGCGGTCGCATTGATCTTCGCAACCGCCCAAGTGGAGGCTTGGAGGTTACCGTGCATTTTCCGAGATTGGCGGTGTGAGCGGCGCAATTCAACTGGCCATGCGAGCGGTGCAAGGCCTCAAGTGGAACGCGCACGCCTGCGCTCCACCGCGCACTTCGGTCCGCTGCTTGCTCATCGTGCTGGCGCTGTGCCTAGTCTGGCCTTCCCAGGCAAACGCAGAGGATGTCCGCGTGTTCAAGTCGCCTCAGGCGCGCAGTGCGCAGCTGCGTATCCACGGCACCACGGATCTGGAACGTTTCGCGGCCATCATCACTGATTATCAACGCCTGCATCCAGGCACTGAAATCACCTATGCCGATGTGTTGGCCAAGGATATCTACCGGCAGCAACTCACGACCGGCAACCGTCGTGGGAAAGCTGCGGATGTGTTGATCAGTAGTGGCATGGATCTGCAGTTCAAGCTGGTCAACGACGGCTACGCACGACCGCACCGATCTGCCGCGGCGGCGCGGCTACCGTCCTGGTCGCGCTGGCGGGATGAGGTGTTCGGCATCGGTTATGAGCCGGTGGTCATCGTCTACAACCAGCATCTGCTAGCGCCCGAGCGTGTGCCGCGTACCCGCCGTCAGTTGCTGGCGCTGCTGCGTCAGCACGGGGCCAAACTGACCGGGCGGGTGGGGATGTACGACGCCGCGCGCAGCAGTGTTGGATATTTGCTCGCCACGCAGGATCACCAACTCGGCAACATGGCCAGCGCGCTGCAGGATGCGCTGGGCGATTACCAAGTGGTGTTGGAGGACCGCGCCAGGATCTTGCTCGAGCGCGTCGCGCGCGGCGAATTGGTCCTGGCCTATAACGTGCTTGGCTCGTATGCGCGGGCCAGAGTCGACAGCGGTGCACCGCTGGGGGTGGTGATGCCCGAGGATTACACCTTGATGCTGCTGCGTACCGCGCTAATCCCGCGCAGCGCATCCAACGCCGCTGAAGCGGGACGATTTCTCGATTACCTGCTGTCCGCGCGCGGTCAAGCCATGCTCAGCCAGCAAACCGGTGTGCATCCGGTCATTCCCGCGCCTGGCGAAGCGCCACTGCCGCCGCAACTGCGCCCGATTCCTTTGGGTCCGGGCCTGTTGGTGTATCTGGACAGTCTTAAACGCCAGCAATTCCTCGAAGCCTGGCGCAGCACCGTCCTCCAGTCCGAACAGCCGGCGGCGACACCTTAGATGGAACAGCTGCTGATCATCACAATGACGTTGTTTTTTATTATGAGACATCGGATCTTAGAAACGCTGGATCTTAGAGACATCAGATCTTAGAAACGCTGGATCTTAGAGACATCAGATCTTAGAAACACCGGATCCTAAAAACATCAGATCTTAGAAACACCGGATCCTAGAAACCCGATTTTAGAAATAAGATCCCGCTTGCGCGGAGAGGCAGGCGGCGCTGGGTGAATTTCAGTCGAGACGCGGCACTTGGTCTGCGACAGCTGGTTCAGCCGGCCGGTGCGCGGATTTCGCGGATAATGGCGGCGGTCAGTGCGATGAACTCTTCCGCAGCTTTGGATGGCTGGCGGTCTTCCAGGAAGACACATTCGATCTTGAAATAGATCGGCGGGTCGAGGGGGCGGAAGTCCACCCTGCCTTGGGTCTGGGCGCGCGCAGTGAACTCGTCGACCACGGTCATGCCGGCGCCGCAGGCGGTCAGTGCCGCCGCAATGTAGAAGGTCTGATTCGAGACCACTTCGTGTGCAACGATGCCCTGGCGTTTGAGTTCGCCGATAAACGCGTTGCCGATTGGACCGCTGTTGGTCAGCCCGACCATGTCGCGGCCATCGAGCAGCGAAAGCGCGGCGGCGTCGGGAACATCCTGGAGGTCGTTCGGACCGAACATGAGCATGAGCTGGCCTGTGCCCAGCACGCGTCGTTGCATGCGCGGATGGATCGGCGGATCGTAGGCGATGGCAATATCGCAGGTGCGTTCGTATAGCGCCTGAAACAGATCATTGTGGTGTAGCGTTTGAACGTCGAAACTGACTTCAGGATGCGCAGTGCGGAATCGCGCAATCGCCAGCGGCGCGACATGCAAACCCAGCGACGGCACCACGCCCAGGCGAATATGGCCGCCGCCGATATTGCGGATATTGCTCACGGTTTTCTGCAGAGAACCCAGGCGTTCGAAGATCTCGTTGACTTCTACGAACAAGGCGTGGGCTTCGTCGGTGGCGACCAAACGGCCACGCACCAGCGTGAACAAGGTCAGGCCGAGTTGGGACTGGGTATGGTGCAGGACCTTGCTGACAGAAGGCTGCGATACATGCAGCGCGCGGGCGGCGGCGCTGATCGAGCCGGTGGTGTATACCGCATGGAAGACTTCAATTTGGCGAAAGCGCATGGCTAGGATCTTAGAGCGTCTAACAACATCTCGTCACTCCCGCCCGCGCAGGGATGACGAACACAGGGAAGACGACTTGAAACACCCGATGCGCGCTGTGATGCAGGAGTGGGAGAGGTTCTAGGTAGAATGGACTTGCTCTCCATACAGTCTCCCAGTCTCCAAATCCAGACCGCCGATGTCCGATGATGCCTTCCGCAAGGACGCCCTCGATTACCACCGCCTGACGCCCAGGGGCAAGATCAAGGTCACCGCCACCAAGCCCATGGTCACGCAGCGTGATCTGGCCTTGGCGTATTCGCCTGGTGTGGCCTTTGCTTGCGAAGAAATCGCAGCCGACCCCAACAAGGCCAGCGAATACACCGCGCGCGGCAATCTGGTGGCGGTGGTTTCCAACGGCACCGCGGTGCTCGGGCTGGGTGATATCGGTCCGCTCGCCGGCAAGCCGGTGATGGAAGGCAAGGGCGTGCTGTTTCAGAAATTCGCTGGGATCGACGTATTCGATATCGAAATCGACGAAAAGGACCCAGACAAACTGGTCGAGATCATCGCCAGTCTGGAGCCGACCTTCGGCGGTATCAATCTCGAAGACATCAAGGCGCCGGAGTGCTTCATCGTCGAGCGCAAGCTGCGTGAGCGCATGCGCATCCCGGTCTTCCACGACGATCAGCACGGCACCGCGATTATCGTCGGTGCCGCTGTACTCAATGCGCTGGAAATCGCCGGCAAGACCATCGAGGAGGTCAAACTCGCCACTGCCGGTGCCGGCGCCGCTGGTATCGCCTGCCTGGACATGCTGGTGGCATTGGGGATGCGGCCTGACAATATTCTGGCGGTGGACCGTGAGGGCGTGCTCCATACCGGGCGCGACACACTCGACCCCGACAAACAACGCTATGCGCGCGACACCGACAAGCGCAGCCTGGCCGAAATCGTTGCCGGCGCCGATATCTTTCTAGGGCTGGCCGCCGGTGGCGTGCTAACGCCTGCCATGGTCGCGACCATGGCCGACAAACCGGTCATCCTGGCGTTGGCCAATCCCTATCCGGAAATTCTGCCAGAGCACGCCAAGGCGGTGCGCCAGGATTGCATCATCGCCACCGGCCGTTCGGATTACCCGAATCAGGTCAATAACGCGCTGTGCTTTCCGTATATTTTCCGCGGCGCGCTCGATGTCGGCGCTACCGAGATCAACGAGGCAATGAAGCTGGCCTGCGTGCGCGCGATCGCGCGTTTGGCGCGGATGGAATCCTCCGATCTTGGCAGCGCCTATGGCGGTGATACTCCGCAGTTTGGTGCGGATTATCTGATCCCGCGGCCGTTCGATCCGCGCCTGTTGACGATACTGGCGCCAGCGGTGGCCGAAGCGGCAATGGATTCCGGCGTTGCCGAGCGCCCGCTGGATTCGATCGCAGCCTACCGCGAAAAACTCGCGCAGTTCCTGCAACGCACCGGGCTGATGATGAAACCGGTGTACGAACGCGCACGCGCCGATCAGCAGCGCGTGGTCTATGCGGAGGGTGAGGAGTTCGTGGTATTGCGCGCGGTCCAAACTGTAGTCGACGAACAGTTGGCCAGCCCGATCCTGATTGGACGCCCTGACGTGATTCAATCGCGGATTGACAAACTGGGCCTGCGCATGCGTCCAGGGGTCGATTTTGAATTGACCAATATCAATGACGATCCGCGCTTCAATGATTACTGGCAGCAGTATCACGCACTGACCGAGCGTCGCGGCGTCACCCCGGATGCGGCCAAAAATTTAGTGCGTTCGCACCCGACCTTGATCGCGGCGCTGATGGTCGAGCGCGGCGAGGCCGATGCGTTGATCACCGGCATCGTCGGCCGCTTCCACAAAAAGCTCAGTTATCTGCGCAGCGTGTTCGATTTCGATAAGGGCGTCACCGGTACCGCCGCCATGACCGGGGTGATCAACGACCGCGGCATGTGGTTTTTTCTCGATACCCATGTCCAGCTCGATCCCAATGCCGAGCAAATCGCCGAGGCGACATTGCAGGCAAGCTATCGCTTGAAGCTGTTCGGAATCGAACCGAAGGTAGCGCTGCTATCGCATTCCAATTTCGGCAGTCATACCGACGCCAGCGCGCAAAAAATGGCGCAGGTCTACCAGATTCTGCGTAGGCGCATGCCTAAACTTGAAGTCGATGGCGAAATGATGGCCGATACCGCCTGGGACGAGTCCTTGCGTACGCGCATGTTTCCGCACACCACCTTGACCGGTCGCGCCAATTTATTTGTGATGCCGAATCTGGATGCGGCCAATATCACTTACAACATGGTGCGGATGATGACCGATGGCGTGGCCCTGGGTCCGATCCTGATGGGGCTGGACCAGCCGGCGCATATCCTCACCCCGGCCGGCACCGCGCGCCGGGTTGTGAATATGACCGCCATCGCCGCGGTCGAAGCCCAGATCCGCAAAGTCCAGCGCCAGGAAGCCGCAGGCCGGCTGATGCGCGACGAATAAGCGCCGCGCCGTCTGGCGTACCGGTGTAGTGCTCAGGCACGGGGTGGCAGTTGATCATTTCGGGTGAACGATCGCCGCACACAGTTCGGATGAGCAATCACCGCACCGTTGTTGTGTTACGACTCACAACCTTCGATTGTCAACGGCTTGATTGTCAACGGCCTTGGATTGCCAACGGCCTCTGATTTTCAACGGCATGAAGTGCACCGATCCGCGCCTGCGGGCAATGACCGCAGGCGGGCAATGACGATCTTGAATTGTCATCGGCATTCGATTTTGAGAGTGGTTCTTTTGAGCGTGGCTCCTTTGAGAGTTGGTTCTTTTGAGAGTAGTTCTTTTGAGAGTAGTTATTTTGAGAGTAGTTATTTTGAGCGTAGTTCTAACCGCCGTTAGGTCTATTCGTAGGGGTCACGATGACCTCCTGAACATCGCAGGTGACGGTAAAGGTCAGCGTGGCATCGGCGGGGAAGGCGGGAATAATCACGCCATCGCTGAAGAATTGGCTCAGGTCGGCAGGACATTGCGCGCCGCCGCTGCTTTCAGTACAGCGCGGCTGGCAGTTGGTCAGGCCCGAGCTGGGAGAGTCGTTGATGATCGCATCATCGGCTGGACCCGGCCCTTTGTTGCTGGCGACTATGGTGTATTCGGTGGTCTCGCCATAGACCACTCGATCGGTATTATTGGTCTTGGTGACGGTCAGATCGGCCTGGCCGGGGATGGTAATCGTGACCAGCGCGGTTTCGCAGACCCAAAAGTCCTGCGGATCTGCCTGGGGGCTGGGCCCGGACTCAGACTCGGGGACCGAGTGCCAAATAATATAACCAGTTTCGACGCAGAGTTCATAACGATACGTATCCGTGCCAATAAAATCGGTGTTCGGAGTATAGGTACAGCCGAGATCACCCGCGTTCGGATCATGATTGCAACTGACCGAACCATTGTCAGGACGTTCGACCACCCCTAGCTGGTATCCCGGAGGCGCACCACGGAGTTCATACTCTTCCGCCGGCCTGGCGTCGACCAGGTCATTGGCCGCCACATCGGTGGTGATCGGGGTGTTGCGTGTCGTGGTGTCGTTATCATCTTCCGGCTCCACGATGACGTAGCGCATATTGTAAATAGTGCATGTGATCCGATCGCCCGATTCCGGCGTTACCGTAAACGTGTTTCCCTGGCCAGAAGAGAGTTCTCTATTGCGATCGCCTCTACGAACTCGACATTCATAGTAGTAGAAATAATTGTTTTCCAGATCCGCGCCATTGGCTCCGGTTTCTGTGAAGGTATATTCCACCCCTGGCGTGGCCGGATCCACCACCACTGCGACATCACCCGTGTCTTGGCCTGTGCCGGTGGTGGTTGCCGAAGAGCCGCCAGGACCGTCGATCCTCAGGGTGAATTGGTCATTTGGGCCGTAGGCATAGCGGCCAGGCTGACGACGTATATTGGGGCCGATTGCACCACTTAAATCTTTCCGCAACGTCAACGTTGCCCGGTCCTGAGCCCACGCGGCCCCCAGCGGCAGCCATAGCGCTGTCAATGCCAACAGGGCCAAAGCGATCAGCCTGGACCCGATTGGGCGCCGGTGTCGCGATGCGGGTTGAATCACTGGCAGCGGTTTGATTGATGGCATCGTCATCATTTCAATCTCCATTAATACCGATGCAATCTCCATCAATACCGGCCCACGACATTCAAGAACCAACCTTGAGCCAAAGGTATTCGGCAAGGGCGTTCCAGTCGGTGGTGATGCCGTCTTAAATTGTCATCGGCATTCGATTTTGAGAGTGGTTCCTTTGAGTGAGAGTGGTCCGTTTGAAAGTGGTACTAGCCTTGAGAGTGGTACTAGCCGCCGTTAGATATTCGTAGCGCGGTCGCGGCGGCCTCCTGGACATCGCAGGTGACGGTAAAGGTCAATGTGGCCTCGGAGGGGAAGGTGGGAATGATTACGCCATCGCTGAAGAATGGGCTCAGGTCGGCAGGGCACTGCGCGCCGCCGCTGCTTTCGGTGCAGCGCGGTTGGCAGTTGGTCAGGCCCGCGCTGGGAGAGTCGTTGACGATCGCGTCATCGGCCGCATCCGGCCCTTTATTGCTGGCGACAATCGTGTATTCGGTGGTCTCGCCATAGACCACTCGATCGGTATTATTGGTCTTGGTAATGGTCAGATCGGCCTCGCCGGGGATAGTAATCGTGACCAGCGCGGTTTCGCAGACCCAAAAGTCCTGCGGATCTCCCTGGGGTCTGGGCCCGGACTCAGACTCGGGGACTGAGTCTTGAACAAGATAACCAGTTACGACGCAGAGTTCATAACGATACGTATCCGTGCCAATAAAATTGGTGTTCGGAGTATAGGTACAACCAAGATCACCCGCGTCCGGATCATGATTGCAACTGACCGAGCCATTGTCAGGACGTTCGACCACCCCTAGCTGATACCCCACTGGCTCACCACGGAATTCATAATCTTCCGCCGGCCTGGCGTCGACTAGGTCATTGGCCGCCACATTGGTGGTGACCGGGGTATTGCGTGTCGTGGTGTCGTTATCATCCTCCGGCTCCACGATTACATAGCGCTGATTGTAAATAATGCATGCGATCTGCTCGCCTGATTTTGGCGTTACCGTAAACGTGTTTCCGACACCCATGGAGTGTCGGCGATCGACACCATCGCTTCCACGAACGCGACAGTTATAGGAGTAGGAATAATTGTTTTCCAGATCTGCGCCATTGGCCCCGGTTTCGGTGAAGGTATATTCCACCCCCGGCGTGGCCGGATCCACCACCACTGCGACATCACCCGTGTCTTGGCCGGTGCCGGTGGTGGTTGCCGAAGAGCCGCCAGGACCGTCGATTCTCAGGGTAAATTGGTCATTCGGGCCATAGACATGGCGGCCAGGCTGTCGAGTTCCATCATCGCCCCCACCACTTAAATCTTTCTGCAACGTCAACGTTGCCCGGTCCTGAGCCCAAGCGGCCCCCAGCGGCAGCCACAGCGCTGTCAATGCCAACAGAGCCAACGCGATCAGCCTGGACCCGATTGGGCGCCGGTGTCGCGGTGCGGGTTGAATCACCGACAGCGGTTTGATTGGTGGCATCGTCATTATTTCAGTCGTCATTTCAATCTTCATCAATACCGACCCACGACATTCAAGAACCAGCCTTTGTGGTTGTAGTCGAAGTTGGTGAGGTTGTCGCTGAAGTTGGTGAAGTTGTAGCCGATGCCGACGCGGAAGTTGGGTCCGATGTCGCGGTCGATGCCGAGCAGGACGCC
>Ga0153982_1000090_pt1 | contig 25015 bp, 18 predicted proteins | sample TSGA066MetaG_FD_104743 | JGI IMG/M metagenome (GOLD analysis project Ga0153982, IMG submission 104743) | Attine ant fungus gardens microbial communities from Georgia, USA - TSGA066 MetaG | ecosystem: Host-associated > Fungi > Mycelium > Unclassified | place: USA: Georgia, Alexander Wildlife...
GGGCCGGCGCATTTGCGCAGCCTGCATGCGGTCAATCCTGCCGCTGCCGCAGCCGGGCTGACACAGGGCATGCGGCTGTCGGCGGCACGTGCACTGTCGGGCGAGATCGGATTGGTTGAATACGATCCGCAGGCCGAAGCGCACTGGCAACGATTTCTGGCTGCTTGGGGGTATCGCCACAGTTCGCAAGTTAGTGCGCAATGGCCAGGTGCGATCGTGCTGGAGGTGCGCGCCAGCTTTCGCCTGTTCGGGCCTTGGCCGCGCTTTGAAGCGCGACTGCGCGAGGAATTATCTGCGCTTGGTTTTAATCACCGGATCGCATTGGCGCCTACTCCGCGGGCGGCGCATGTTTTTGCCAGCTTGCGCGATGCTTTTGTTGTAACCACGCCAGAAGCGATGCGCGCGCAGTTGGCACAAGTGCCGGTGCGGCGCGCGCACTTGCCAGGTGATACCGGCCTGCGTCTACACGCGATCGGTGTGCGTACGCTCGGCGCCCTGCGGCGTCTGCCGTCAGACAGCCTGCGCCGCCGCTTCGGAGTTGACCTGTTGACCCATCTCGACCGGCTGTACGGCGATGTCAATGATCCACTGGAGTGTTACATACCACCTGATCATTTCGACGCCCGCATCGAACTAGGTCACGAGGTGGAAAGCCATCAGGCATTGTTGTTCCCATTACGTCGTCTAATCGGCGACCTGTGCACTTATCTGTCGATGCGCGACGGCGGCGTGCAGCGTTTTGTATTGCGGCTCGAACACGAGCGGCGGTATACCGATATTGCTGTGGGACTGTTGTCGGTCGAGCGCGAGCCTGCGCAGTTGTTCGAACTGACCCGCAGCCGCCTGGAGCAGACACGTGTTCCCAGGCCGGTGATCGGCCTGCGCCTGCTCGCGCGTGAACTGCCGCCTTTCATACCTGCCGCGCGCGATCTGTTCGACCCGCGGTCCGCCCAGGCGATGCCCTGGCCGCAACTGTGCGAGCGTTTGCGCGCGCGCTTGGGTGACGCGGCTGTGTATCGAATCGAAACCGCAGCCGATCCGCGTCCTGAACATGCTTGGAAGAAAGTCCAGGCCACGAATGGCAGCACAGGCGCGCGCGCAAATGATCATGCGTCTGTCAACACGCGCAAACCCAAAGCACGCGCGCATCAGCGCGCTGTCGGCAATGTACCGGCGCGCGTGCAACCGCTGTGGTTGTTGCCGCACCCGGTGCCGTTGTGTGATATCTGTCAGCGATCGCGCATCGTCAGCGGTCCAGAACGCTTGGAAAGCGGCTGGTGGGATGGCGACGATACGCGGCGTGATTATTACGTGTTGGAAACTGCGCAAGGTCAACGCGCCTGGGTTTTTGCTCCGCCCGGCCAGCACAGCGGATGGATGTTGCATGGATGGTTCGGGTAATGAAGCAAGGTGTTTGCAGACTAATTTGCTTACCCGCAGTCAGGCGATAAGTTGGGAAGAACTGATGACTGATGCACTGATGACTGACGCGCTGATGACTGGCAGGGATTACCAAACCCCTGGCGGGCACATACCGCGCGCGCTGCGTATCGCGCGTCGCGTCGCTGCGCGCGCAGCCAACGACGACGCCCAAGCAGATACCCTGCAAACCGATGCACCGGGCTATGCCGAATTGCACTGTCTATCGGATTTTTCTTTCCTGCGCGGGGCATCGGATGCCGAAGGATTGTTTCAGCGCGCCTCGCAACAGGGCTACCGGGGATTGGCGATCACTGACGAATGTTCGTTGGCCGGTATCGTGCGTGCTTACGACGCGGCGCGGGCCACTGACCTCCAGCTTATAGTCGGCAGTGAGTTCCGCCTCGACGACGGCTTGCGTTGCGTATTGCTGGTTGAGAACAAAGCCGGATATATCGTTTTGTGCCGGTTGATCACCTGCGCACGGCGCAGCGCCAGTAAAAGCGATTACCGGCTCACGCGCGCGGATGTCGAATGCAATTGCGGACAGGGTCACGGACTGTTCGCGTTATGGCTCCCAGACGATGCCCCCGATCCTTCTGAAGGCCTGTGGTTGCGCGCAGTCTTTGGTGCGCGCGCGTTTCTTGCGGTGGAACTGCACCGGGATCGTGACGATACCGCGCGTCTGCGCGCGCTAATGATTTTGGCCGATAAATTGCGCATGGTGCCAGTGGCAGCGGGCGATGCGCATATGGCCACCCGACGCGAACGCGTGTTGCAGGACACCATGACTGCGATCCGTCATGGCCTGCCGCTGGCCGAAGCCGGTGCATACCTGTTCCCCAATGGCGAACGTCATCTGCGTTCGCGCCGCGCGCTTGGCAATATCTATGGCGCTGTGCCGGGTGGTCTGATGCTGCTGGAGGCCACTTTGGACATTGCGCGCCGGTGCAGCTTTTCGATGAGCGAGGTGCGCTATGCCTATCCGCGTGAACTGGTACCGCAAGACGAAACCCCTACCAGTTGGCTGCGCGAACTCACCCTGCGCGGCGTTCGCGATCACTGGCCACAGGGGGCACCGCTGCAAGTTCTCCAAGACATCGAGAAGGAACTCGCACTGATCGCTGAGTTGCAGTACGAGCCCTTTTTTCTGACCGTTCACGACATTGTTTGTTTTGCCAAGGAGCAGAACATCTTGTGCCAGGGGCGTGGATCATCGGCTAATTCCACGGTCTGCTTTGCATTGGGCATCACTGCGGTAGACCCGGCGGAGAATCGTTTGTTGATGGCACGCTTCCTGTCGCGCGCACGCAAGGAGCCGCCGGATATCGACGTCGACTTCGAACACGAGCGACGCGAGGAAGTGATGCAGTATGTCTATGCCAAATATGGCCGTGAGCGCGCCGCGCTTGCGGCCACCGTGATCCGCTATCGTGGCAAAAGTGCAGTGCGCGATGTGGCCAAGGCCTTTGGTTTGGCACAAGATCAGATCAGCCTGCTGGCCGAATGCTATGGCTGGGGCAATGGCGACACCACGATGGAACAGCGTCTGCGTGAATCCGGTTTTGATCCGGATGACCTGCTGCTGCGCAGGGTGCTGGCGGTCACGGCCATGCTTGCAGGCCATCCGCGCCACCTTTCCCAGCATGTGGGTGGTTTTGTGATTTCCGATACGCCGTTATGGAACATGGTGCCAGTGGAAAACGCCGCGATGGACAATCGCACCGTGATCCAATGGGAAAAGGACGATCTGGAGTCACTCGGCATGCTCAAAGTCGACTGTCTGGCACTGGGGATGCTGACCTGTATCCGCAAATCGTTTGATCTGGTGCAGATGCATCGGGGCCGTGAACTGAGCTTGAGTGATATTCCTCCGGACGATCGGCCGACCTACGCCATGATCCAGGCCGCCGACACGGTTGGCGTATTTCAGATCGAGTCGCGCGCCCAGATGAGCATGTTGCCGCGGCTCAAGCCCGCTTGTTACTACGATCTGGTGATCGAGGTGGCGATTGTTCGGCCCGGCCCGATTCAAGGCGGCATGGTGCATCCGTATTTGCGTCGGCGTCAGGGCAAAGATCCGGTGCTGTATCCGTCAGCAGGCATCGAGACGATTCTCGGCAAAACGCTTGGTGTGCCACTTTTCCAGGAGCAGGTGATGGAGCTGATGATCCATGCCGGTTATACGGAAGAACAAGCCGACCAGCTGCGCCGATCCATGGCTGCATGGCGCCACGGCGGCGACATGCAGCCGCATCGCGAGCGCATCCGTGAGTTGATGACCAGCAAGGGATATTCCGCTGATTTTATCGATCAGATTTTTGAGCAGATCAAAGGCTTCGGCTCTTATGGCTTCCCGCAGAGCCATGCCGCTTCATTTGCCAAGCTGGTTTACATCAGCTGCTGGCTCAAGCGTCATGAACCTGCGGCATTCGCCTGCGCCTTACTCAACTCGCAACCGATGGGGTTTTATTCGCCAAGTCAAATCATCCAAGATGCGCGTCGCGGGCATGCGGGTGGGCGCGAACAAGTGGAATTTTTACCGCTCGATGTGCGCTACAGCGTCTGGGACAACATTTTGGTCGCTAGGCCTCGAACATCAACCGGCGTCCGCCAACCCGCCGTCCGGCTCGGCTTGCGTCAGGTGCAAGGCTTATCCGCGGCCGCGGCGCAAGCCCTCGTCGCAGCGCGTATGCAGTGTTCGTTTACCGATGTCGCCGATCTATGCCGGCGTGCGCGGCTGGACCAAACTGCGCGCAGCGCACTCGCAGAAGCCGGTGCGCTGGACGGGCTGGCCGGGCACCGCAATGCTGCCCGTTGGCAAGTGGCGGGGGTGGAACGTGCCATGCCGCTGCGTGGGCTCGATAGTCCAATCGAGGACGTTGTTGTGCTGCCGGAACCGACGGCTGGTGAGGATGTGCAATCGGATTACCGCGCGACCGGTTTCACGCTCATGGCGCATCCGCTGGCACTGTTGCGCAAGCGATTGCAGCGGCAGCGCGTATTGGATTCGCATCAGCTGCGCGCTCTAGGGCATGGCCGCGCGGTGTTTGCGGCCGGCCTGGTGACCCAGCGCCAGCGACCTGTCACCGCCAAGGGCACGGTATTCGTCACGCTTGAGGACGAACATGGCATGGTCAATGTTGTGGTGTGGCAGGCATTGGCTGCGCGCCGCCGCAAGGCGCTGCTCGGTGCGCGTTTGCTCGGAGTGCGCGGTCGCTGGGAGCGAGTCGATGGTGTGCAGCATCTGATCGCGGGCGATCTGCACGACCTGTCATCTCTGCTGGGCAAAATACAGGTGCATTCCAGGGATTTTCGCTGATATTGACGGCTTGAAGTCGCTGGATGATCAGCGCTTCTCGCTGTTAAAAAGCACCCTGTTGGAAAGCGCCTCCCGCTAACGCGGAGATGACGAATGTAGGGAGATGACGACTTGAAACAATCGATGCGCAATGTGGTGCAGGAGTGAGCTAGATTCACGTCAGATAGATTCTAGAGTGTACGCAAGAATTCGGCTAACGCATCCAACTCGCTTTTATGCAGGTCGAGGGGGTGTAGCAACGGATCCGGAGCAGGGAAGGGCGGGTCGTATTCGCTCCCCGGCTTGGGCACCGGGCGAGGCATGCCGACGTTGTAGAGATTCAGCATCGCGCGAAGGTCGAAGAACGAGCCGGTGTGCATGTATGGCGCGGTTTTACGCACGTTGCGCAGCGAGGGCGTTCTGAACTTGCCGACATCCGCCGGATCACCGGTGACTTCGTAACGCCCCAGGTCTTGCTTGGCGCGGCCGTAAAAATGCAGGCCCAGATTATGGAAACCATTGTTGCTCAGAGTTGGCCCGCTATGGCAGTTCATGCAACGCGCGCGAGTACGGAAGACATGCAGCCCGCGCAATTGTTGATCGTCAAACAGATCGCGTCGGCCCTGCAGGAAGCGATCAAAGCGGTTGAAGCGCGGCGTCAGGGTACGTTGATAGCTGGCCAGCGCGCGCGATATGTCGCGTACCGTAATACGATCGCTAGCAAAAACTTCTAAGAACGTCTGTCGATAAGAACGATCGCGGTTGAGCCTGCGCTCCAATTCCGGCAAGGAAAATCCCATCTCTGCGCGATCTAGAATCGGATGCACGGCCTGGGCTTCCAGCGTGGCTGCGCGACCATCCCAAAACAGCGGTTGCGAATACGCCGCCATCGCTACGCTCAACGCATTGCGTCTACCGGGTGTGCGATCCTGGCCAAAAGGTACACTGCGGCCATCGCTCCAACCCAACTGCCGATCGTGGCAGGTGGCGCATGCGATCTGGCCTGAAGAAGACAGTTTGGGATCCTCAAACAGGCGCTTGCCCAAGGCAATCTTTGCCGGCGTGGAGCGGTTGTCGTTAGGTTCTGGTGGTGTTTTCGCCAATGGCGCCAGTTCGCTCCAACGCGCTGCGGAATCCACCCAGGGACGCGGCCATTGCGTGATTGGCAGGTTGTAGACGCGACGCAGGCAAGCGCTGTCGATCTGCGTGGCACTGGAGGTGATTCTGCGTTTGCATTGCTCCAGCGTCGGTGCGCGATCGGCCGGTGCGCTGGCTGGGGATACTGCGGTCGTTTGCCGAACCGGCGCCGGGCTGCAGGCCATGATCATAATCGCCGCCAGTGCGAGCACACATGCGTAGATCACCGGCATGCACACGGTCGGGATGGGTTTTGAGACGCAACGCGACCTGTCTCGCATCTATCAATAGACCTATCAACAGATCCTAGAGTATTTGAAGCACGTTGAAGCACGATCCCAAGTGACACATCCGTTGCGCAATCGCGGGAATGGCGTCGCTAAGCCAACGTCATTCGATTCAATGTTGGCACGCTGCAAATCAGCATGGTGCATATCAGCATGCTCCAGATCAACATGCTCCAAATCAGCACGCTCCAAATCAACACGCTCCAAATCAACACGCTCAAAACCGGTAGCCAATTTCCAGCCAATAGGAGCGTCCCGGTTCATAGTACGTCTTGCTGGCGTCTTCCTGGATCAGCAACGCGCGGTTGAAGAGGTTCTGGGCCTCGACACGCAACCAGGCCATCTGTTGTTGGCTCAGCGGCAGGCGCCACTCCAGTGCGCTGTCCACAGTGAATGCATCAGGATAGGCGACATCTTCCAGCACCTCGATGTTCTCTCCCTGGTAGTCCTCAGTGCCCACGATGCGCGGCCTGTTATAGCCCGCGCGATAGCGCATAAAATTGCTCCATAACAGCCCGGCACTTTGCCAGTGGGTCTGGGTCGCCAAGCGGGCAGCCCAGTCTCTGTTGAAATTTTCAGCAGGCAACTGATACGCACGAATGAGATCGCCCTCGTAGCGTACATAGGCATTGAAATCCTCTTGATCGAATCTGGAGTCGTAATTGGCGTAGTTGCGCCGTACCTCGGTGCGATCCAGAGCCAGCTGCACCGTGGTTGCAGTTGGGCCCAACTGCCAGGGCCTGCGAGTGGAGACACTGGCAGTCCAGGTGCGGCTGCGACTGCGACCTAGATTGTCGTATTGGTAAATCAACGGAGAAAATTCTTCGCCGTCTCCTTGATTGGGTCGTCGTGTGCGCACCACTTCGTCACGACCCTCGCGCGCGACGAACTTCAACGATGCATCCAACTGACCAAGCCGCTGAGTGAAACCGGCCATGGCTTCGTCGTTGTAGGGAACCTCCAAGTCTGAGGTTCGGTAATTGGAGCGTGCTCGTTTGGGAGAGCTCCAGATCAAATCATCTCCGCGCTCTTGGCTGATCAACAATCGCTCACGTCCTTGGCGCAGAAGAAAGTTGAAAAAGCTGCGCCCGTAATAGCGGTTGGCGCCTGCGGTCAACACACTGCTCTGATTACCGAGCATGTCCCAGGCAAAGGCGAAACGCGGCGCGATCGTGGTCTTGCCTACGATGTCGTCACCGTCGATACGCACACCCGGTCGTAGGCTGACGCGGCCAATGCCGATGTCGTCCTGCGCATACACATGCCATTCCAGCGCTCTGGCATAAAAGCTTCCTGCCTGGTAGGTATTGCGCACGGAAAAATACTGTCCTCTCCCGGCTACGTTGCGCTCCCACGGGAGCACCGGTGCAAGCGAGCAGCCATTTGTGTCGATGTTGCCGGAAGTATCGGTACAGGTGTCGGTGGGCTGAGGCGCCATCCAGACCATATGGTCGTTCAAGCGCGTGTAGTTCGCCTTGCGCGAAAGCATCCCTGCGCCCAATTGCAGCCGATGTTCGGATCCGCCCCATGCGAACGGTTCGCGATCGAACTGGACCTGGTAGCCAATATCTCGCGACTGTTGATCCACATTGCCCCAGCTGCCCTCCTGTGCGCTGCCGCGATGGCCCCAGTCGAAGTCACGCGCCCAATTCCAGTTCTTGAAGTAGTCGATACTCCCAAGTGCGCGGCGCGAACTGTCGAGCTTGCTATAGCTGAGAGTATTGCGCATGGCCCAAGCGCCGACTTGCAATTTTGCGCGCACGCTGGCAACTGGCCCGCCTCGGCGCAGATCGAATGCACCGTTCTTGCTGTTTTTTATGAAATAGCGATCGTCCGAGGGTGCATGCAATAGATTTGCAGACAGATCGATACCGTCGCCCTGCCAGTCTAGCCGTAATGTGCTGCTGGTGTTTTGGCGGGTCTGGTCTTGCCGGATATTGGTGGTGCCAGACAACGCTTCACCCTCATATGTGTTGAGCGGAATCACCGAGCGCGTGCGTACCAGAGTTCCGGAGAGTCCCAGTCCTGCTTCGGTACGTCCCTCGAGTGCGATCGAGGCCTTGTAGCGATCGTATTCTGGCTGAAATTCGGTATCGGAGGATGTTTCGAAGTCCTCGCGATCATCTTCTGCGATATGCGCGGCATTCCATACCGATCGGGTTGTACGGAAGCTGGCTTTGCCGGAGAGCTGATCTCGCGCGCGCCGGCTTTCTGCCTGCACAACGCCGCCATTGAAGCTGCCGTATGCGGCAGGCACATTGCTGTCGAACACAGTCAGGCTCGATAGTTGCTCGGGATCCAGCGCGATGCCCTGGCTGTAGCTCGGTACGTCAACGGTATCGACGACCGGATCTGACCCAGATGGATTTAGGTCATTGTTGAAGCTCACGCCATCGACTAAGAAGCTGTTTTGATAGGGCAGTCCGCCATTGATGCTGATATCGGCGGGACGGATCTCACCCATGTTGTTCGAGGTTGAAGCAGTATCGTCGAACTGTATATTCGGGTTGAGCCGCAGCAAGGTGCCGATGTCACTGTTGCCACGAATTTGTTCGTTGATGTCGCGCTCACGCAGCACCATGCCTTCCTGATACGGAAACAAACGCTGGCCTACCACCTGCACGGTGTCGAGGATGGTGGCGTCATCGCGGTGTTGCTCTGCCGATTGTTGCTCAGCCGATCTTCGCGCGTCGGTGGTGTTGACTTGTTGCGGAGCCAGTGGCGGCTGGTCATCGCGCGAGTTGCTATCGCGCAGATCGGCTGGTACCGGGCGGGCGATTGGTGTGGGGGTAGTGGCGTCAGACGCTATGGAATCTTGTGCAGAGGCAATGCCCAGTGGTGCCGTAACCAGCACCAGGGCGGCAGTAAGTCGTTTCATCGAAGTCCTGTGTTCGCAGCGTGGAAACTGGGTTGGATCGCGCTGGCGTAACGGACTGCATAGATGCAATGCTCGGCTGGCTAACAGATCGTAGTCTGGCAGCCTGGTCATGGCCGGTCAAACGGGTGGTGTATCGCAACGATGAAACCTTTAGAGCCTCTCACAAACTGGCAGAGCCTCTGATAAGGTATCGTCACCCGTTGTAGTTCCCTGGTTTAATCGAGCCAGTTAGCAGCAGAGTTCCCTTCCAATGCGCTCTGCATGAAGAAATCCGGTTTCACCGCAATACAGATCATCCGCATGCTCAAAGAAACCGAGGCCGGCGCGAAGGTCGCCGAGACCTCCTGCCTACCCCTAGGCGCGGCCCGCTGCAACGGAATGATTAGGGAAACTGTCTGGACCGTTAGATCATAAAAACCAGACAATAAAAACCCCTGATTTTCAGGGGTTTAGTCAAACTATTCTGCGCAAGTTTGCGCAAGTATCGCTATGCCGAAACTCGTCTGTGGTGCCCAGGAGAGGACTCGAACCTCCACGGTGTTACCCGCTAGTACCTGAAACTAGTGCGTCTACCAATTCCGCCACCTGGGCAGACCAGCCGCGTATGTTGCGATGCGAGGGTGGTGGATGTCAACGCAGCGAGGGGAGATTGACTGAAGGCGCGTGTACCATTTCGGGTAATGGCTAAAACTCCTAAACCACCCGGCGCTGGCCGTAAATCGCGGACGTCGGGCAAACAAGCAAACGCAACTCCGGCGAAGTCGGCCAAGCGTCAGTTGCCGCCTTGGATGCCCGAATCCACCAGCGCTCGCGATGCACAGCGCAAACCGGCAGGCAGGCGCGGTCAGACGCGCGGTGTCCAATCGGATCGGCGGCTCGACCAGCGTGTTTTGCAGGATCCTCATGCCGCGCGCGAGGCAGCGCGCTACGCGGATCCCATCGCCAGCCGTGAGGCGATTCTGCAACGGCTGTCAGCTGCCGATGGTCCGATCGATGCCGATGCTCTGGCCGCTGCGCTGGATCTGACCGCGCCAGAGCGCCGCGAAGCATTGGATCGGCGTCTGGCCGCGATGCAGCGTGACGGACAATTGCTGCGTAATCGCCGTGGACATCTGGCGCCGGCGCGCCAGCTCGATTTGATCGCCGGCACCGTAATCGCAAACCCGGAAGGATTTGGTTTTCTGCGTCCGGATAGCGGTACCGGCGATGATTTGTTTTTGCCGCCCGCTCAGATGCGCAAGGCTATGCACGGCGATCGGGTGTTGGCGAGTGTGACTGGCGTGGATCGGCGCGGCCGCAACGAGGGGGCGATTGTTGAGGTACTTGAGCGCCGCCAGAATCGGCTGATTGGTCGGTTTGAATCGGAAGCCGGCATCAGCTACGTGGTGCCGGACGATCGTCGCTTCCAGCGCAATGTTCAGATCCCGCCAGACGCGCGGCTCGATGCACGCAATGGGCAATTGGTGGTGTGCGAGATCGTGCAGCCGCCCACTGCGCAGCGTCCGCCGATTGGGCGGGTGATGGCGGTGCTCGGAGACAAGCTGACGCCGTCACTGGTGGTCAAGGCGGCGATCCACGGCCGCGAATTGCCGCATGAATTTGCACCGGCGGTGCTGGCCGAAGCCAGTGCGGTGCCGTTGCAGGTGGACGCGGACGAAGCCGCGCGGCGAGTCGACTTGCGCGCACTGCCGCTGATCACCATCGACGGTGAGGATGCCAGGGATTTCGATGATGCAGTGTATTGCGAACCCAATCACAAAGGATTTCGTCTGTTAGTGGCGATCGCTGATGTGTCGTATTACGTGCGCCACCGGACGCCGCTGGATGGCGAAGCCCAGCTGCGTGCAACTTCGGTTTACTTCCCTGGATATGTGCTGCCGATGTTGCCGGAAACGCTGTCCAACGGCATTTGCTCTTTAATGCCGCAGGTGGACCGGTTATGTATGGCCTGCGATATGCAGATCTCGCGCGAGGGCGATGTGTTGGGGGCGAAATTTTATCCTGCGGTGATGAACTCGCAGGCGCGGCTCACCTACACCCAGGTCTGGGACGCGATCCAGGCTGAATCGAAGATCGTCGACCAGAAGCCCACGAAGCGGCGCGAGAGTTTCAAATCGGATTCTGTGACTGGTTCCGCCATCTCTGGCGTTGTGCTTGCGCAAATCCAGCATCTACATCAGTTGTATCAGGTGCTGGCCAAAGCGCGGCGCAAGCGCGGTGCGATTGCGTTTGAATCTTCGGAGGTGCGCTTTGTACTCGGTCCTGATGGTGATGTGATCCAGGCGGGGATGGCTCAACGCAATGATGCACACAAGCTGATCGAAGAATGCATGATCGCAGCCAATGTGCAGGCGGCGAAGTTTCTGCTGGCGCGCAAGATTCCCGCGCCCTATCGCATCCATGACCGGCCCCCGGAATCCAAGTACGCCGATCTGCTGGAATTTCTTAAGGAGTTCAAACTGTCGATGCCGCCTTGGGCTAAGGTGCAGCCCAAGGATTACACCAAGCTATTGGACAAAGTGCGCGAGCGCGCCGATGCCACTTTGCTTGAGTCGGTACTATTGCGCAGCCAGTCCATGGCGGTTTACCAGCCGGAGAATCTAGGACATTTCGGCTTGGCACTGGATGCGTATGCGCATTTCACCTCGCCGATTCGGCGCTATCCGGATTTGCTGGTGCATCGCGCGATCCGTGCTGCGTTGGATCCAAAGGATCCGGCCGGCCATGCTTATACCGAGCGCGAGATCGCTACGTTGTCGTTGCAAAGTTCCGAACGCGAGCGCCGCGCGGATGAGGCCGAACGCGAGGTTGACGAGCGTTATCGCGCTGCATGGATGGAGCAACATGTCGGCGCGCAGTTCGATGGCGTGATCAGCGGGGTGGCCAGCTTTGGCCTGTTTGTGGAGTTGGACGAGTCCAAGGTGAACGGCTTGGTTCATGTGACCCAATTGCCCAATGACTTCTACCATTTCGATCCCATACGCAAGACGCTGTCTGGCGAGCGCCGCGGTCGCGAATACCGGTTGGGTGATCGGGTACGCATCGTCGTGCTCAAGGCCAGTCTCGAAGAGCGCAAAATTGATTTCCGTCTGGTTGAGCAAGGCGATGTCCAGGTTGCCGGCGCGCGCCTGCGTAGTGACCAGAAGCGGCTGCCGGCTCGCGGCCGACCGGCAAAGCGCGTCAAGCACAAATATTAAACTCGCTAAACTCGACACCCTTGCGCATGCCGGGGTCCAGTGCCTTCCACTTCCACTCCCCGCTCACCACAGATGAGTTTCCAGTCGCAATGGACCACCGGCATCAATGCCGTCGCATCGGCAATCATCCACGATGCTGGCAATGTGCGCGAGGTACTGTTGGAAGCAGGCGCGAAGAATCCGCGTATTGCTCAGATTGAAAGCGATGCGCGCCGCGCTGGCATCGAAGTGCGGCGCGTCACCCAGCAGGCGCTGGACGGTGTTGCCGGCGGGTTGCGCCACCAAGGCGCCGCCGCACGGTATATCGCCGCCAAGACCTTGGACGAGCGCGCCTTGCCGGCGTTGATCGACGCCGCGCGGGGTAGGGCGTTGCTATTGATCCTTGACGGCGTGCAGGACCCACACAATCTCGGTGCCTGTCTGCGCAGTGCGGCGGCGGCGGGCGCCGACGCGGTGATTATTCCCAGGGACAAGGCGGTGCAAGTCAACGCCACGGTGCGCAAGATCTCTGCAGGTGCTGCCGACACCATTGCGGTGGTGTCGGTGGCTAATTTGGCGCGCACGTTGCGCGAACTGCGCGATCGTGGCGTTTGGATCTACGGCCTGATCGGTGATAGCGACGTCTCGTTATATTCCATCGACTTGGTGGGCGATATCGCCTTGGTATTGGGCGGTGAAGCCGATGGCTTGCGCAGGCTCACCCGCGAACATTGCGATGGCCTGGTCGCGATTCCGATGCCAGGCGCGGCGAAAGTACAAAGCCTGAACGTGTCGGTGGCCGCTGGTGTGGTGCTGTTCGAGGCTGCCCGGCAGCGCGCACAGACTGCGCAGGTCGAGGTTGGAATACCTGAGCCTGCGCCTACGTTTGATGATTAATCGGCGCAGATGAATGGCGCAGATGAATGGCGCGGCGTAATGGGACGGATTAGCACGTTTGGTCAGCGCGTTGGCCATTGATTCGCGATGGCGCAGAACAAGCGCGCGGTTTTTTCCGCGTCATACACCGCAGAATGTGCCGCACTGCTGTCCCATGTGTCGCCAGAGGCCTGTACCGCCCGCGCGAGCACGGTTTGGCCGTAGGCTACGCCTGCCAGGGATACGGTGTCGAGCACGCTAAATGGATGAAATGGGTTGCGTTTATGGCCGCTGCGCGTGACGGCGGCATTGAGAAAATTAAGATCGAAATGGGCGTTATGGCCAAGCAGGATCGCGCGCTGGCAATCATGTTTGCGCACTGCGCTGCGCACTGCCGCAAACACATGATCCAATGCTTCTCGTTCAGGCTTGGCCATGCGGAACGGGTGATCGAGTCGGATGCCGGTTACCTCGAGCGAGGCGGGGTCGATGACCGTGCCCGGTGCAGGTTCCAGGTGTGCGGCTGCGGTTTCCCCGCTGATGTAGCAACCAGCTTGGTCCAGATCGATTGGTACTACCGCGATCTCGAGCAGCGCGTGGCGGTTCCAGTCGAAGCCACCGGTTTCCACATCGACCGCAACCGGCAAGAAGCCGCGAAATCGCTGCTTCATCGGTATCAATTCCGCGGATACTGGGGCGGGATGATTCATGGGTGCAGCCTAACAGAGCCCGCTCTTGGACTTCATCCTGATCAACACAGCACGGATTCAAACGGTGTCGGGTTGGGTGTCGGGTTGAGCCGTCATGCGCTGTCGGAAGATCATGTCTCTAGCGCCTAGCGCGCCTGGTTGCGCAACGGCGCTGCAATGTGGCGGCGGCGTTATGCAAGCACATGCGGATGCATCGTCTGCACTTGGCTCGTCAACAGAATCTCATCGGCAGGATGTCATCAGCAGGATTTCGTCGGCAGGATCTCGTCGGCAGGATCCGAGCACGGCGTCCAGGCGTGGAGATGCTAACGAGTGCGGGCTGTCAGTAGCGCCCGAGATCAATAGGGGCCGGGCATGGTGCTGGAATCGTCGCGCTTGTCGCGTGGCGGCAGCGGTTCTTCACCATGCATCCGGAACCATACGTTTTCGGCGATATTGGTCGCGTGGTCGCCGATTCGCTCAAGATTTTTGGCCATGAACAGCAGGTGCGTGCACGGAGTAATACTGTGCGCGTCCTCCATCATGTAGGTGAGCAACTCTCGGAAAAGGCTCGTATATTGGGTGTCCAGTTCGGCATCGCGTGCACGGACCTGCAACGCGGCGTTTTCATCCAGATCACGGTAAGCAACCAATACATCGCGCAGTTGCTGCAACGCCAACTCTCCCAGCGCGCGAAGGCCGTGGGTATGCGGCAGCGGTGGGGTACGATTGAGTGCAAGCGAACGTTTGGCAACATTGGCGGCGTAATCGCCAATGCGCTCGATATCCGAGGAAATTCGCAATGCAGCCAGGATGATGCGCAAATCTCCCGCTAATGGCCCGCGTAACGCCAGCCTCATTACATCGTGGCTGACCTCACCCTCCAGCGCGTCGATCTCCTCGTCGTTACCAATGATCCGTTCTGCCGCCTTGTCGTCGCGTTTTTCGACCACATCCAGCGCGGCGGATAGCTGTGCAGCAGCCATTTCGCCCATGCGCATGATTTCGCCAATCAGGCGGTTTTGCTCTTCGTCGTGGCTTTTGACGATGTGGTCGTGGGAGGGGGTATTCATGCTAGATCCGTAATTCGTGATTTGTAACTGGTAGGGGAACTACAGTTGCGACGATTGCGGCTGCGCTGTTACTCATCGCAACCTCCAATCACCTATCGGGCAATCACCAATCGAGCCTTAGCCGAACCGTCCGGTGATGTAATCCTCGGTCTGCTGCTTAGACGGATTGGAGAAGATCTTTTCAGTGCTGCCATGTTCGATCAGATCACCTAAATACATGAAAGCGGTGAAATCGGACACGCGTGCGGCCTGCTGCATATTGTGGGTAACAATGGCGATGGTGTAGTTGGCTTTGAGTTCCTCCACCAACTGTTCAATGCGGCTAGTGGAAATTGGATCAAGTGCTGAGGTCGGTTCGTCGAGCAGCAGCACATCGGGTTTCAGCGCCACCGCACGCGCGATGCACAGGCGCTGCTGCTGTCCGCCCGATAGACTCAATGCACTACGACCAAGCTTGTCCTTGACCTCATCCCAGAGCGCACCTTGACGTAGCGCCAACTCAACCCGCTCGTCCATCTGCTTGCGCGAGAGCTTCTCGTGATGCCGAATCGCATAGGCGATGTTCTCGTGTATTGTCATTGGGAACGGCACCGGTTTTTGGAACACCATTCCGACCTTGCTGCGCAGGCGGTTCATCGGATACTTGGGCGCGAGAATATTTTCGCCGTCCAGCAGGACCTCGCCAGTGGCGATCTGCTTGGGGTAGAGCGCATAAATGCGGTTGAAGATGCGCAGTAACGTGGACTTGCCGCAGCCGGACGGCCCGATCAACGCGGTCACGTGTTTTTCTGGAATTTCCAGATTGATGCTTTTTAGCGCATGGAATTTTTCGTAATAGAAATCCAGGCCGCGCGCTGCCAGCTTGACTGGCGCGGAGCGGGACACGTCGCGCGATGTCGTGGCGATACGCGGTGAAGCGTCGGTCCAAGTACGGACATCATTCATGTCGCGGCCTCTGGGTATATTCTGGTCATGGGGATGGAGCATGTCAGTCATTGGCGATGCGATTACGCAGCAACAAGAATCGCGCAGCGAGGCTGACCACCAGTACGAACAAGGTCAGTACCAATGCGCCAGCCCAGGCCAGTTGTTGCCAGGTATGGTAGGGGCTGCCTGCGAATTGATACATCACCACCGGTACGCTGGCCATCGGCTGGGCGATGTTTGCATTCCAGTACTGATTGCCGAATGCGGTAAACAGCAGTGGCGCCGTCTCACCGCTGATGCGTGCCAGTGCCAGCAAAATGCCGGTTATGATCCCAGCCGACGCGCTGCGGTAGAGCACCTGCATGATCACTTTCCATTGCGGCACGCCTAGTGACAGCGCCGCTTCACGCATCTGCGTTGGCACCAGGCGCAGCATTTCGTCGGTGGTGCGTACGACCACTGGCAGCACGATAAATGCCAGTGCAATCGCTCCAGCCAGCGCCGAAAAATTGCCGCCGGTCTGCATTACCACCAAGGTATAAACGAATAGGCCGAGCACAATCGATGGTGCGGACAGCAGGATGTCATTGACGAAGCGCACCACAGTCCCGGCCTTGCGTGCATTACCATATTCGGCGAGCCAGGTGCCGGCAGCTACGCCCAGTGGCGTGCCGATCAGGATCGCCATGGCGCACATGACCGCCGATCCGAAAAACGCATTGAGCAAACCACCTTCTTCCATTGGTGGCGGTGTCATCTGGGTAAACAGCGGAATATTGATACCGCGGATGCCATTCTCGATTAGCGTCCAGAAGATCCATGCCAGAAAAATCAGCCCGAAGGCTGCCGCCGCGCACGACAGAAACAGCGCGAATGCGTTGAGTAGCTTGCGCCGGCGGTACAGTCGGTCGGCATGAGCCTGCTGCATCGCTGGTGTGCTCGCAGTCATCAGTTGCCTTCCTTGCGCGACAGTTGGAGCAGCATGAAGCGCGCGATGGCCAGTACCACAAAAGTCACGATGAACAGCACAAAGCCCAGCAACAGCAATGCCGAACGGTAGGTTTCAGTCGCCTCGCCGAAATCATTGGCGATCAGTGCCGCGATCGTAGTGCCGGGCTCCAGCAAAGAAGCTGACAACTGCACCGAATTGCCGATCACAAAGGCGACCGCCATCGTTTCCCCCAGCGCGCGGCCTAAGCCCAGAAAAATGCCGCCAACCACTGCCGCGCGGGTATACGGCAGCACGATATCCCAGGCCACTTCCCAACGGGTGGAGCCTAACGCATAGGCCGATTCCTTCAGTCGAGTCGGCACGGTCAGAAATACTTCGCGCATAACCGAGCTGATAAAAGGGATGACCATAATTGCCAGCACGAAACCAGCGGTCAGCATGCCGATGCCCAGCGGCGGTCCCTGGAACAGCCGGCCGATGCCTGGAATGACGCCGAGATTGTCATTGATCCAAGGCGTGACGTGCTCGGTCATCATCGGTACCAGCACGAACAGCCCCCACATGCCGTAGATGATCGAGGGAATGGCAGCCAGTAGTTCGATAGCGGTGCCAATGGGTGTGCGTAGCCAGCGTGGCGCCACCTCGGTGAGAAATAAGGCGATACCAAAGCTGATCGGTACCGCGATCAGCATCGCGATGAGTGCGGTGACGACGGTGCCGTAGATCGGTGCCAGTGCACCGTATTTGTTCGCGACCGGATTCCATTCGGAGGAAATAAAAAAATTGATCCCCGATTGAGCGAGCACGTCGCGCCCGCCCCACAGCATCGACAATGCCGCACTGGCCAATGACACCAGAACGAATACCACCACCGCAATCAACGCATAACGGAACCAGCGATCGTGCCTGGCGTCTTTGAGATCGCGCCTAGACGGGGCAGCGGTGGTGTCAGTTAAGGTGCTGGCATTCATCCGGATTAGGTTGTTCGTCTATGAGCGGAAAGCGTCATCCGCAGGTTGGTATGGATCACCTCGGAGCAAACCGAGCGTTTGACCCTGCCTGGAAACTGGCAGATGAACCAGACAAGGCGTTGATGCGAGGGTCTCATTCGAGGGAAGAATGAGCAATTGTCGCTTCATCGCATGAGCGGCTCGTTTTACAGCGCGTTTATACGTCGAAGCGCATTTTCGCGCGCTTTGGCCGCTGCAATGCGCCGTTGCGCGCCTGTGTAGGCCGCCAACCCGCACCCCCTCGCAACGGTCTGGCAGATCAGGTACTCAGAAGCACAGAACAGACCCTAGTCTCTCGGCGTTTGCTTACGCCAGAATGACGATTCCATGCCACCTGTGCTGCCACAGGCGGCATGGTCGCATCGAGTGGGCGCTTACTTGAACTCAGCCGCCCAGTAGGCTTCCACCTGCTGGACCAGTTCAGGCGGCAGCGGGACGTAATCCAGGGCAGAGGCCTGCGCCTGACCTTGTTCGTAAGCCCACTTGAAGAAGTCGCGTGCTGCCTGGGCACGGGCCGGATCTTTGGCCTGCTTGTGCATCAAGATGAAATTGGTAGCGGTGATCGGCCAAGCCTCGGCGCCCGGTGCATTGGTAATCACCAGATTGAAATCCTTGGCGCTCTTCCAATCAGCCGACGCTGCGGCGGCGGCGAACGACTCAGCACTGGGCTGGACGAAACTACCGGCTGCGTTCTGTAGCGAGACGGTGGTCATCTTGTTTTGCAGGGCGTACGACAGTTCCACGTAGCCGATGCCGCCTTTGATCTGCTGTACGTACGAAGCGACGCCTTCGTTGCCCTTGCCGCCGACACCGCCGGGCCATTGCACCGACGTGCCTTCGCCAACCTTGGACTTCCATTCTTGGCTGACCTTGGACAGGTAGTTGGTGAAGTTAAACGTGGTCCCTGAACCATCCGAACGGCGGACAATATTGATCTTGGTCGAGGGCAGCTTCACACCAGGGTTGGCGGCTGCGATCGCCGGATCGTTCCAGGTCGTGATCTTGCCCAGGAAAACGTCGGCCAGCAGCGTCGGAGTCATGCGCAGCTTGCCGGATTCGATCCCGTCGAGGTTGACCACCGGCACCACACCGCCGATCGCGGACGGGAACTGGCCAAGACCCGCTGCACTGAGCTCCTCGCTCGGCAACGGCTTGTCGCTTGAGCCAAAATCGACCGTGGCGGCCTTGATTTGCGCGATGCCACCACCCGAGCCGATCGACTGATAATTAACCTTGTTGCCGGTTGCCTTGTTGTAGTCGGCCGACCATCTGGAGATCAACGGGTAGATAAACGATGCGCCCGCTCCGGAGATCTCCTTGGAGATTTTGTCACCGGCCGGCGCAGCCTGGTCGGCAGGCGCGTTTTCGGCGCCGGCGGCCGGGGCATTGGCAGCGTTGTCGGCACCCTGGCAGGCGGCCAGAGACAGGGCGATCGCAGCTGCGATCAGGGCGGTAGATGCTTTCATTGGGACCAGGCTCCGGATTGCGTAGGCGGCGATTGCCGCCGGAAAACACTAATAGAATGATGTTTTTGTTACAAATCAATGACACTTGTGAGTGGCGGTGTTCACCTGCCATGAGATAGGGGCATGGAAATGTTGGGCGCGCGAGCTGGTCCAGATCGCGCGGCTGGCCGCTCAGTCAAATAGATGCATTCCTGAGGTAAAGGCGGCGGCGTCGGCAGCTGGTTCCAGCGTTGGATAACCGCAGGGCTCCGACGTGCGACGGTTGACGGGCCGTTTCGAGATTTGATACCTGCCATCAATGACCATCCAGGGCAACGCTGTCTCCAATAGCCGCGCATGGCCGCCTCTCGCATGGGTGCCCACCGTCCCGCAGTTAAACACTGCCGTACGGGTTAACCCCGATGCAGCAGCGAAGGCATCGCCTGCCAAGGTGCCGGTTTCGAACTCCAGTGCGGGCTGCTTTGAACCCAGGTCCTGCGCGTTGATCAGGACAGCCGTCGACGCGCACAAACATCATGCGCAATTGGGATGCTGATCAAACCACGAAGCGGGTCCACCTGGAGCATCCACAGACGCATGGGTTTGGGCTTATTTCGCGCTGCTACGTCCTACTCATGGCGCCTGTAGGGGATGTCCGTGGACTCATACGCTTGGCACCGTCATTCATTTGTCATCAGATGACCGGTCTGTTAGATGTCATAAATATGACATCTAAATATCACAAAGTGGCCGCTCGGCGATCGCAGACCACGCAGTCTGCGTGCCATAGCACGGCCCGCTGACGATCGTCGTGGATAAGACGTCGGCGGCGGCTGGTTTCTTCCGCCATCCACCGGAGTTTTAACCCATGCGATATCCCCCCATTGCGTTAGCGGCAGCTTTAGCCGGAGTCGGTCTGGCTAGCGCCAGTTTCACCGCTACTGCACAGGACAGCCGCGATCAGGAGATCGCATTGCTCAAGCAGCAGCTTGCTGCATTGCAGGCGCAAGTGCAGGCGCTTGAAGAGCGCGATGCTGCTCGAGCAAGCCAGGCCGGCGCCCTGCCGGGACCGGCACCTGCGGTAGCAGAGGCTGAGGATGGCGCCAAAGTCGAGACCAAGGGCGGCATCAAAGTGACTTCGTCCGATGAAAAATTCGAGGCGCAGATCGGCGGGCGCGTGCAGTTCGATGGATATTTCTTCGACAACGATCAGGAGAGCGCCACCAGCACGACTGAGTTCCGGCGCGCGCGCCTGACCTTGCAGGGCAAGGCGCTGGGCTGGGATTACAAGGTGGAGAATGATTTTGCCGCAGGTGGGTCGCTTGAGGGCTTTCGCGATGTGTATATCGCCAAGTCAGCGCTGGGCGGCAAATTCACCATCGGTCACTTCAAGCCCTACCGGTCCATGGAAGAGCTGACCAGCTCCAATGAAATCACCATGATGGAACGTCCGTTTGCGTCCGCCAGCGGTATTTTCAGCGGTCGCCAGTTCCAGCAGGGCGTGGGCTACCTGACCAATGGCGACAACTACAGCTTTGGCGCCACCGTGTTCAATCTGCGCAATGCATCCGGTACCCGCAACGAAGGGATGGGCTGGTCGATGCGCGGCACGGTCACGCCGATCAACGACGAACAGAACATCCTGCATTTTGGCGGTTGGTATAGCGATGAGAACGCCAACCGAGGCTCGGATGACCTGGAGGCCTCTGCATCCTATGCCGGTCGTCGCGGTTCCAGCCAGGACATGGCATTGGTCACCGGCGCGAGTGGTGAATCGGTGCAGACTTTCGGTCTGGAGGCAGCCGGCGCGTTCGGACCGCTGTTCTTCCAATCCGAGTATGCCAGGGCGTCATATGGCCAGCCGCTTGGCGGCGACCATGTTCTGAACACCTATTACATCATGGGAAGTTGGATGCTTAACGGCGGGCGCAAGGTCTACAAGCCGGCAACCGGGGTATTCGGCGCACCGAAAGTTGGCGATGTCGGGCTATGGGAGCTGACCGCGCGCTACGACACGGTCGAGAACACGGATGTGTCCGGGCTAGACGTGAATGCCTGGATTCTCGGCATGAACTATTACGTGAACCCAAATCTGCGCTTCATGTTCAATTACACCAAGGGTGACAATGCGTTCACCGGTGACGAGACTGGTCAGTACGCACTGCGCACCCAGTTCGCCTGGTAAGCGCGTCACTTCATTCTGACCACCGCGCTGCAGGTTCTGTGCGCGGTGGTTCGCGTCTTGAACGATAGCAAGCTGGATCAGCGTGGATTGGGCCCCACGCCGCGTTGTCGACGCGGCGCGATGCGATCAATCACGCGAACCATGATCGCCTGATACGGCGCGCTAGTAGGGCCGCGCTACGCGCTCAAGAATCAGCAGGGAGTTTTGTCGGAAAAGCGGCAAAGATCGCGCACGATACAGTGCGGGCAATCTGGTTTGCGCGCTTTACAGACATAACGTCCGTGCAGGATCAACCAATGATGGGCATGCAGCCGATATGTTATGGGCACCCGTTTCTCCAGCGCCGTCTCGACCGCCAGCACGTCCTTACCCGGTGCCAGCCCAGTGCGATTCGCAACCCGAAAGATATGCGTGTCCACGGCGATGGTCGGTTCGCCAAAAACCACATTCATCACCACATTAGCGGTCTTGCGGCCAACGCCGGGCAGGGCTTGCAACGCGTCTGAGCTGCGCGGCACTGCACCGCCGTGGCGCTCCAGCAGTAGACGCGATAGCGCGATGACATTGCTCGCTTTTGCGTTATACAGACCGATGCTGGAGATGCAGCGTTTTAACCTCGCCTCGCCCAGGTCGAGCATCGCTTGAGGCGTATTGGCCAGCGGGAACAGACGTCTAGTGGCCTTGTTGACGCCCACATCGGTGGCTTGCGCTGACAGGACCACTGCAACGAGTAGTTCGTAGGGGGAGGCGTATTCCAATTCGGTGCGCGGCTCAGGGTTGAGCTCAGCCAATCGAGAGAAGAACTCGGCAATTTGTGCAGGCGACATCCTTGCTCCGCGCCATTCGGCGGGGGCTTCGGTCATGTCCGGCCGGCTCGCTCCCGGGCCCGAGCCAAGGCCGCTGCCGCTGCGGGCGGCAAGGATGCGGAGCGTGTTTGTGCTGCGACTGCGCGCGCTGCACGCTCGGCTGCGCGTTGCTCCAGGCGCGCGGTTCGCGCACGGTACCGGGCTCGGGCAGTCAGCGCTGCGCGTCGCTGCGCCTGTGCTGCAGTGAGCTGCGCAGTGCACGCGGGCAGACAGTCGGTACATGGGGGCATATCCAGCAGGCCGAGGTCGAGCGCGTAGTCGAGGTCGTCAAGACGCAGCGCAGCCATCAGTGTATGCGCGCGATGACGGGCGCGGCAGCCGCAAACAGGGCAGGTTGGTGCTGGTGCAGTGGTTGCGTTAGCCATTATCGACCGGTGCGCCGGGATCTATTCACATGTACCGGGCAGGCCACGCTGCGATTGGAGCACCCCAGCAGGTTTGCGCGCATTGTAAAAGACTCGTAAATGTGTTGGCTTAAAGCCGTGGTGGCGTACACCCCGCGGAACTTCGGGTAGGACCATCGGTCACAATTGCTGAGTTCTAAGCCGGGTTCTAGGTCGAGTCCTAGAATCCAGTGTCAGTAGCGGTTAAGCCGTAAGCCCGTTATCCTAAACACGTCCATAATTCCGCGCATGGCCGGAACATTTGTTCGGCGCCGGCGCTTCCTCACCTTTGGAGGTTGTACCGCATGAAGTTGCGTTTGCTTGCTGCCGCGTTGACGGCCATGACCCTGACCGCTGGCGCTGTCAACGCCCAGGATACCTCGTCCGACAAGGGCAAGCTGAGTTATGCACTCGGCTATGACCTCGGCCGCAATTTGATCGAAAGCGGCGAACAGGTGGATCTGGCGACAATCCAAAAAGGCGTCCAGGATGGCTTTGCTAAGAAAGAGCCTGGTGTGCCGGTCGACCAGTTGCGCACGGCCGTGCAGGCCATGCAGCAGCGTCAGTTGGCCAAAGCCAAGGCCGCTTTCGATAAGGCCTCTGCTGAGAATAAAACCAAATCCGACGCCTTCCTTGCTCAGAACAAAAGCAAAGCCGGCGTGAAAGCGTTGCCAGGCGGCGTGCAGTACCGCGAAATCGAAAAAGGCAACGGCGCCAAACCGACGCAGACCAGTGATGTCCAGATTCAGTACAAGGGCTCGCTGGCCGATGGGCGCACCTTTACCGATACCAATGTCCCGCAACAGGGCCAGCCGGCCGGACCGGTGTCGATGAAGGTCAACCAGATTCCGCTGACCGGTCTGCGAGAAGCCTTGGTCATGATGCCTACCGGCGCGCGCTGGGAGGTGGTGTTGCCGGCCGATAAGGCTTATGGAAATACCCCCCAATCGCCAATTGGCCCGAACCAGGCCGTGGTGTTTGACGTGAAGTTGGTCAGCGTCAAGTAATGCGGTCAGCCGACAACGCCTCTACAAAGGCGTTGTCGGTTTCGCCGGTGTCGGAACATCAGCCAGCGCGAGCGTGGGATTTGGCCGCTGATCTGTATGACACCCATCTGCACGGCATCCATCTGTACGACACGCACCTGTTCGGCACGCATCTGTCTGTTAGGCACGCATCTGCGCCGTCGCGCCATTTCCCTGCTTCCTCAATCCAATAGGCACGCCACTGGAGCGATGGATCGCCATCACGTCTCAATCTCGCACCGATGTGGACGCCAACTGGGCGCATACTGATCCCAGCTCACGCACGTCGGGTTTGGGTACCGGCGATTTTTTCGCATCCGACACGAATATCAGGCGTGCACTGCATCCCGTGACACAAGTACCGGCGGGGCGTGCGTGGAATCTTGCCGATCTTGACGGGTTAATCGATCTGAACGTGCCGTTGCGACCGGCCGCGGTCCTGGTCGGGCTGGTGCCGCGACCAGAAGCGCTGACCATCTTGCTGACGGTGCGCAACGGAGACTTGCGTCACCATGCCGGCCAGGTCAGTTTCCCTGGCGGCAGTCTGGAACCCGCCGACCGCGGTCCAGCCGCCGCTGCGTTGCGTGAAACGCAGGAGGAAGTGGGCATCCCTCCAGCATTGGTGCATCCGTTGGGCTGGCTGGATCCAATCGCGACGATCACCGGGTTTCGGGTATTGCCGTTGGTGGCTCAGTTGCCCGCTGATATCGCACCGGTGGCAGATCCGCGTGAAGTGGCGCGGATATTCGAAGTGCCAGCCGGCTATCTTCTGGATCGCGCCAATCAGCGTCGTTTGACGGTACGACTGCGCGGCCGGACACGCGAAGTGCTGGAGTATGCAACGCCTGCAGGTGCCGAACGCATCTGGGGAGTCACGGCCTTGATTCTGGGCAATTTCATCGACCGGCTCGATGCGCTAGCCGCGCGACAGACGCGGACGTGAGGCGCTGCCTGTGAAGTTTAATCGTGCCGGGAATATGCCGAGAACGTGCCGGGAAAAACGTGCCGAGAAAAAGTGTCGAAAGGTGGTAAATAACGCCCGCTTCGCCTCTTGAAACATACCGCGTCGCATACGCGGCTTCCGGATGCTTCGGCCAATCGCAACTCAGGTCGCAATGAGATTCCTGATCTCATCGGGCAACGGCCGCGGGCGGTTGCTGGCGCGGTCGATCCAGACCACCACGACATGGCCGTCGCAATACAGAGTCGAAGCATCCGCGTCGACGATGTGATGACCGATGGTCATGCTGCTGGTGCCGATCTTGTCGAGATGCAGCTCGACGACGACATCAGCTGGATAGGCAATCGGCTGCCGGTAATTGACTTGTACTGCAGCAAGCAGGTGAGCCGACTCGTCAGTCACCCAAGGCTTGCCGATCGATTCAA